>Ga0070708_100000908_pt1 | contig 22421 bp, 19 predicted proteins | sample KBSK5503metaG_FD_65469 | JGI IMG/M metagenome (GOLD analysis project Ga0070708, IMG submission 65469) | Corn, switchgrass and miscanthus rhizosphere microbial communities from Kellogg Biological Station, Michigan, USA - KBS K5-50-3 metaG | ecosystem: Host-associated > Plants > Roots >... | reverse complement strand
CGCCTTCAACATCCCCCTGGTCGTGTTCGTGGACGTCCCCGGATTCCTGCCCGGCACGACCCAGGAGTGGGGAGGCATCATCCGCCGCGGCGCGAAACTGTTGTTCGCGTTCACCGAGGCGACCGTGCCACGCATCCAAGTCATCACGCGCAAGGCGTACGGCGGCGCATACGTCGTCATGAACTCGAAGTCGATCCGCGCCGACATCGCCTACGCGTGGCCGACGGCCGAAGTCGCCGTGATGGGGCCCGAGGGCGCCGTCAACATCATCTTTCGGAAAGACCTCGAAAAGACCGACGACCCCAAAGCAGCCCGGGCGGAGAAGATCGCCGAGTACACCGAGCGCTTCGCCAACCCCTACATCGCCGCCGAGCGAGGCTACGTCGACGACGTGATCGACCCGCGCGACACACGGCCCAGGCTGATCGCGGCCTTGGAGATGCTCCTTACCAAACGGGAAACGCTCCCACCCCGCAAGCACGGCAACATCCCGCTGTAGGTTCCGCGAAACTGGTGCCAGTACCACCTCGGCCCGCGGGCAGGCGGCCTCCCCAGGGTTGGCCCTCCTCGGTACGCTTTGCGCCGTGAGCGCGCTCGCGCTTCGTCTCAGAACCGAGTTCCGTGGGAAGTGGGGCGGCTGGCTCGGCCTCGTCCTGCTCATCGGGATTTTCGGCGGAGCGACCCTGGCGACCGCGGCGGCCGCCCGCCGCACCGACTCCGCCTACCCCCGATTCCTCAGGGCGACGAACCCGTTCGATCAGTTCCTGCTCACCGGCGACCTCGGCCCGGTCTTCGCGAACGTGAGCGCGACCAGCATCCAGGCGATCCCTCAAGTCGCGACGGTGTTGAGATCGGCGTTTTTCTCAACGACGACGACCGCCGTAACACCGACGGGCGACGTCATCGCGAGCTCCGATCCTCGTTTCGATCGAACGTTCAACGCGGCCAAAGTCGTCGAAGGGACACTCGCCGACCCCGGCAAAGTCGACGAAGCGATGGTGCCCGTCGCGATCGCTTCGAAGATCCACGCTCACGTCGGCGGAACGATAAAGGTTTCCTTCGTCGTCGCCGATCAATCCCTGTGCAAGAACTGCAGCCCTTCGACCAACGCGAAAATGGTCACGCTCACGTTGAAGGTCGTCGGGATCATCGCGGAAGCCGGCGAGTTCCCGCCCGAGTCGGATCTCGGACCACCCCGAATCCACCTCACGCCGGCGTTTTACCGCGCGAACTCTCAGCGGTTCCCTCCCGGCGAATATGTGCTGGTCTGGTTCCATCGCGGAGCGGCCGATCTCGCGGGATTCCGAAAGGAATTGACGAAGCGGTTCCATGACAAACCGGTGATCGGGTATACGCAGCAGGCGCTGTCGAAGAACGTCGAACGGTCGTTCCATCTGCAGGCGGTTTCGCTGGGACTCTTCGCCGCCGCCCTCGCGGTCGTATCGCTCCTGGTGCTCGGACAGGCGCTCGGGCGTCAAGCCTTGACGGAGGGCGTCGATTACTCCGCGTTGCAGGCGCTGGGTATGACGCCCCGGCAGCTTCGTTCGCTCGGCGCGGTGCGCGCGTTCTTGGTTGCGGTCGCTGGAGTGGCGCTCGCGTTGCCCGTCGCCTATCTGCTCTCGCCGCTCACACCGACCGGCCTTGCTCGAGCTGCCGAGCCGCGGCCGGGCTTCTCGTTCGACGGGACCGCGGTCGGTCTCGGAGGTGTCGTGATGATCCTCGTGCTCCTGCTCTTCGTCGTTCTTCCGGTCGTGCGCGCCTCGCGTTTGCGACCGTCCGCGCAAGGACGGGACGACGCGGCCGAGCGCGGGTCTCGCAGCGCGGCGTTCGCTGCGCGCGCCGGCGCTTCGGCACCTGCCGTCGTCGGGATCCGGCTCGCCCTCGAACCCGGCCGGGGCCGGACCGCCGTACCGGTCCGGACGACGATCACCGGCGTGGCGCTCGCCGTCGCAGCGATCGTGCTGTCGCTCGGGTTCGGCTCGAGCCTTCATTTCCTGCTGAAGACGCCGCGCCTCTACGGCGTGACGTGGAGCGCCGACGCCCAATTCGCCGACGACGACACGACGAACCGGCGCTCCGGCGCCGCTCTCGCCGCCGCGCAGAAAGAGTCATACGTCGAGGCAGCCGGGTACGCGGCGCTCGGCATTCCCCTGCTCGTCGACGGAGTGCAAGCCGACTCGTTGGCGCTCCCGTCCGGTGAGCGAGCGTTCTTCCCCGAGATACAGGTCGGCCGCGCCCCCAAGCGCCGTGGCGAGATCGTCCTTGGACCGAAGACGATCGAGCAAATCCATAAGAACGTCGGCGACCGCGTCATGGTGGGGACGGTCGGCGTCGAGCCGTCCGCCATGACCATCGTCGGGCGCTCGGTGCTTCCGACGGTCGGTCACAGTGCGAATCTCGGTGAAGGTGCGCTGATCACGTTCGATTCGATCGGCGCGTTCGTTCCCGGTGCGTCGACGGGGGATCTTCCGAGGGACGAATTTCTGGTTCGGTTCAAGAGCGGGGTCGACTCCAACATGGCACGCGAGAAGCTCCGTAAAGCCCTTGCGTCGTTCGGTGCGCAGGTCAATCCCCTCAACACCCCTGCCGACCTGCTCAGCTTCGGTCGCAGCAAGAACCTTCCCTATCTGCTCTCGGGGATGCTCGCCGCGCTCGCGCTTGCGACGCTTGGGCACGCGATGTTCAGCGCGGTGAACCGGCGGCGCCGCGACCTTGCGATCCTCAAGACGATGGGGTTCACGCGCGGTGACACGGGACGCGCGATCGCCTGGCAGTCGACCACGTTCATCGCCGTCGCGCTGGCCGTCGGAATCGTCGGAGGCGCCGCGGCCGGGAGGTGGCTGTGGACGGTGTACGCGAACGGCCTCGGCATTATCGCCGAGCCGCGCGTCCCCGTGGCCACCTACCTCGCCATCGTCCCGATCGGCGTCTTGATCGCCAACGGTCTCGCGCTCATCCCCGGCCGCGTCGCCGCGCGTACCCGACCGGCGCTCGTTCTTCGCACGGAGTAGACCGGGCGGTTAGCATTTGCTCGATGTCCGACCCTCCTGAGTTCCGCGTCGTCCGCGGCCATCCGACTGCGGAGGAAGAGGCCGCGATCCGCGGGGCGATCCTGCGCATCTGGCGCGATGAGCAGGCGGTCGCCGCGCGCGCGTTCGGGCGCTCGCCCTGGGTCATCGCCGCGCGAGCCGAGGCCACGTCGGCTGCGGCGGAAGACTTCCGGCGCGACGGCGGTGCGTGGCGCGGCGGACTTCGGATCGCCGGGCTCGGCCTGGTCTCGGTCCGCCGAACCGGACGCGGCGACTCGAAGTGACCGCGGTCCAACCCGCGATGCCGCGGTACGGGGGCCGTGAGGAAGGCGTCGTATGAGCGTGCCGCCGCCTGAGGACGCTTCGACGCGAGAGTCCGATCAAGTCGTCCGTACCTACTGGGAGCGGCGCTTGGCGAAGAACTTCGGCCTCTATGGGGTCGGGTTCCAGCGCCTCGGCCCGTACTACAACAGGACGCTCTACCGGGTGCGCCGGCGCGTGTTCAAGCGAGCGATCCGGCGCATCGACGTCAAGCCACGAGACGCGCGGATCCTCGACGTGGGGTCGGGGTCGGGGTTCTACGTCGAGCGCTGGCTTGCCGCCGGAGCGAAGAACATCGTCGCGACGGACATCACTGCCGTCTCGGTCCACGGCCTCGCCGGCCGTTACCCCGGCATGCAGGTCCTGCAGCTCGACATCGGCGATGCACCCGAACAGATGCCCGCCCGCGGCTCGTTCGACGTCGTGTCGGCTTTCGACGTGCTCTTCCACATCGTCGACGACGAGCGATACGCGCGGGCGATCTCGAACGCAGCGGCGTTGCTTCGGCCGGGCGGCTGGTTTCTGTTCTCGGAGAACCTTCCCCACCACGGCACCGAGCGGTACGCCTATCAGGTGAACCGATCCCTCGAAGAGGTCGAACGCTTGGTCCACGGGGCCGGGTTCGAGATCGTCCGGCGTTCGCCGATGTTCGTGCTGATGAACACGCCGGTCGATTCGACCGATGAGCGCCGGAAGGAACGCTGGGAACGGCTCGTCGAGCGAGTCGCTTCGAGTGAGCGAACCGGGAAGCGGATCGCGCTGACCCGCTATCCGCTCGAGCTCGTCCTCACCGCGTTCGCCCGCGAGGGTCCTTCGACCGAAGTGATGATCTGCCGCAAGACCGGCTGAACGCTGCGCTAGCTGCGCTTGCGGTCCCAGCACCCGGCGTGCCAGTGGCGACGAAGATCCGGCTCGTCCTCGCGCCAGGCCACGACGTGTTTCATGCCCGTCCGGATCTCTTGGTTGCATCCGGGACAACGGTATTCCTTGACGGCGCTCGCCGGCTGGATCAGTCGCACCATCCACCCGTCGGGAGCCGGGGCGATGAGGTCCAGCGCGCGGAGCGTGTCGCTCGGTTCCTCCGACGACGAGGCTGGCCCGCGGCCGCGGCGCTTACGCGGGTAGTTGCGGCGAGGCACTAGGCCAGCATCCCACCGTCGATGACGACCACCGCACCGTTGGTGTACGCCGACGCATCCGACGCGAGGTACACGGCCGCGCCGACGATGTCGTCCGTCTCTCCCCAGCGGCCGAGCGGCACGTTCTGGACCGTCGCCTGCGCCGCCTCGGGGCTTTCACCCCAGAGGTTCCGGTTCAACTCGGTCTTCACCCAGCCCGGGCAGAGCGCGTTCACGCGCACGCCGGCGAAACCCCACTCGACCGACAGCGTCTTCGTCAGGCTCACCGCGCCGGCCTTGGCGGCGCCGTAGAACGACAGCGTCGGCGAGGCGTGCAGCCCGCCCACCGAAGCCACGTTGATGACCGAGCCCGATCCGCGCTCGACCATGTGCGCGCCTACCTTCCGGCAGAACAGGAACACGCTTTTCAGGTTCAGGTTGATCGATCGGTCCCAGCCTTCCTCGCGCAGCGCGAGCACCGGCGCCATGAATCGCGTTCCACCGGCGTTGTTCACCAGGATGTCGATGCCGCCGAGCCCGGCGATCGCCTCATCGACACACCGCGAGATGTCGTCGCCTTTCGTTACGTCGCACGTGATCGGGATCCCGCGCCGGCCCGTGGAGGAGATCTTGCCCGCTACCTCCTCGAGGTCGCCGGTCGAACGGGCCGTGACGGCCACATCCGCCCCGAACTCCGCGAAGCCGAGCGCGATCGCCGCACCGATCCCGCGCGACGCGCCGGTTACCAGTGCCCGTTTCCCTTCGAGCGAGAAGATCTCGGCGCCCATCCCACTGCCTCCTCGTCGGCCGTCCGTTCGGCCCGAGGATACGTCCGTTCGTCCATAGGCGCGTACCCAGCCGCCCGGCATGCTCTATGACATCCGTCGGCCCAAGGAGGGGTCAATGTCTCGATTCATGCGGCTCGCGATCACCGTCGGGATGGTCGTGCTCGTCGGAGGCTCCAGCCTCGCAGGCGTCAAAGTTGCGCAGCACAGCTCGAACGACGACGCGCGCAGAGCGCTCGAGGCGCGGATCGCCAATCTCGAGGCTCTGCGGTCCGATCTCGCAGGCAGCAAAGCCCGGATCGACGGGCTCGGCATTCAAGTCAGCGGGCTGAGCCACGCCGTCACGACCGACGGCCACACGGTCAAGGTCACCGGCGAGGCGTACCTGCCCTCGACGCTGAATGCGCTCATCGTCGCTTTCCAAGTTGCTCCCACCCGAAGCACGATCGGCGCCTCGATCATCGCAGCCCAAAGCCTGGCGGACCATGTGACCGCGGCCGTCCGCAGGATGGGCGTGGCCTCCAGCGACGTCCGCACCGCCTGGGACGGAGCCTTCCCGACGCAGACGCACGGATTCACGGGGCAAGCTCGCGTCCTGGTCACGGTGCGACGCCTCAGCAATCTCGATCGCGTCGCGAAGGCCGCGCAGTCGGTGAGCAAGGACGTGACGGTCGCGTACCTCAACGTGTCGGACGAGAGCGACGTCGGCGCCCTCGCCGACGCGCGCGCCGAAGCGCTGTCCGAAGCGCGCGACAAGGCGCTCCTTTACGCGCAGTCGGCCGGCCGGAAGATCGGTCAGCTCAAGTCGGTCTCCGAGCAGGTATCACCCGAGGCAGCGCCGGCACAGCCCGGGGAGGCGCAGTACTCCTATCGTCCCTCGTTCATCATCGTGATCGAAGCGACGTTCGAGCTTGCCTGAAGCCGCCTCAACGAGGAGCGGCGGCTCGCGATGAGCCGCCGCTTCTTTCCTCAGTAGGTGAAGAACCCGCGGCCCGTCTTCCGACCGAGGTACCCGGCGTGCACGAGGTGCTCGAGGAGCGGCGCCGGCGCGAAGCCCGGCTCGCGGAACTCGCCGAAGAGCGAGTTGACGATCTGCAAGCTGACGTCGAGGCCGACGATGTCCAGTAGCGCGAACGGTCCCACCGGATGCCCGCAGCCGAGCTTCATCGCGGCGTCGATGTCTTCGGCGGTCGCGTAGCCCGACTCGAGCATCTTCACGGCGTCGTTCAGGTACGGGAACAGAAGCGCGTTGACGATGAACCCGGCCCGGTCGGGGCAGATCACGCAATGCTTCCCCATCTTGCGGCCCACCCCGAACACGCCGTCGATCGTTTCCTCGGACGTGCGAACGGTGCGCACGACCTCGACCAGCTTCATGACCTGCGCCGGATTGAAGAAATGCATCCCGACGACCTGCTCGGGCCGTTGCGTCGACGCGGCGAGCGCGATAACGGGGAGCGACGAAGTCGTTGACGCGATGATCGCGTGCGCGGGGGCGATCCGGTCGAGGTCGCGGAAATGATCGACCTTCACGTCGAGCTGCTCGGCGATCCCTTCGATGACGAGGTCGCAGTCCGAAAACGCGTCCATCTCCGTCGTCGTGGACAGAAGCCCGAGGGTCTCCTCGAGTTGTTCCTGCTTCATCTTGCCGCGCTCGACCGCTTTCCCGAGCGACTTCGCGATCTTCGCCTGAGACTCGCTCGCCCGCTGTTTCGATCGTGCGCGCAGCACGACCGCATACCCGGCCTTCGCCGCGACCTCGGCGATGCCGTTGGCCATCGTGCCGGATCCGAGCACGCCGATCTTTCGCACGTGCACGCCGGCGTTCGCCGGAAGCTCGCGCCCATGGTGGCCGGACTCCTTCAGGCGGGGCGACCCGGCTTCTTCGTAGGAGTAGAAGCCGCGCGCGGTCTTGCGACCCAGGAAGTCGGCGGTCACGAGCTGCTTGATGAGCGGCGCCGGCGCGTAGAGCGGCTCGCGGAACTGGCGGTACATCGCGTCGATGATCTCGTACGTGGAGTCGAGCCCGATCAGGTCGAGCAGCGCCAGCGGGCCCATCGGGTGGCCACAACCGAACTGCATCGCGGCGTCGATGTCCTCGCGCGATGCGAAGCCCGACTCCAGCATCCGCACCGCGTTGTTGAGATAGGGGAACAGCAGCAGGTTGGCGATGAATCCCGCGCGATCCTGGCAGACCACGGGCGTCTTGCCGAGCGTTTTCGCGAGGCCTCCTGCAGCCTCGAGGACGTCTGGATCGGTGACGACGGTCTTCACCAATTCGACGAGATCCATGACCGGGGCCGGGTTGAAGAAGTGGAACCCGATCACGCGCCCCGGCCGGCCCGTCTGGACTGCCATCTCGATCACCGACAAGGACGAGGTGTTCGTGGCGAGGATCGCGTGCTCGGGGAGAAGCGCGTCGAGCGCACGGAACAACTCTTGTTTCATCTCGAGTTTCTCGGGTACCGCCTCGACGACCAGGTCGCATACCTTGAGACCCTCGTACGAGGTCGTTCCCGAGATGCGCGCGAACGCGACGTCGCGTTCGTCGGCGGACAGTTTGCCCTTGTCGACCGCCCGATCCATCGAGTGACGGATCCGTGTGAGACCCGCTTCGACCGCGTCGTCTCCGATCTCGCGGAAAACGACCGCGTAACCCGCGCGGGCGCATACTTCGCTGATGCCCGAGCCCATCGTCCCGCATCCGACGACGCCGATGGTAGAGATCTGATCGCTCATGTTCCCTCCGGTTTCAATTCGTGGGTGTTCCGCACGAGTGACAGAAACGCGCGCCGGCGACGATCTTCGCGCCGCAGCTGCGGCAGTAGACGGGCGCGCCGGCAAGCGGTGCGCCGGAGGTCTGGGGAGGCGGCTCCGTGGCGGACGGCGCCGGTTGTGTGTACGCGCCCGGTGACGGGGGTGTGCCGGAGGACGCCGTCTGCATCGCTCGGTACGTATCGCGCGACGCCGTCTCCCCCCTTCGAGCCGGGATACGAACGATAAACAGGTAGAGAAGCGCGACGATGAAGCCGAACCCGAAGATGAGACCGAGGACCAGCGCGACGATCCATCCCGTCTTCGCACTTGGAGTGGAGAACTGCTCTGAGGCCCGGCCGATGGCGTCCGCGATCATCCAGATCGTGAACCCGAACGCGAGCAGAAAGAGCACGATGAAGAGCCCGAATGCCCCCCCGACGTTGAAGAAGTGAGGCTCGAAAATTCCCACGGTAATCCCTAGTTTCGCATCTCGGGGCGCCACTCGGCGATTCGGCTACGATTCGAGGTGAGATGGGCGTCAATCATCGGAAGGACGACCCCTGGCTGTTCCGTACCTACGCCGGCCACACGAGCGCCCGGGCGTCGAACGAGCTTTACAAGAAGAATCTGACGAAGGGTCAGACGGGACTCTCCGTCGCGTTCGATCTGCCCACGCAGACCGGCTACGACGCCGACAACCCCATGGCGGCGGGCGAGGTCGGCAAGGTGGGCGTCCCCGTCGGTCATCTCGGCGACATGCGCGCGTTGTTCGAAGGGATCCCAGCCGAGCGGATGAACACCTCGATGACCATCAACGCCACGGCGATGTGGCTGCTTGCTCTGTACGTCGCCGTCGCCGAGGAGCAGGGAACGCCGCGCGCGGCCCTGCAGGGAACGACACAGAACGACATCCTCAAGGAGTACCTGTCGCGCGGCACCTACGTGTTCCCGCCGGGCCCGTCGATCCGGCTGATCACCGACATGATCACCTTCTGCGCCGCCGAGATCCCGAAGTGGAACCCGATCAACGTGTGCTCGTACCACTTGCAGGAGGCGGGAGCGACGCCGGTGCAAGAGGTGGCGTTCACGTTGGCGAACGCGGTCTGCGTCTTGGATGCGGTGAAAGCAACGGGCCGGGTGCCGGACGACGACTTTGGCAGCGTCGTCGGACGGATCTCCTTCTTCTGCAACGCAGGCATCCGTTTCGTCGAAGAGACGGCGAAGATGCGTGCCTTCACCGAGCTGTGGGACCGCATCACGCGCGAGCGCTACGGCGTCGTGGACCCCAAGTTCCGTCGCTTCCGCTACGGCGTGCAGGTGAACTCGCTCGGGCTCGCGGCGACGCAGCCGGAAAACAACGTCTATCGGATCCTGTTCGAAGCGCTCGCCGTGACGCTGTCGAAGGACGCCCGGGCTCGGGCGGTGCAACTCCCGGCGTGGAACGAGGCGCTCGGTCTGCCGAGGCCCTGGGATCAGCAGTGGTCGCTCCGCCTGCAGCAGATCCTCGCGTACGAGACCGACCTGCTCGAGTACGAGGATCTGTTCCGCGGCTCCGCGGTCTTCGAGGCGAAGGCCGGCGAGATCTCGGACGCGTCGTGGGAGGAATACGAGAAGGTCTTGAAGATGGGCGGTTCCGTCGAGGCCATCGACTACATGAAGACCGAGCTGGTCGGCTCGCTCGCGCGGCGGCAGCGTGGCATCGAATCCGGCGCCGTCAAGGTGATCGGGGTCAACTCCTACACGGAGGCGGAGGAGTCCCCGCTGTCGGGCGAGGACCTGCTGTTCGAAAAGCCCGATCCCGACGCCGAGAAACGCCAGATCGCTTCGGTCGAGGAGTGGCGGTCATCGCGCGACTCCGCGGCCGCGCGGAGGGCGTTGGGTGCTCTCGGTGCCGCCGCCGCCGACGGTGAGAATCTCGTGCCGTTGTCGATCGAGGCCGCGCGCGCCAGGGTCACCACCGGCGAATGGGCCGACGCGCTTCGCGATATCTTCGGCGAGTACCGGGCGCCGACCGGGGTGGGCGCTTCTGCACTCGCCGGCGCGAGTTACGACTCGCTCAACGAGGTCCGGTCGGCCGTGGCCGACGTCGCGAAGCGGATCGGCGCCGGACGACTCCGCATGCTCGTCGGCAAGCCCGGGCTCGACGGTCACTCGAACGGCGCGGAGCAGGTGGCCGTCCGCGCACGGGACGCGGGATTCGAGGTGATCTACCAAGGAATACGGCTATCGCCCGAAGCGATTGCCCGTGCCGCCGCCGAAGAGGATGTCCACGTCGTCGGGTTGTCGATCCTCTCGGGAGCGCACGCGCTCCTCGTGCCGGAGGTGCTCGACCGGATGCGCGCGCACGGCGTGGATCCCGCGAAGGTCCCCGTCGTCGCCGGCGGGATCATCCCGGAGGCCGACGCCGAGCGGCTGCGCGAGGCCGGGGTGGCCGCCGTATACACTCCGCGGGATTTCGACCTCACCCGGCTGATGGGCGAGGTGGCGCGTCTGGTCGCTGCGGCAAACGGCGTCAAGGGATGAGACATTGAACGACGAGGTACGCAAACCGTCGGACTCGGCCGTCGTGCTGTCGCAGGCGATGGCGATCACCGACGCGAACCTCGCCGGGAACGTCCACGGTGGCGTCATCATGAAGCTCGTCGACACCGCTGCCGGCCTCTCAGCGGTGAAGCACTGCCGCAGCCGCGTCGTGACGGTGGCGATGGACGAGATGGTGTTCATCGAGCCCGTCTATCTGCCCGACGTCGTGACCTTGCGGGCCCAAGTGAACGACGTCGGGAGAACCTCCATGGAGGTCGGGGTGCGGGTCGACGCCGAAAACACCCTGTCCGGGAGCAAGCGTCACGTGTCGACCGCCTATCTCGTGTTCGTGGCGCTCGATCCCGACGGCAAGCCCAAGGCGGTGCCTCGCCTCGAGCCGGAAACTTCCGAGGAGCATCGGCGTATGGAGGAGGCGAAGATCCGCCGCGAGCATCGTCTCGCGAGAAAGGAAGCGATCCTGAAGCGCCGTGCCGCACAGGGAGAGTGTTGATGTCCGTTTCCAAACTCACCATCGCCGTTCCCGTCTACAACGAGCGCGAGCGGGTCGGTCCTGCGCTGAAGGAGCTGCTCTCGACGCCGCTCCCGGTCGAGTCCGAGGTCATCGTCGTCGACGACGGCTCGACCGACGGCACATGGGAGCAGCTTGCGCAGCTGCCGCTTCCCGAACACGTCCGCATCATCAGGCACAGCCAAAACCGCGGAAAGGGCGCGGCGCTCCGTACCGCCCTCGAGGCCGCCACGGGTGACGTGTTCGTCCCGTTCGACGCCGACCTCGAGTACGACCCGTCGGATATCGCGGTGTGCCTCTTGCCGCTGATCCGAAACGACTCCGACGTCGTCTTCGGGACCCGTGCGTTCGGCTCGCACACGGCGTTCTCATTCTGGTTCGTGATGGGAAACAAGTTGCTGAACCTTTGGGCGAACGTCCTGTTCAACTCCTACATCTCGGATCTTGAGACCTGCTTCAAGATGACTCGGACCGACGTTCTCCGGAGCCTCGATCTGCGCTCCGACGGTTTCGACATCGAAGCGGAGGTTACGGCGAAGCTCCTCCGCGCCGGACATCGGCCGTACGAGGTCCCGATCAACTACAAGGCCCGTACGCGCGAGCAGGGGAAGAAGATCCAATGGCAAGACGGCTTCCGCGCCATGTGGGTCGTCGCGCGCATCCGCTACGGAGGTCGCTGATCCACGCTTAACCACGTCTGAACCTCACCGGCGGTGACCGAGAAACTGCGGGAAACAGCCGAAGAATCTGCCCGCTAGGCCGAGCGGGCCGCCCGTCCAAACGCTACACTCCCGCCGCCCCCATGTACGACGGCCTCAAGGATCTGGACCTCTCCGCCCGACCCCGTCGCGGTGGACGTCGTCGCGTTCTGAAACGGATCGGGATCAGCTCACTCGTTTTCGCGATCGTCGTGCTGTTGGCCGGAGGCGCCTTGTTCCTCAAGCTCGAGCACAACATCGGCCAAGGCAGGAGGAACATCGGCGTCGTCCCCGCGCCCAAGAACGGAGCGCTCAACGTCCTGGTCCTCGGGAGCGACAAGCGCTCGGTCATAGGCGGGTCTGCTCGGGAAGAACGTCAGTTCAAAGGCGGATCGGGGCAACGGGCGGACACGATCCTGCTGATCCACATATCGAAGAACTCCGATCACGCGGTGGTGATGAGCATCCCGCGCGATCTCTGGGTCGAGATCCCGGGCCACGGTCACTCGAAGATCAACGCCGCGTACTCCTACGGCGGGCCCGAGCTCATGATCAAGACGGTTACCCTTCTTACCGGCCTGCCGATCAACCATTACGTGGAGGTGAACTTCGCCGGGTTCCGCGAGATCGTGAACGACATCGGCGGAGTCGACATCTACGTCAACAGGCCGCTGGTCGATCCCAAGGCGGGGTTGAACATCCCCAGGCCCGGCTGCATCCACATGAACGGCGACGTCGCGCTCTCATTCGTGCGATCTCGGAACATCGATCCGACGGCCGACTTGGGCCGGATCCAGCGACAGCAGCTGTTCATTCGGACCTTGCTGAAGAAGGCCCGGAGCGCCGGCGTGATCCTCAACCTGTTGAAACTCGACAAGCTCACCTCCGCCGTCGGGAAGAACGTGATCTACGACAACGGCGTGGGACTCAGATTGGCCCGCTCGATCGCGAACAGACTCAGCGACTCGAACACCAATCGCGTCGACTTCCGCATCGTGCCGTCGCGCTGCTGTCCGATGATCGACCGCCAATCGGTACTCGTCGCGCGCCAGCCGCAGGCCCAAGCGCTGTTCGCTGCGCTCAAGGCCGATGCCGCGCTGCCGCCGTACGGGAAGACGTCGCAATCGATCCCTGTTCCGAGCGATATCCGGATCAAGATCTACAACGCCTCCGGCATCGGCGGACTCGGCGCCGGTGTTGCCGCGAAGCTGCGCCACCTCGGCTTCGATATCGTGCAAACGACGACCGCACCCTCTCGCGTCGGGCAGACGCGGATCACGTTCGTCGTCGGCGAAGACCTGAAGGCTCAGCTCGTCAAACGGTATCTCTCCATCGGAGGGGTCGTCGTCGGTCCGCCGAGTCAGACAACGGACGTGATCATCACGCTCGGAGGCGACGCCGCGCGGGCGACCGCGTCCCCGAGCCCCGGCGCGTCACCCAAGCCGCCGGAGACGACGTCGCCCGTCTCATCCTGCGGATAAGAGGATCCGGGCGCGAAGGGCCGCGCCGTTGGTCCGGCCGATGCGCGAGGCTTCTCGCTTCGCCCGGTAGTCTTAGGCCCCGTGAAAGCTCTGATCCCTTCCGGCGGAGCCGGGACGCGCCTGCGGCCGATCACCCATACCTCGGCCAAGCAGCTCGTCCCGATCGCCAACAAACCCATCCTGTTCTACGCGCTCGAAGGGATCGCGGCCGCGGGGATCCGCGAGGTGGGGCTTGTCGTGGGGGAGACCGCGCCGGAGATCTCCGAGGCCGTTGGCGACGGCTCCGCGTGGGGCCTCGACGTCACCTACATCCCGCAGGAGGCGCCCCTCGGGCTCGCACACACGGTGCTGATCTCGCGCGAATTCTTGGGTGACGATGACTTCGTCATGTACCTGGGTGACAACGTGTTGAAGGGCGGCATCGCGAACCTCGTCCGGGCGTTCGAAGAAAGACCCTGCGACGCTCAGATCCTCCTCGCGCGCGTGAACGATCCCCAGCGTTTCGGGGTGGCGGAGCTCGACGGTGAGCGCGTCGTGCGCCTGATCGAGAAGCCCGAGAACCCTCCCTCCGACCTCGCGCTCGTCGGCGTCTACCTGTTCACCCCGCTGATCCACGACGCGGTGCGCGCAATCTCGCCGTCGGGTCGCGGCGAGCTCGAGATCACGGACGCGATCCAGTACTTGATCGACCAGGGGAAAGACGTTCGCCCGCACCTCGTCGACGGATGGTGGAAAGACACCGGAAAGCTCGACGATCTTCTCGAGGCGAACCGCCTGATCATGGAGGACATGCACGAAGAGCGATCGGGCACGGCGGACGGACGCTCTCGCCTCGTCGGTAACGTCGTGCTGCAGGAAGGATCGCGCGTCGAGAACTCGACGATCCGCGGCCCGGCCGTGATCGGGCGGGGAACCCACGTGATCGACTCGTTCATCGGGCCCTACACCGCGATCGGCGACGGATGCGTTGTAGAGGACTCGGAGATCGAGCACTCCGTCATCATGGAAGGATGCGTCGTGCGTGGGATGCATCGCCTCGAGGACTCGTTGCTCGGCAAGGAGGTCACGGTCGAGCGATCGGATGACAAGCCGAAGGCGTACCGGTTGATGGTCGGCGACCACGGGCGCGTCGGGGTGATCTAACGTGAAGCTGTTCGTCACGGGCGGCGCCGGGTTCATCGGATCGAACTACGTGCGGTGGGTGCTCGGCAACCGCGCCGAAACCGACGTGACGAACTACGACTTGATCACCTACGCAGGAAATCTCGCCAACCTGCGCGACGTCGAGGACGACCCGCGGTACCGGTTCACCAAAGGCGACATCTGCGATGGGGGTATGCTCGACGAGGTCCTGCCGGGCCACGACGCGATCCTGAATTTCGCGGCCGAGTCCCACGTCGACCGCTCGATCGACTGGGCGGCGGAATTCGTGCGAACGAACGTGCTCGGGACCAACACGCTGCTCGAAGCCGCGCGCCGGCACCGGATCCCCAGGTATCTGCAGGTCTCGACCGACGAGACGTACGGCTCCATCGACGTGGGATCATTCGCGGAGGGCGACCGGCTCGACCCGGCGAGCCCGTATTCGGCGTCGAAGGCGGCCGGCGATCTCCTCGTGCGCGCGTACCACAGGACGTACGGGATGCCGGTGGTGATCACGCGCGGGTCGAACACCTTCGGGCCTTACCAGTTCCCGGAGAAGGTCATCCCCCTGTTCGTCACCAACCTGCTCGAAGATCGTCCGGTCCCGTTGTACGGGGACGGGCTGAACATCCGCGACTGGATACACGTCGAGGACGTATGCGCCGGGATCCACACGGTCCTCGAGCTCGGCGACGTCGGCCAGATCTACAACATCGCGGCGGGGAACGAGCGGACCAACCTCGACCTGTCTCGCGCGCTGTGCGATCTCCTCGGCAAGCCGTACTCGTTCATCACGCCCGTGGACGACCGGCCGGGCCACGACCGCCGCTACTCGGTCGACACGAATCGAGCGCGGGCGCTCGGGTGGGAACCCCGATGGAGCTTCGACGACGCCCTGCGAGCCACCGTCGAGTGGTATCGGTCGAATCGGCAGTGGTGGGAACCTCTCCGCGCGCGGGAGGGCTAGCGCGTGCGGATCCTGATCACCGGCGGGGCCGGCCAGCTCGGGCGCGACCTCGCCGACGCGCTCGGGGTCGAAGCGTTCGCGTTGGATCGGACCGAATGCGACGTGACCGCTCCGTCCTCCGTCGAGCAGGCCGTCGCGCGTATCCGGCCGGATGCGATCGTCAACGCTGCCGCCTGGACCGACGTCGACGGATGCGAGGCCGATCCCGAGCGCGCCCTGCTCGTCAACGCGGCCGGCGCGGGAAACGTCGCTCGGGCGGCGGGCGACGCTCCGGTCGTGCAGGTCTCGACCGACTACGTGTTCGACGGCCGAGCCGGCCGCGCGTACACCGAGGCCGATCCGACCAGCCCGCTTTCTGTGTACGGCTCGTCGAAGCTCGCCGGCGAGCAGGAAGTGGCTTCAATCGCCCGCCGCTCGGCGATCGTTCGCACGGCGTGGCTCTACGGCACCGGCACCGCGAATTTCGTTGCGGCCATCTTGCGCGCTGCGCGAACGCGCGAACGGCTCGCGGTGGTCGACGATCAGGTCGGGTCGCCGACCTCGACGCCGGACTTTGCACGTGCACTGATCGAGTTGATCCGGCGCGGAACGACGGGCGTGCTGCACGGAGTGAACGCCGGGGAGTGCTCGCGCTTTGAGTTCGCGAAGGCGATCCTCGATGAAGCCGGCCTCGACGGCTCGCGGGTCGATCCGGTTCGCACGGAGGCGGTGCCGCGCCCGGCCGTGCGCCCGGCGTACGCGCCGCTCGACGGCGTCGCGTGGCGGGCGGCCGGACTCCCGGAGTTGCGGGGTTGGCGCGCGTCGCTGCACGAGGTCGTCCCCGGCGTCCTCGCGTCGCTCGACGCAGAGGCGCGCCGCTCCGGCGGCCGGGCAGCTCGATGAAGGCGCTGATCCTCGCGGGCGGTGAGGGGACCAGACTCCGCCCGCTCACCTACGCCACGCCGAAGTCTCTTCTCCCGATCTGCAATCGCCCGTTCCTCGAACATCAGATTCGCTGGATGCATGGGCACGGCATCAGTGAGGCGATGCTGCTGACCGGTTACCTCGCCGAGGCTTTCACTCCGTTCGTCGAGGCTATGGCCGAACAAGAGATCACGCTGGAGATCGTCCGCGAACTCGCGCCGCTCGGGACCGCGGGAGCGGTTCGCAACGTGCTCGATCGTCTGGAGGGGACGACGATCGTGTTCAACGGCGACGTCCTGACCGATCTAGATTTGGGCGAGTTGATCGCCTTCCATCGGCGGCGCGCCGCCGCCGTTACCTTGACGCTGACGAACGTCGACGACGCCGGGCCTTACGGGCTTGTTCCGCTCGACCCCGATGGGCGGGTGACGGCTTTCCTCGAGAAGCCTGCCCCGGACGTGGCGAGCCTGGGTGGCTCGATCAACGCGGGAACCTACGTGCTGGAGCCGGCCGTCATGGCCGGCGTGCCCGCGGGGGAGAGATGGTCGTTCGAGCGACAGCTGTTCCCAAGCTTGGTCGAGCGCGGTGAGCGAGTGTTCGGCCTCGCGTCGGCCGCGTACTGGCTCGACATCGGAACGCCGGAGCGGTACCTCCGGGCGCATTGGGACGTGCTCTCCGGGCGCACAACGGCGTCTGGGATGGGGAGGCGAGTGGGTGACGTGCTCTTGGGCGACGGCGCGGCTTGCGATGCCAGGGTGGAGGGCCCGGCGGTGCTCGGGCCCGGCGCCCGGGCCGAGGCCGGCGCCACGCTCGAGCGCGCAGTCCTTCTGGAAGGATCGCTCGTCGAAGGCGGCGCCGTCGTTCGGGACACGGTCGTCGGGCCCGGCGGTGTGATCGCTTCGGGCGCGCACTGCGAAGGCCGGATCGTGGGCCCCGGAGAGAGGCTCGCTTGAGCAGCCCGCCTGCACGTCGTTCCCGAGCCCTTGCAGTCTTGTGGCCGATAGGGCTCGTTGTTCTGCTGTTTATCGTCGTCGGGCGGCTCGGCTTCCAGCCCACCGACGACGGGAACCTGCTCGCTCAGACCTATCGATTGCTGCACGGCCAGGCGCCGCACCGGGACGTGATCTTTGCGCGGCCGATGGGTTCGGCGTTCCTGCACGTCCTCGACTTCGGGGTGCCGCTGCCGCTATTCGAAGCCGCGAGGCTCATCGGCATAGCCGAGATCGTGGCGTATTCGCTTCTGTTCGCGTGGCTCATCCTCGAGGCGTCATCCGCGAACTGGCGACTCGCCGCGGCCCTTGCGGCTGCGGCTTCGGCGCTCGTCAACATGCACACTTTTCCGCTCATCGGTTGGTACACGACTGACGGGATACTGCTCGTTGCGTCCGGCTTCGTAGCCTTATCGACCGGAGAGAGGAACGAACGAACGTATCTCCGATGGATCGGACTGCTGCTCCTCGGTGCGGCGCCGCTCGCGAAACAAAGCTTCTTCCTTGCGCCGGTTCTCGGGCTCGCCTTCGTTTTGTGGGAGGACCGCTCGCTCGACGCCGGGCGCCGGATCCGAAGAGTGGCGGCTGCCGCCGCGTTGCTCGCGACCCCGGCGGCGGCCTACGGCGCGATGTTGGTGGCGCGCGGCGCGCTCCGGGATTTCGTCGATCAAGTCGCCGGCGCAACCACGGTGTGGGGCGGCTCGTTCGCACGAGCGTTTGGGAACGGCGCTGCACGCGGACGCCTTTTCCTGCTGCTCGGCGCCGTCGCGGCAGCGTTCCTTACCGTGTGGCTGGTCGAGCGAGCGCGCCGCCGTGGCCGAGGAGCGTCCACCGGCTTCGCTCTTCTCGACCTTGCGATCCGCATGGCTCTATCGGGAGCGGTCGTGTGGTTTATTGCTTCCTCGCATCTGGCGTACCGCGCGACGTGGGGGCTCGCGCTCATCTGGGCAGCGCTGCTCGTTGTGCTGCTGCGCGCCGCGGTCGAACGTACACTGGATCGCGCGGGCGTTCTGGTCGTCGCGGTCGGTTGGATGACTTCGTTGTCCTGGGGATACGAAGTGCCGAACCTCGTCGCGGGCACGGCAGCGTTCTACCTGCTCGCTCGCGCATGGCGGGGTGCGAGGATCCCGGATCTGGATGCGAGGAGGCGCCGGGCTCTGTACGCGGCAGGGCTGGTTACGGCGTTGGCGGCCTCAGCGATCGTCGGCGCGACGTTCATGCAGGCTCGCTATCGCCACCCCTACGGCGACCGCCCAGCCGCGGAGCTGACCGCGATGCTCGCCAACGTATCGCCGGACTTCGGCCGTATCCGCACCAATAGGAACACGGCGAGCTATCTCTCCCGGCTCGCATCCTGCGTTCGCAGCCATCCCGCACGATGGACCGCGGTGCTCCCCGACAACCCCGGCATCTATCCCGCGCTGCGCTTGCGGAATCCGTTCCCGATCGACTGGATGTACTACGCCGAGACCACCGGCCACGAGGAACGGATCGTTCAGAGCGCCCGACGGCTCGATGGCGACGGGCACTATCTCGTGCTCTTCGAGACATTCAGGCTGACGGCGTTGCAAGAGACCGCGCCGCTTCCATTAGCGACCATCTCGACGCCGATCTACGGAGGGCGCCTCATGAGGGAGATACGGGGAGCGTTGCACGGAACACCGTTCGCGTGCGGCTATTTCGTCGGGGACTATCTACCTTGAAGAGGACGAAGATTTGCAGTTGGACGGTCGATATAGTGGAGCATCGTTCGAAAGTCCTTTGGGGGGACTCCCCATCGACTCGCTACACCGGTCTCAGTTTCCGTGCAGCCACCCGCTTCGCGCGACCGTGGCATCGGCGTTGACGTGATGGACGATCCCGTCGTTGAGCCCCTTGCTGAGGAGCCGCCCATTGGGGGCGAGCGGGCCCGGGCGAGCTTCGGAATGCGTCTTTCCAGAGCGATCGTGCTTGCAGCGTCACTCGCCACGGTCGTTCTTTCGCTGCTGACGGGCCGGATCGAGCGATTCCGCGACGGGTTCACCGACGAGATGATCTACCGGTTGCTCGCCCGGAACTTGATCGACCATCACTTCTACGGATACTCCCCGGGACATTCGGTCGCCTATCGTCCTCCCGGGTATCCGGCCTTCGACGCGTTGATCCGCATTCTCAACGACTCCCAGACATCGGTGCGGATCGCTCAAGCCTTGTTGGCCGGGGCGACGGTGTGGCTCGCCGCTTGGATCGCGAAACGCCTCTTCGGTGACGTGGCCGCCGCCATCACCGCCGTCTTCGTTCTCGTGGTGGGGACGATCGTGGTCTACGCCTCGTTCGAACTGTCCGAGACGCTGGCGACGGCCACGCTCGTCGCGGCCATCGCTGCGACGCTTATGGCGGTCGACAAGCGGAGCTGGCGGTGGGCGGCGTCGTCGGGCCTCCTCCTGGCCGTGTCCGCATACACCCGGCCGCAGGGGCTCTTCCTCGTGGCTCCGCTCGCCGTTTGGGCCGGCTTAGCGGTGGGTCCCGCGCCGTGGAAGCTGCGCATCATCGTTGGAGGAGCGATCGTCGCCGCGCTCGTCGCCGCGATCCTGCCGTGGACGATCCGCAACGAGGTGAGGATCCACGCGTTCGTTCCCATCTCCGCCTACGGAGGCGAGGCTCTCTTCCTGGCCAACAACCCGAAAGCGAACGGGTATTTCGTTCGGACCAACATCGTGGCACCCATCGACTACCCGAGAATCAGAGCTCTGCCCGAGGGCAAGCAGGAATCTGAATGGTTCCGCTTGGCGATGAACTTCATAACTGCACACCCGGGGAAGGCGATCCACAACTGGCTGCACGACGGGAGGCTTTTCGTCACCCTGCGCGACGAACTCATCGGCAGGAACCTTCTTCTACGCGGCACGTATCGGCCTCCGATCGCGGACGACCGGTGGCTGTGGCCTCTGGCAGGGATCGGGATGATCCTCGCGGCCATCCGTCGAGGACGGGTTCTGTCGCTGCTCCCGGCTCTCGTGGTGGTCTACTACCTTGCGTTCTTCATGGTCTTCTTGCCGCTCCCGCGGTTCCGTCACGGCGTCGTTCCGTTCCTGGCCGTGTACGCAGGCGGGGCGCTTGCGATCGCCGGATCGTGGTTCGTGGGACGCATCCGGGGTGCGGCCTCGACCAAAAGACAGATAGTTGGGACCGGAGCAACAGTCTGATCGCACCCGGTTCCCGGGCGGCGGAATGGATCACCCCGTTAGCTGGGCGGGCCCCGTCGTAACTCGTACACGTCGGAATCGGGAGATCGGCGCATCAACCGCGGCAAGCCGAACCCCGGCACTCGGGGCGGGTTTCCGGTGCCGTGGATCGTCCGAATGAACTCGTTGAGCGTTTCATGTTCCCACGTGTTTACGACCAAGTAGAGGCGATCGGCGACGCGGATGGAGATAAGGAGGGGTCGCGTACCGATCCCGTCGCGTTCGAAGTAGTACTGGATTGGCCACGACGTCGTGCCGATCGCGACAACCCGGTCGCCGGGGCGAAGCCTGGGGCGGAGCCACGCGGTCACGGCCTCGACGTCGGGCAAGCCTCCTCGTTCCATGGATAGATCCACGGCTTTCGTCGTTGCGACATGAAGCGGGAGGATTACTGCGGCGGCGATGGTGGCGGCGATGGCCGCGGCCGACTTGTCAAGCCGGCGGATCGACCCGATGGCGAAGACGATCCCGGCGGCCGCTGTGAGGAAGAAGAGCGGCAGCAGGAACAAGAGAACCCGCGCGAACGGGAGAACCCGCTCCGCGATCATCTGGAGAAAAACCCAGGCAACCGCTACTGCCGCGACGGGGATCCGCTGCCGGGCGATGCGCGAATGGCGCGCGAGGGCGATCGCGAACCCGATGAGCACGAGGACCACGAAGACGGCCGGCAGGGCGTAGGTGAAGTATCTCCCCACGTCGCCGGCGAATGATCCGAAGCCGCTCCTGAAACTCGCGAAGGGGAGGGGGCGGGTGAACTGGTTCGCGGTGATGGACTTCAAGCCGGACGCGGCGATCACGGGCCAATAGAGCGCGACGGTGGCGGCCCCGGCTGCCGCCGTGGCGACGATCCATCGGATCACGAAGCGTCCGCGGGCGATGCCCGGCTCCACGATCGCCGAAAGCGCCAGCCATGAAGCGACGACCCCGAAGGCGAACAGCATCGTAGGGACCGTGTAGAAACCGATCGTGACGAGCAGCGCATACGCGCACCAGAGCCGGAGGCTCTCGGAGCGAAGCAGCGCCGGGCCCATCGCCAGCAGAACCATGAAGACCAGAGCGACGATCGTGTAGCCGCGCGCGTTGACGGAGTACTCGACGAGCGGTGCGGAACCGGCGACGAACGCCGCCGCCATGAGCCCGGTGCTGCGGTTGTAGAGACTGCGACCGGCGGCGTACGTCGCCGGGACCAGCGCGATGCCCGCGATGAACGCGGGAAGCCGTATCGCCCACGGGGCCGATCCGAACACGCCGGTAGAGAAGTGAACAAGCAGCGTATGGAAAAGATGGTTGTTGGGGTAGAGGTAGGAGGACAGACCGACGGACAACGGTTGTCTGGCGTATCCCAAGTACGTGTAGGACTCGTCGACCGCCATGCGGTGATCCATCAGCGGGAGCCGTACGGCGACGGCGGCACCGACGATCATCAACAGGACGATGATGTCCCAGCCGTCTTTGTTCCAGGCCCTACGCGCGGGACCGGCCGGCGCGGACGCATGGCGTTCTTGGGAATCGAGAATCAAAGTGTGCCGATGGTAACCCGGTAGGCGGCGACAGGCCGAACAGCCGGAGAGAACTACAAGCGCATCAAACGCTTCGGACGCGGATCCCGTCGAAGACCGCCGACCCGGTCTCGTCATAGAACGTGACATACACGTCGACCGTCGAGAATGCCTTCGGCGCGACGGCGCTCCCCTCGGTGTAGCCCCATGTGTGGGGTGCCTTGTTGAAGTTCAGGTAGACGGGGCTCGAGGTTCCATCGCGGTTGCGGAAGACGAGCGTGATGTCGACCCGGCCTCGCGACGCCGAGGTACCCGACATCTGGCTCCAGCCGGAGGCGATGACCCGGCTGCCTCGACCGCCCGCCAGTCGCACGTGCTGGACGACGTTTTGCATGCCGCCCCCGCCGAGTGCGAGCGATCGAGCTCCCTCTCTCGCAGCTGCTGACGTCACGCCG
>Ga0070708_100000906_pt1 | contig 22449 bp, 21 predicted proteins | sample KBSK5503metaG_FD_65469 | JGI IMG/M metagenome (GOLD analysis project Ga0070708, IMG submission 65469) | Corn, switchgrass and miscanthus rhizosphere microbial communities from Kellogg Biological Station, Michigan, USA - KBS K5-50-3 metaG | ecosystem: Host-associated > Plants > Roots >... | reverse complement strand
GCCTTGGTGAAGACCAGTCGACCTAACTCTTTTGGCAGCCAAAAGTGAAGTACCCGTTTCGGCGTCGGCCGGCGGACTGAGCTGTCGAACCGCTCACTGCCCAGAGGGCGCTCGATCCCCGGTGATCGCACGAAAATTCGCGGCCTTCTCGGTGGCGCCGCGGCTGCAATGCCGGCCCAGGCATGAAGACCTCCACGAAGCACCCGGCCAACCGCGCGAGCAAGCTCCGCCGAGCTTTGGCGCTTCCTGCTGCAAGGCCGGCCGCGAGATCCCGTGCTTCTTCAATTTGTGGATGAGCGTTGTGCGCTTCACCCCCCGCCCGGCGGCGGCGCCGTTCGCTCCGCCTATCCCCCGGTGCACGCGATAGGCTATAGGGTGTCCAGAGCTGCTCGAACGCTGTCGAGCAGCGCTTGATCATCAAAAGGCTTGGCCAGGAATTCGACCGCGCCGGCTCTCAGCGCCTGCAGACGCATCTTTTCGTCGCCGTGGGCGGTGATGAAGATGGTGGGGATCTTGACGTTTTCGGCGTTCAATTTCGCCTGCAGTTCCAGGCCGGACATCCCCGGCATGCGAATGTCCGCGATCAGACAGGCCGTCCGCTCGTGAACCTGGGAATCGAGGAATTCTTCGGCCGACGCGAAGGCGCGCGCGGACAGGCCCACCACCTTCATCAGCCCCTCCAGGGCGCCGCGGACCGACTCGTCGTCATCGACGATGGCGACCAGCTTGGCTTGTCCATCGATGGCCATTACCCGACGTTACCTCGATGAGAACGGCGCCAGAATCATATCTTGGTATAGGACCCCTAACACTGCTTGCACCCCTACCTGCCCCCCTTGAGCTTTTCCACCAGCCGAACCAGCTGGGCGAGCGATCCAGCCTGCATCTTCCGCATCACCTGCCGCCGATGGATCTTTACCGTGATTTCGCTTGTTCCCAGTTTTGAGGCAATTTGCTTGTTGAGCATGCCCGAAACGACCAGGCCCATGACCTCGCGCTCCCGCGCGGTGAGCGTCCGGTAGCACGATTGCAACAGCGCGGTTTCCCGGTCCTGCTCGCGGGCGAGGCGGTCCCGGTCCAGCGCCTGTTGAATCGCATCGAGCAGATCCTGGTCCCTGAATGGCTTGGTGAGAAACTCCACCGCGCCCGACTTCATCGCTTTGACCGTCATCGGGATGTCGCCATGTCCGGTGATGAAAATGATCGGGATGCGGATCCCCGCCTCGGTCAACTTGTGCTGAAAGTCCAGCCCGCTCATCCCCGGAAGCCTCACATCCAGTACCAGGCAACTAGGACCCTCCGGACGTTTCATCCGCAAAAACTCGTCCGGCGCGGCGAAACATTCGCAGGGCAGGCCGACCGATTTGAGCAAACCCTGAATCGATCCGCGCACCGCGTCATCGTCATCGATGATGAACACCGTCGGGGCGGCTGTCTCGCGCTCACTCATGTCGACCGGCCGCTCGACCCCCCCTGGCTGCGATTTTGATGGTGAGCTCGCACCTACCGTCGGCCTCCATCGTTGCATCGACGCCCTTGAGGGGCAGGCTTATCAATCACGAGTTGCAATTGCACGAATCTGGTACGGCCGGGGGGCGTCCGCGGAATGAAACGAAACGACGTCTCGCGGAACAATAGCAGGAGGAAGGTCCCTACGTTTATCCGTACCCGGCGGACAAGGTGGCCGCGATGGGGAGGCCGAGTTGTGTCTGATCCGAGCTCCGTTGTGTCCACCCTTGGTCTCGCACTCTGGGTCTCGCTGGCAGGAGCAAACATGAGCGCAGAATCGGCGGTCCCGTCGGCCGACGGGGTGATTTCAAAACCTAGCCAGTATCCGGTCGACGAAACAATGCGCAGGCTCGAAGAGGTGGTGCGCGCCAAAGGGTTGACCGTCTTCGCGCGGATTGATCACCGCGCCGGCGCGCGACAGGCATCTCTCGACATGCAGGACGAACAGGTTCTCATCTTCGGCAACCCGCGCGCCGGCACGCCGTTGATGGTGGCGCGGCCGCTGGTGGGGCTCGACCTGCCCCTTCGGGTGCTCGTTTGGCGCGATCCGGAGGGCCGTGTGTGGGCCAGCTACGAGGACAGCGCTTTCATCGCCAAGCGATACGCGCTTCCGGCTGGTCTCGAAAAGAACATCGCCGGCGTGACGGCGCTGATTGACGCCGCGCTTCGATAAACCGCCGCGCCCAGAGGTGCGTCAGGCGATGGTCTCGGTTTCGAGAAACGAGTGGAGCGCGGCGACCACCTGCGCGCCTTCGCCGATCGCGCTGCCGACGCGCTTCACCGATCCCGCCCGGACGTCCCCGACCGCGAAGACCCCGCGGACGCTCGACGCGAGGGGCGAGTTGCCGCCGGCGATCACGAACCCGCGCTGATCGAGCGCGACGCCGCAGTCGGCCAGCCAGCTCGTCGCCGGATCGGCGCCGAGGAAGAGGAACATGTTCTTGATCGGCGCGGTCGTCTCCGCCCCGTCTCGACGCGAGCGCCACCGGACGCGCTCGAGCCCGAGCGCCGGCGAACCTTCGAGCGCGACGACTTCCGTCTCGGTCATTACCTCGATGTTGGGGGTAGCCTCGATGCGTTGGATGAGGTAGCGCGACATGCTCGCGGCGAGCGCGCGCCCGCGGACAAAGACCCGGACCTTCTCGGCGTGGCCGGAGAGGAACACGGCGGCCTGCCCGGCGGAGTTGCCGCCGCCGACGATGATCACCTCCTGTCGAGCGCAGAGCCTCGCTTCGAAGGGCGACGCCCAATACCAGACGCCGCGCCCCTCGAACGCCGCGAGGTTTTCGATCGCCAGACGCCGATAGCGCGCCCCGCTCGCCACCACGACGCTGCGCGCGCGGACGCGGCGTCCGTCCTCGAGGAGCACGGCGAAGAGACCGCCCTCCCGGGTGCAGTCGAGCCCCTTCACCTTGACCGGGATCACGATCTCCGCGCCGAACTTCCGCGCCTGCGCATAGGCGCGCGCGGTGAGCGAAAGGCCCGAGATGCCGGTCGGAAATCCGAGGTAGTTCTCGATCCGGGCGCTCGCACCGGCCTGTCCGCCGAAGGCGTGGGCCTCCAGCACGACGACCGCGAGGCCGTCCGAAGCCGCATAGACCGCCGCCGAGAGCCCTGCCGGCCCGCATCCGACGATCGCCACGTCGTACGCCGACCGAATGAGCCGATCTCCGAGGAGCCCCAGCGCGTGCGCCAGCGCGGTCTCGCTCGGGTTGCGCAGGATGTCACCGCTCGGGGCGATCACGAGCGGCAGCTCGGACGCCGCCGGCGAAAGGCGCGCCACGATGTCCGCGGCCGCCGGGTCGACGGCCGGATCGAGGAGGCGATGGGGATGTCCGTTGCGACGAAGGAAATTCTCGAGGCGCACCACGTCGCGCGAAGAGGAAGGGCCGATCAGCAGCGGGCCCGTCGCCTCGTACTCGATGAGCGCGACCCGGCGGAGGATGAGCGCCCGCATGATGCGTTCGCCGAGCTCCGCCTGTTCCACGATCAGCGCCCGAATCCTCTCCGGCGGGATGAGCAGCGCTTCGACGTCGCCGTCCGCGCGGCCGTCGGTGAGCGACAGGGGGTCGTCGGCGAGCGTGCCCAGCTCGGCGATGAACTGCCCCGGACCCTGCTCGACGACCGGCGCGACGCGACCCAGACCGTCGCGCGCGGTGATCGCCACGTTGCCCGAGAGGATGACGAACATCCCCGGCCTGGGTTTCCCGGCCTCGAAGAGGGGCTCGCCGTTGGCGAACCGCCGCGTGGCGCCGTAGCCCCGGATCCGAGCGATCTGGGCGTCGGTGAGGGTCAAAAATGCCTCATCGAACCGGCCGTGGAGGAATGGGCGCGCGGCGGCATCAATCAGGTAATTCTCAGACGTCGGCATCGTGGTCTCCAGGAGCCCGGAGTTCTAACGTCGGTGAGGACGCCGTGGCCACGGATCGAGCGCGATCATCGACGGGTCCGGCGCCGGCGGATGAAGGCCGGTGGCCTTCGCTTGAGAAACGATTGCCCTCGGAGCGCCGACGTAGTACCGGGGAAACGTGCGTCGCGGCGCTCCACTCGGGCTGGTCCTTCTCGCCTGGCTCCTTACCGGCGAGAGGACCCACTCCGAACAGACGCCGGCGCAGTCCCCACCGACCGCGTCGCGGGCGCGACAGCCGCAGACCTTCACCCTCAAGGCCACTCCGAAGACGGTGGCCTGGGGCTACTACGACGCCTCGGCGCCCCCGGTCCTTAGAATCGCCTCCGGCGACGAGGTGGAGTTCGAGACCCTAATCACCAGCAGCCCCGCGCGCCTGGAGGGAGCCGGGGTCCCGCCGGACCAGGTCCAGCAATCGCTGCGCGACATCCACAAGGAGGTCACCAACAAGGGTCCCGGAGGGCACGTCCTGAACGGGCCGGTATTCGTCGAAGGCGCAGAGCCTGGCGACGCGCTCGAGGTCCAGATCGAGCATATCCGCCTGGCCATTCCCTACGCCTACAACGGCTTTTCTCCGGGACGGGGCTTTCTACCGGAAGACTTTCCCTATGCGCGGATGCGGATCATTCCCCTCGATATCCAGCGGATGACGGCGAAGTTTGCGCCGACGGTGGAGATTCCCTTGCGCCCCTTTTTCGGAAGCATGGGAGTCGCCCCGCCCGAGACCTCCGGCCGCATCAATAGCGGGCCTCCCTGGGTCCACGGGGGCAACATGGATAACAAGGAGCTCGTCGCCGGCACGACCCTGTTCCTCCGCGTTCACGCGCGCGGCGGGCTCTTCTTCATCGGAGACGGTCACGCCGGCCAGGGGAACGGCGAGGTCGATATTACCGCCCTGGAAACATCGCTGATCGGAAAGCTCAAGTTCATCGTTCGCAAAGATATCAAGCTGAAATACCCACGCGCCGAAACGCCGAGCCACTACATCAGCATGGGTTTTCACGAAGACCTCACGGAGGCGACCAGGATGGCGACCCGCGAGATGATTGAGTTCCTGATCAATGAAAAACATCTCAGCCGGGACGACGCCTATATGCTGACCAGCGTCGCGGGGGATGTCGACATTACGCAGCTCGTCGACGGCAACAAGGGGGTGCACGTGATGCTCCCCAAAGCCATCTTCAAACAAGCAAGCTCGAAGTGATCGGCATGGCTGCTAGCCGGCTTTGAGCTCCGCGGTCCCCACGTCGCGCCGGAAAACCGAGGGGGAAACGCGGTATTTCCGCTTGAAGGCCCGATTGAAGGCCGCCGCGGAGGCGTACCCCAACCGTTGAAAGATCTCCGAGACGGACAGATTCGTCTCCTCGAGCCACTGCGAAGCCAGGCGCAGGCGATACTCGCCTAGGTAGGCCATCGGCGTCTCGCCCATCCGTTCGCGAAAACGGGCCGCGAACACCGACCGCGAAAGCCCCGCCTTCGCGGCGAGCGATTCGAGGGACCACTGCGCCTCCGGATTTTCGTGGATGGCCGCAAGCGCGGCGGCGATGGGCGGATCGCGCAGCGCTTTCACCCAACCCGTCGCGAAGCCGCGGCGCCCACTGAGCAGCAATCGCAGCACCTGGATCAGCAGCACCTCCGTGAGGAAGCTCCCCGCCAGATCGGCGCCGGGCTGCCCCGAGCGGACTTCCGCCGCCAAGAGACGCAGCGTGGCGGAAAACGAGGCGAACTGCGGCCAGCTTTCCCGGCGAATGTGCAGGACGTCCGGCAGATGGCGCAGGCTTCCGGGAGGACCCTCGAGCTCGTTCAGGGCGAACTTGCCGCAGATGAGTCGCGTCGGGGCACCGCCGCCGCCGAAGCGGACCACGCCGTCCGCCACCTTGTGCTGCAGCACCTGCTCCAGGGGATCCGGCCGGGTCCCGGGACTATCGGTCAGCTGATGCCCTTCGCTGTTGAAGAGGACCACCAGATCCCCCGCCGCGAGCCGCACCCGTCGCCCCTTCGCCGTCGCCAGCCAACACGAGCCCGATTCAATCAGGTGGAAGGGCGCCCAGGCCGACTTCCGCAGAGACATTCCCCACGGCGCGCTCAGATCCATCGCGCAGTGGATGCTCGCCTTCAATCGCAGCGAGCGCAGGACAGCGGAGAGAACATCCATGGCCTTCTCCTTACTGCCGGCAGGCAGCCTCGGAAGGCCCTATAGGCCACCGGGACGAACGGGCAAAACAAAAAGACCAAAGGCCAAACAGCTCTCGCTTAGAGCAACCCGCGTGGCTTCGTGAATCCGGAATCGCAACGTTGGAGGAGGGTTGATGGATCGAACCGAGTTGGTGGTCAACGGAGAACGGCGAACGGCGGAGGTCGACCCCGACACGCCGCTGCTCTGGGTACTGCGCGATACCTTCGGCCTCACCGGCACGAAGTATGGCTGCGGCATCGCTCAATGCGGCGCCTGCACGGTGGAACTCGAAGGCGACGCGATTCGCTCGTGCGTCACGCCCCTTGCGAGGGCGGCGGGCAAGAGGGTGACGACCGTCGAGGGCCTGTCGAAGCGAAACAATCACGCCCTCCAACAGGCGTGGCTCGCCGAACAGGTGCCTCAATGCGGCTACTGCCAGTCGGGACAGCTGATGTCCGCGGCGGTGCTCCTCGCCAAGATTCCCAAGCCGACGGACGCGGACATCGATGACGCGATGTCCGGCAACATCTGCCGCTGCGGCACCTACCAGCGGATCCGCCGCGCCATCCACCGGGCGGCAGAAATTGCGGGCAAGAAAAAATGAGCCGGCCACGACGCATCGCAACCGCGGCGGCGCTGGCGGGCTTTCCCCTCGCCTACCTGTTCCTGGCGCCGTCCTTGAAGGCCGATCCGAGCGCCGGGGAAACGGCGAAGGCAGGCAACGAAAAGGGCGTGTCTGCCTTTGGCGAGATCGCTTCGGTCCTGACCAGCCCGCGCTGTTTGAACTGCCACGTGGTCGGGGAGTCGCCCCTGCAGGGTGACGACAGCCACGCGCACACCATGAACGTCAAGCGCGGCACGGACGGAAGGGGAACTCCCGCGATGAGATGCACCAACTGTCATCAATCGACGAATCCCGCATTCGCTCACACACCCCCCGGCGCGCCGGATTGGCGGTTGCCGGCGGCCAGGACGCCGATGGCGTGGCTCGGGCTGAGCCCCGGGGAGCTGTGCCGCACGATCAAGGATCCTTCGACCAACGGCGGCAGAAGCTTGTCGAGTCTCCTCGAGCACGTCAGATCCGACAGGATCGTCAATTGGGGATGGGATCCCGGCGTCGGCCGAACCACCCCTCCCCTCTCGCATCAACAGTTTGTCGACAAATTCAATCAGTGGATCGACAGCGGTGCGCCCTGCCCTCCCTAGCCAACCCACCGTGCAAAGGCGAGGTGTGGACGTTTTCGGCCCCCCGCGTCCCCGCGGGCCTGATTTGTCCACAGCTCATTCTTGGAAAACCCATGAGAACGATTCCAGACGACAGAACCGGCGCTGCGACTTCGAACGATAGAAGCAACTCTGCGACGCCTGCGGGACTGAGTCGGCGCACCTTCCTCGCCTCCAGCGCGGTCGCAGGCGGAGGCCTGTTGCTCGGCGCCGTCTTCCGCCCCGGCATCGCCCGCGCCGCGACGCCGCATCCCGGCGACGGGCCCCTTGCGCTCAACGCCTGGGTGCGCATCGGCGCGGACGACGTCGTGACCCTCATCGTTTCGCAGGCGGAGATGGGCCAGGGCGTGCTGACGACGCTTCCGGCCGTGCTCGCCGAGGAGCTGGGGGCGGACTGGAAGCGGGTCAGGCTCGAAGGCTCACCGGCCGATCCGGCCTACCGCAATCCGGCCCGGAACTGGCAGTTCACCGGCAACAGCGAGAGCACCACCGCCTTCTTCGACTTCCTTCGCACGATGGGCGCCGGCGCCAGGGAGATGCTGATCTCCGCCGCCGCCGAGAGGTGGAAGGTCGACCCGGCGAGCTGCTACGCGAGCGACGGCAAAGTCATCCACCGGCCGACGCGGCGAAGCCTGAAATTCGGCCAGCTCGCCGAGGCGGCGTCGAAAAAGAAGCCGCCCGCGAATCCCAGGTTGAAGCCCCAGAGCGAATGGCGCCTTCTCGGCAAATCACTGCCCAGGGTCGAAAACCCGGCCAAGGTGAACGGCACCGCCGTCTTCGGAATGGACTTCAAAATCCCCGGAATGGTCTACGCGGCCGTCCGCACCAGCCCGGTGTTTGGCGGCCAGGTCGCCAGGCTGGACAAGGCCTCGATCGCGGGATTCGACGGGGTCATCGACGTCGTGCAAATCCCGAATGGCGTGGCGGTCGTCGCCAACGGCTATTGGCAGGCGCGCAAGGCCCTCGAGGCTCTCAGGGTCGAGCTCGACGAGGGACCGAACGCCTCGGTGAGCAGCGGCAGCCTCAAGGCCCAGTACCGCGCCGCCCTCGACGGCAGCGACTGGGTCCTCGCCCATTCGACCGGAGACAAGGAAATCCTGTCTCATTCCCATCCAGGCAAAGCGGGCGGCGACGCCTCCACGGCGCCGAGGGAGCCAGGCGCCTCCGGCGACGCGCTGCCGACCGTCGTCTCCGAAGAATACGAATCGCAGTTCCTGGCGCACGCGACGATGGAGCCGATGAACTGCACCGCGCGCGTCACCGCGGATGGCTGCGAGGTGTGGGCGCCCACCCAGGGTCAAGAGTTGGCCCAGCTTGCGGTGACGCGGACGCTCGGCCTGCCGCGCGAGAAGGTGAAGATTACGCGTACGCTCGTCGGGGGTGGCTTTGGTCGGCGCCTGCTGCCCGACTTCGTCGTTCAGGCAGTGCTCGTTTCCAAGGCCGTCGGTCGACCGGTGAAGGTCATCTGGTCGCGCGAGGAAGACATGCAGCACGACTTCTACCGGCCCGCGGTGCTGCATCGCATTACCGGTGGCGTCGACGAGTACGGGCGGCTCAAGGCCCTCGCCCACCGGTTGGTGTCGCCCTCGATCCTTCACCTTGTCTATCCGCCCGCGGTGACGGACACCTACGATCCGAGCTGCCTCGAAGGGCTTCTCGAAACCCACTACGCCATCCCGAACACCCGGGTCGATTTCAAGATGTTGAAGGTGCCCGTCCCGACCTCGGTGATGAGAACCACCGGTTACGGTCCGAACATCTTTGCCCTGGAGAGCTTCATCGACGAGATGGCCCACCACAAGGGGCAAGATCCTTATCGATACCGGCGCGAGCTCCTTTCCAAGAGCCCCCGCGCCCTCGCGGTGCTCGATCTCGCGGCGGAGAGGTCCGGCTGGAACACCCCTCCTCCGCCCGACCACTACCGGGGAATCGCCTTCAGCGAGGCCTTCCTGACGGTCATCGCTCACGTCGTCGAGCTCTCGGTGCCGTCGGAGGGACGGATCAAGATTCATCGAATCGTCGCCGTGGTGGACAGCGGAACGATCCTCGACCGCGGCATCACCGCCAACTCCATCGAGGGCGGCACGGCCTGGGGACTCTCCTGCGCCGAGAAGGCCGAGATCACCTTTGAAAGCGGCCGCGTGGTTCAGGGCAACTGGAACGACTACGAGGTCCTGAGAATGTCCGCCATGCCGCCGGTGGAGGTTCACTTCATCGACAGCGGCACCCGGCCGCTCGGAGGAACGGGGGAAGTCGGACCGGTGACGGTCATTCCCGCGCTGACCAACGCGATCTTCGCCGCCACCGGCCGGCGCATCCGATCGCTTCCGCTGAGCCGCCATGGCCTGCGGTTCGCCTGAGCTGCGCAAAGGATCTTCCAATGAGACTGCTCGCCGCCGGTGCGCTGCTATCGCTCTTCGTTCTACGGTCGCGCGCCCAGGCAGCGGAGAACGAACCCCCCGGCGCGAGCGCTCGGGCCTCCGCGCCTCCCCGCACCGACGCGAACCAGGCCAACGACCTGCCCCAGTTCGCTTTGGCGGGGCCGAAGGGCTTCGGCTTCGCCTCGCAGGATGGAGGCTTCAACCTCATCCTCCACTGGCTGCTTCAGTCGGACTTTCGGGACTCTCTCGGCGAGGCGCCCAGCCCCGATCGCAACACGTTCCTCATTCGCTTCGCCGGATTCCGACTGGACGCCATCCTCTACCGGAAGGTGCGCGCCCAGATGTTCGTCAACTTCGCCGAGAGCCGGGTGACCCTGTTCGACGCTTTCATCGAGGCGGAGCTCGCCCCCTGGCTCCGGATCCGCGTGGGAAAGTTCCCCTTCCCGATCACCGAAGAACGACTGACCCCGGGAATCAACCTTCCCTTCATCAGCACGGCCGTGGCCTCGATCCTGCTGCCGAGCAGGGACACCGGGGTGCAAGTCCTCGGCACCCTGGGGGATGGAATCTTCGCTTACAACCTGGCGCTGACCAACGGCGCGGTCGCGGGCACCCTGGGCGAGGGCGACCTCGATTCGGGGAAGGATCTGGTGATGCGGATCTACGGACGGCCGTTCGCGACCACTGGCCTGGCCGTCCTGCAGCAGCTGGCAATCGGCGTCGGCGCCAGCACCGGAGTGCATCGAGGCACGCTCGACAACCCTCAAACGCCCGTGTTCCTTACCTACGGCGGTCAGCCTTTCTTCTCCTTCAAACGAGACCGGGCCGCGGGCGATGTGGCTTTAGCCTCCGGCCGCATCGAGCGGCTCGCGCCTCACGCGACCTGGAGCTGGGGGCCCCTCGCCGCCTACGCGGATGCGGTGTGGACCCGCGAGAGAATCAACGGCGTCGAGGTCACCATGAATGCGTGGAGCATCATCCCCACCCTGGTGCTCACCGGAGAGCGCGCGGCGCCCCTGAGCTTCATCGTCCCCGCCCACCCATTCGACCTCGGCAAGGGCCGCCTGGGAACGATCGAGCTCGTCGGTGGGATCGGGAACTTGAGCGTCGGATCGTCGGCGTTCCCCGTCCTGGCAAACCCCGCGACGGCGATGCAGGGGCTTCGGGTCTACGGCCTGGGGCTCAACTGGTTTCCCGTCAGTGGCCTGGCGCTCCTGATCAGCTATGGCCACCAGATATTCACCGCCGCGCCCGGTGTAGCGACCCGGGCCACCGAGGACACGCTGGTGGCCCGGGTCCAGGCGGTGCTCTGACCACCGGGCGGGAATCTCACACCCGGTGGTAAGGAGTGGCCTCGGGCCGGCTCTGGTCGCCATCCTCCCTTTGAGATAAGGCATGCCCAAGGGAGACACCGAATGTGCAGGAACATTAAGACGCTACATCACTTCGAGCCGCCCGCGACGGAGGAAGAGGTCCGGGCCTCAGCCCTTCAGTATGTGCGCAAGCTCACCGGAATGAACTTGCCGTCACAGGTGAACCAGAAAGCGTTCAACGCGGCGGTCGAAGACATCACCGCCCTCACTCTCAGGCTGTTCGACGCGCTCGAAGTTCACACTCCGCCTCGGTCGCGCGAGATGGAGAAGCTCAAGGCGGCCGAGCGAGGCAGAAAGCGCGAAGAGCAAATGCGCATGAAATACGCGCGCTAGGGCTCCGAAAACTCCGAAAACCCAGCTTGTCGTGGTGACGAGCTCGCGCAGATCCTCGTTTGCGCCGGTCGCGGCGAGAAATGCCCCGGGATGGATCATTGGAAATCTGTTTGGATTGTGCTCCCAGACTTGTCTTGCCTTGACGTGGGGGAGCGGGTAAAAACGCGGCGCTTCTCGGAGAGGGGCAAGCAATAGCATCTTTTTTTCGTCCATACACAACGCTGCTCGAACCCAGGAATCCCCATGTACAACCAGGAGTGTTTTAGATCACCTCGCGTGATGCAGGCGGATCTGCGCCCGAGAAAATTGGCGGTGTCGCAGTCGCTTCATGCCGTTTTTGTTATCAGTCTGGCTTTGTCGGCGGGACTCGCTTCCGTCGCCCAGGCTGGTCCCGTCAAGGTCAAAGGCGTGGAGCCCACCGTCCTAGGTGTGCAATGCTCCAGGGTGAATGAGCTGGGCATCGACAAGCAGGAGAACCTTCGCGCCGGCATGATCCGGGTTGGCTGCGGCCTCGAGGCCGGCGGCGATCCGGACCTGTTTCCCGCCAACGCCGGGGAAACGCGGTCGTTCATCAACGACGCGAACGTGAACACCATCACCGGGCCCCAGAGCTTTCCCAAGGTCACCCAGAGCGAGAGCATGGTCTGGGCCACGCCGGACGGCTCCACCGTCGTCGTCAACTACAACGATTCGGACAGCTCTCCAGGCAACTATTCGGGCGTCTCGGTTTCCACCGACAGCGGGGCGACCTTCACCCGACTCCTTCCCCCACCCTTTGCGACCGGGCACGGCTCCAACGTCGGAGACCCGATCGTGGTCTACAACGTGGCGCTCGGAAAGTGGTACGCCGGCGATCTGGTGAGCGGGTGCGGTGGGCAAGGGATTGGCCTTTGGGAATCCATCGACGGCGTGACCTGGACGGTGGGCGCCTGCGCGCACAACAGCGGGAGCGACGACCGCGAGTCGATGTGGGTCGACAACAACAGCAGCAGCCCCTACTTCGGCCGGATGTATGTCTCGGTCAACGATTTCGCTTCCGGTCAGCGAATCTTTGTCGCCCATTCTGACGACGGAACGACGTGGTCCGCCCCGGTTCTGGTGAGCACCAACTTCATCCGCAACATTCAACTCACCGGCAGCCCGGACGACGGCACGGTTTTCGTCGCCGGCATGGACGAAGGCACGGGTGGTTTGGACATGCGCCTGAACATCATCTGGCGGTCCACCGACGGCGGCGCGACCTGGACGCGGATCGACATGGGACCGCGCTTCGCTGCCCCGGGCGTCGCCGGCTGCGGATACTTCGCGATGATTCCTCCCCTCTGGCGGCACATGGGCTGGGGTCAGCCGGGCGTCGGCCCGGGCGGCGTCGTCCACTACGCGTACGCCGGCCGGGGAATCAACACCGGGGATATCGGCGACATCTATTACACGCGCTCGACGGACAACGGAACGACGTGGTCCAACCCCATCATCCTCAACAGCGATTCGCTGGGCGGCGGCAACAAGGCGCAGTGGATGCCGTCGTTGTCGGTCACTCCGGACGGAAAAGTACAGGTCACCTGGTATGACCGGCGCAACTCCACCGATGGCAACAATTATGAGTACTATGGCATCCAGTCTCCCGACAACGGTGACAGCTGGGGCCCCGACCTGGCGATCAGCGACGCTCTGATCTCCCAGCCCGAGCAGCCGGACAGCGCGATGGTTGGCTGCTACGCCGGGGACTACAACTATCAGTACTCGAACGATACGACGACGTACATCACCTGGACGGACGGCCGCAATCCGGTCAGCGGGCATTTCCAACAGGACGTGTATTTCAGCAGCGTCGAGCAGAGCGCGCCCACGGGGGGCCTGCTGCAAGGCACCGTGACGGACAGCGGGTCTGGCAGACCGGTTGCCGGCGCTCGAATCCGCGCGGTCGGTGGGGTGGATCGCGCGACGTCGAGCAATCAGGACGGGCTTTACCGACTGCGACTTCCCGCGGGCAGCTACGACGTGACCGTCACCGCCTATGCCTATATGCCGAGCACCACGAGCGGCGTGGCGATCGCGGAGGCCGAGACGACGACTCGGGACTTCACCCTCACCCTGGGACCGGCGCACAGTGTTTCAGGCGTCGTAACCAACCTCGTAACCGGACTGCCCATCCCGGGTGCGCAGGTGCGAGTCCTGAGCACGCCGCTGCCCCCCGCGACGACAGACGCCACCGGGAGTTACCAGTTCCCCATCGTTCCTGAAGGAACCTATGACATTCAGGCGACGGCGCCGGGCTTCCGACCTGGCACGCAGTCGATCGTCGTCGATCAGGACGTGGTGGCGAATTTTGTCCTCGACTCCGTCGCGGACTGCGCTCGCGTCGCCGGCAATCTGGTTGCGAACTGTGGCTTCGAGTCGGGTGATTTCACCGGCTGGACCCGATCCGGCGATCCAGGCTTCACGAACATCGACGCGGGTGCTGCTCACAGCGGCAGCTTTGGCCTGGACATCGGTCCAACCGGCGGGCTCGGATTTGTCGCACAGAACCTCGCGACCAAGTCGGGCGGCAGCTATTCCCTTTGCTATTGGCTGTCGAACGAGGGAGGACCGGCGAATCGCTTCCAGGTCAGCTGGGGCGGAATGATCATCCGGGACGATTCCAACTTGTCACAGTTCTCCTACACCCAGTCCTGCGTCGACGTGGTCGCGCCGGGTGACTCAACGGAGCTGAAATTCGGCTTCCTACAGGTACCCAGCTTCTTCCATTTCGATGACGTTTCAGTCGCAGCTCAATAGGATCGACTGAGCGAGTAAATCGCGCGTGGGGCATCAATGCCTCACGCGCTTTTCTTTTGTAGCGGGCCTTTTCGCACGACTTCGCGAAGATCAGGGTGCCCCCAACGCGTGCAGGTCGCGGGCCTCGAGCACTCGCTTGGGCGGACGCTGCCGCGCGGCGCGAATCATCGCCCGGCCCAGCTCCTCGGTGGTGACCACCGTGGCCGGGGCGATCGCCTGCAAGAGCGGCAGCAACGGACCGAGGACGGCGTACCCGATCCTCGCCCAACGCGTCTTTGAGACCTCGCCGTGCATCGGGCGAAGCCCGGTCAGCCGGATCATGTACGCGGACGGGAACAGCGCGAGCAGCGCGTCCTCGGTGCGTCCCTTCACCCTGGCCCACATCGCTTTGCCGCCGGTGCCGGCGCCCGAGACGTAGACGAACGTCATCGCCGGATTGATCCGCGCCAGGACCTGCGCCCAGCCCAGGGTCAGGTCGAAGGTACGGCGGGTGTAGTCGGCCTCGCTCATGCCCGCGGATGAAACGCCGAGGCAGAAGAAGCAGGCGTCGTAGCCTTGCAAATCGGCGCCGGGCGCGTCGAAATCGAACAGGTCCTTGCGGATCATCTCGCGCAGCTTGAGGTGCGTGCGGCCGGTGGAGCTGCGGCCAATCGCGAGCACGCCGTCGACCCCATCGTCGAGCAGGCACTCGCGAAGGACGCCCTGCCCCACCATGCCCGTCGCCCCGAAGAGGATCACCTTCACGCCAGCTCCTGCATGGTCACCGTACCGAGGCCTCGCCGGTTCTATACCCACGAGCGATTGCAATATCTCCTACCCGGCGATCTCTTCGCGACCTTCGCTGCCGCCGTGGCCTAGCCAGGCTGGGCGAACTACGCCCTACGACATGCGTATCTGATCCAGCTTCTGCTTAATCTGCTCCTTCTTGTCGCCAAACTTCTGTTGGATAACGCCATACAGTTTGTCGACGGAGCCTTCGGCTTTCTTGAAGTCATCATCGGTCAGCTCGCCCCAAATGCGCTTCGCCTTGCCTTTGATTTCTTCCCAGCCGCCTGCCACTTGATCGCGATTCATGGTCACTCCTTTGGTGGTGTTATGAACAGAAGTTAGGGTCCGTCGGCTCAAATGCAATCGATGGCCTGCCGTGCATGGCACCGCCCGCCGAGTCTTACGGTCCGGGTCGGAGCGCGCCGCCGGATCCGCGCTCGGTCGGAATTGTTCTCAGGTGGGATCTCTCACGCGCGGAGATCGCCTACTTGCTCGATCGAGAGCACGAAGGCCGCGGCCTGATGAGCGAAGCCCTGGGGCTTGTCCTCAAAGCCTGCTTCGGGCCGCTCGGACTCAACAAAGTGTTTCTCCGCACGATCGTCGGCAACGATCGCAGCAGCAAGCTGGCGGAGCGATTCGGCTTCACCAGGGAAGGTGTCTTGCGCGAGGAGTTCCTCACGCTGGACAGGAGACGCGTCGATCTCAACTACTTCGGAATGCTCTCGAGCGAATTCAACCACCGTCGATGAGGCGGCCTTCGCCCGATGAATCTTCGGCGGGCGGCCTCTCATTTTCCCCGGTAGAAGCGATCGATCGCCTCCCGGAGGCTCAGCCGCGCCAGGTGAATGCTGCGCTTGATATCGGGGACCGACTCGCCGGTGATCTCGGCGATCTGCTCGTAGCTCAAGCCGGCAACGTCCCTGAACAGGAGCGCCTCGCGGAGGTGCTGCGGCATCCGGTCCGTGGCCCCCTGAATCACGCTGCGCAGGTCCGCCTTCAAAGGCTCGTCATTCGCGGCGCGACTCCAATCGGTCTCGGGGTATTCGGCGAAACGCCCGCGCTCGTCGAACTCCGGCAATTTGAGCGCGACCTCGCCGGCAGCGGCCGCGCCGCCCTGCTCGAGCCTGGTCAATGCGAGGTGCGCCGCCATCTGCTGAATCCCGGCGTCGAGCTCCGCCTCGGTCCGAAAGTCCTTGAGGCCCATGTACGCGGAGAGGAAGGTCTGCTGGGCGACCTCGGCGGCATCGGCTTCGGATCGCGTGATCTGCAGCCCCAGGCCGTAAACGCTGTCCCGGTGCTGCTCGACGAGGGTCTCGAACGCCGACATGTCGCCGCGCTGTGCTCGCAAAAGGAGTTCGCCGTTGGCCATCTGGGTGCCCTGCCCGCTCTGCTCTTGTTCGGTCATTCAGCTTGCAGATAGGGAACACCGGTCCGGCCGATCGATGTCACCTCCCGCCGACGGCCCTCCTCGAGCAAACGACGGGCCACGGGATTTCGCTGTGGAAATCGGCTTCTCCGAGAGGGAAGTGTCGCCGGGGAACCGGCAGGAGTGCCGGATTTCCGTCAGGCGGGCTCTGCGAATGAGGATCGCCCGCGAAGGGAAGCGCTGGGTCGGCCCAGGACGCCCGTGGCCCGCGCCCTGCAACTCATCCCAGGGAAGAGGTTTTTGATACGGTCGCAGGGGAAAACCGCCGTCAGAAGAGGCGGCAAGGCGCGGGAGACTGCCGTGAGGCTCATCTCGAAAAACGAGCTCGACGACGTTCAATTCGCGATGCTGGAGGCGCGCCTCAACCGGGTCCCCTGGCTTCGGCCTCTCGCGATCTCGATCCTGGTGGCGGTGCTGATGTTGACGCTGATCGGGGATCATGTCGTCTGGCGCCGATGGATCCTCGGGGTGATGGCCGGCTGCGCCGTGATTCAGAGCATCCGCATCCTCATGCATCCGGGGCGCTTTCAGCCCTCCCGCCGGATCGCCGGCCGGCACGTGTGGATCTCCGCCGCCCTCGCCTCCGGGGCTCTTTTCCTCGCGACCGGAGGCTTCGACAGCCCGATGCTGCCGATGATCATCATGATGTGCTTCTTTACCGGCACGCTGGCCGCGGCGCGCGACCTCATCGCGCTGACGCTGGCCTTCGCGGCGGTGGCGTCCTGCATGGCAATCATCTCCGGATTTGGGCTGGTCCCGAACTTGATGCCGGTGATTTTTGGAGGCGGAGCACGCTTACCCCAGCCGGGGATCCTGCTCTCGGCCAAGATGGGTGCCCTGCTGCTGGCGCTGGCCTGGGCGGCAGTCGTCTCCAACGCCGTCCGCGGAGTCTTTCGACAAATCGTCAGCGACGCATTCGACGCGCGCGACGAGGTTTTGAAGAGCCACGATGCGCATGGCCGCGAGCTGACCGCGCTCTCGGGCGAGCTTGCCCATGAGCTGAAAAACCCGCTCGCCAACATGAAGGGTCTGGCGGTGCTCGTCAGCCGTGACGTCCAGGGGAAAGGGATAGAGCGACTCGAGGTCCTCCGGCATGAGATCGGTCGGATGGAGGAGGTCCTCCAGAGCTTTCTCACCTTCTCCCGGCCGCTTTCGCCCCTGAGCCAGCAGGAGGTGGACCTCAAGGACTTGTGCGAGTCGGTGCTCGCCTTGCACGAGGGGATGGCCCACGCGAAAGACGTCTCGTTCGAGCTGTCGGCCGCGGAAGCCGTCTTGTCGTCCTGCGACTCGCGAAAGGTGAAGCAGATCCTGATCAACCTCGTTCAGAACGCCCTCGAAGCGAGCCCCCCGGGCGCAACGATCGAGGTCGTGCTTCTTCCCGGGCCGCAGGGGGGCGCGCGGGTCGAAGTTCGCGACCGCGGACCTGGCATCGCGCCGGACGTCAGCGCGCATCTGTTCCAGCCTGGCGCGACGACCAAGGAGCGGGGAACCGGGCTGGGGCTGGCATTGGCTCGCGCGCTGGCGCGGCAACACGACGGCGAGCTGTCGCTGAAGAACCGCGACGGAGGAGGCTGCGTCGCGACGCTCGCCCTGCCGGCCAAGGTTGCGCTCTCCACCGGGGAGGCGGCGTGAAGGCGAAGATCCTGGTCGTCGACGACGACGCGGTCGGACGCTACACGCTGCGCGGCTTGCTCGAGGAGGAGGGTCTCGCGGTCGAGGAGGCGCCTGACGGAGAGGCCGCGCTCGAGCGCCTGAAGCAGAGCGAGTTCGACCTGGTGATCTCCGATCTGCGCATGCCCAAGCTCAACGGGATGGAGCTTCTCCAGCGGACGCAGGCGATGACCCCGCAGCCGCGGATCATCTTGTTGACCGCCCACGGTTCCGAGCGCCTCGCGGTCGAGGCGATCAAGCTGGGAGCGCTCGACTATTTCCGCAAGCCGTTCGACGTCGACGAGGTGCTGACGGTGGTGCGGCGTTCCGTCGCGACCCTGCAACTCGAGCGCGAGAACGAGCAACTGCGGGGAGAGGTCAATCTCCTGCGCTCGCTCGTCTTCGCATCCGCCGCGATGTCGCGCCTGGCGCTCCTCGTCCGACGGGTCGCCCCGCGCGACGTCACCGTGCTGATCACCGGGGAGAGCGGCACCGGCAAGGAGCGCGTCGCCGAGGCTCTGGTGCGCGCATCGCGCCGCGCCGACAAACCATTCGTCCGGTTCAATTGCGCCGCGCTGAAGCCGGAGCTGGCGGAGGCGGAGCTCTTCGGCCACGCGCGAGGGGCGTTCACCGGGGCGGTGCGAACGCGCGCCGGGCTGTTTCGCGAGGCGGATGGTGGAACCCTGCTCCTCGACGAGATCGCCGATCTCGACGCCGACACCCAGGCCAAGCTCCTCCGCGCCCTTCAAGAAAGCGAGATCCGTCCTCTCGGAGAGGATCGCACCTACCGCGTCGACGTCCGGATCCTCGCCGCGACGCACCGGGATTTGTCCAGCCTGGTGGCCTCGGGTCGATTCCGGGAGGACCTGCTCTATCGGCTCAAGGTGGTCACCCTCCACGTTCCGCCGCTGCGCGAGCGTCCGGAAGACATCCCCGCGCTGGTGCGCCATTTCCTCTCCCGCGCCGCGCAGCGCTTCGGAGTGGCGCCGGCCCGGGCGAGCTCCGAGCTGTTGGCCCGGCTGGCCGCGTACTCATGGCCGGGGAACGTTCGGGAGCTGGAGAACGCGATTGAAAGCGCGGTCGCCCTGTCGCCGGACGGAACAATCGACTTCTCGTTTCTGCCCGATCCTTCGGCGTCGCCGCGGCCTCAACCGGCCCCCAGCAAATTCAAGGAGCAAGTCGCGGCCTACGAGCGGGGGCTGATCGTGGCCGCCCTCGACGCGGCGAAAGGCAACCAGAGCGAAGCGGCGCGCCTCCTCGAGATGGGCCGTGCGACGCTGCAGGACAAAATACGCAAGTACGCCCTGGGCCGAGGCGAGGACACCGAGTCGGACTAAAGCAGAATTACAACGCGGGTGCGGACGACGAGAGGTACGAGCCCGGATGAGCGTCCGCATCCGCGACAATGTGGACAGGGCATGACACGAAGTTATTCAAACGGGCTTCAGTCGCTCGGGAAGCCGCCGCAACCCACCGGCGCTTGGACAATTTTCCAGCGCTGGAGATCTGTCCAAGCAGATCGTCCCAGGCGCCGGGAATTTCATCCCATCAACCCTAGGATTCGATTTCGTCCGGCAATGCAGCTCCAGGAAAGCACGAGCAATCGCTGAGGAAGTCAGAAGGCGCTTCGCGTGATCCACGCAGGACGCGGACGGCCTTCGGGGGGACTGTCTGACGCGTCAAGGCTCCCCGGGCGTCAATTCTTCCAGTGACGGCGCGCGCAGGCCGCTGCGACTCATCCAGAGCCGGGCCACGACCACCGGCGCGATCCTCGCCACTTATGCTCGAGCAGACGATCCCGAACGTCCGGCGCGAACGTGAGATAAACGGGCGATCCTATCTCCGGGCTTGATAGCCTGCTTGCCATGAGCAGAGGACAAGCCGCGTGAGCCCGGCCCGGAAAAAAGCAGCCGCGCCCGCGGCCAACGATTTCGCGCCCCACGCCGGCAACATCCGCCCCTTCGCGACGCCGAAGGCCCTGGGTGCCTGGCTGAGGAGGCATCACGCCGGTTCGTCGGGGCTCTGGATCATGTTCTACAAGAAGAGCAGCGGGGTTCGGTCGATCACCTATGCCCAGGCCCTGGATGAGGCGCTCTGCTGGGGTTGGATCGACGGCCAGGCCAGGCCTTTTGACGAGCAGGCCTGGCTGCAGCGCTTCACCGCCCGGCGCGCCCGCAGCGGTTGGTCGAAGCGCAACCGGACCCGCGTGGCCAGGCTGACCAAGGAAGGTCGCATGCAGCCCAGCGGCCTCGCCGAGGTTACCGCGGCCAAGGCGGACGGTCGCTGGGCGAAGGCCTACGATTCACCCAGCGCCTCACAGGTTCCCGCGGACTTCCTCAAGGCGCTGGCCAAGGATCGGAAGGCCGAGGCGTTCTTCAAGACCCTCAACCGGACCAACCTCTACGCTATCACCTATCGCTTGCAGGCCGCCAAGAAGCCCGAGACCCGCGCGCGCCGCTTCGAGCAGATTTTGCGGATGATGAAAGAGGGGAAGAAGTTCCACTGAGCGTTGGGCGCCATCGGAGATCATTGCTGAGAATGCGACTCAACGCCCTTCAGATTTCGAGCTAAGCGTGAGGACCGTTGCAACACTGGAGGAGAGGAAATAATGCATCAGCTCGCAAGCAGAATTGTCCTCGGTCTGGTACTCACCTGCAGCTTGTCGGCCATCGCTCTGGCCCAACTCCCGAACGTCGATACTTCCAAGCTCGACAGCACCAAAGCCAAGGTCGACAACGCAAAAGCGAAGGTCGACAGCGCCAACGCGAACGTTCAACAGGCGAAGACCTCCGCGGACGAAAGCACCACCGCGGTCAAGGGTGTCGCGGCCGACGCCAAGGAGACGGCTGGAGCGGTCAAGAAGAAGGATATGGCCGGGGTCAAAGAGGGTGCCGCGAAGGGACAGAAGAAGGCGAAGTCGGCCAAAACCTCGGGCACGAAGAGCACCGAGAAGGCCAATGACGCCGCCAAGGACCTCACCGGCAAATAGCCTCTTCGCGATCGACTGGCGGCGCGACGACTTTTCACGAGTGACGCGAGCTGATACCGAGCGTCCCGACGAAGATAAAAGAGTTCGCCTATTTTGGATTCGGCACCACGCTGCTCTCCGTCAGCATTGCCCACTTCGCCAGGGGCGATGCCGAGCTCAGCGTTTTGTTCATCATCGATCCGCTGATCTTCCTGGGGATACTGGCCCTCTCCTATGGATACTTCGTGAAGAAGAACAGAATCATCCGAAGAGATTTTTCATTCGACCCGCGCGAGAGGCGAGCTCACGTAAGTGGGTAAGCATTTTTGCGCACGGCCCCTGAGGAGCCGGGTGCCATAGCACCGCACCTCCTCGCCCCGCCGGACCCGAGGAGCAGGCTCGATGGCGCGGGATTGCGCTCGGCCGGCAATATCGCCCGAAGTTGACGCCAGCAAGCGTCCGTCTGAAGCGAACTTAGGAAAACGACGGTTCTGCGTAACTTTCTTCACTATGAACGCGACCCCGAGGCATTCCAGTGGAGCGATTCGCTGTCGCGGGCGAAAATCGCGGAATTGGTCAGCGAAGGCTTCGTTCCCATGCAATACTGAGGGGCACCTATGCGCATCATCGATCTCACCCGCCGATTCGTTGTCCCCGCTGGCCTCGCCGCGCTCGCGATTCTCATCGTCGTTCAGGCGCGCATGGGCTCCGGGCTGCGGCCTTCCCCCCAGCAGCAGCGCTCCCCGGCGCCCGCGTTCGTGCTGCCCGACCTGCGAGGCAATCAGGTCTCGCTCGCTTCGCTTCGCGGCCGGCCCGTGCTGCTGAACTTCTTTGCGACCTGGTGCCCGCCCTGTCGTGCCGAGCTGCCCGAGCTTCAGGCGCTTGCCGAGGCGCATCCCGACTGCCTTCAGATCCTGGGCATCTCGGTGGGGACCGAGGGCGCGAGGGAGATCGCCTCGTTCGCCAAGGAGCGAGGCATCACCTATCCGGTGCTCCTCGATGATGGCGGCGCCGGCGCGAGGTACTCGGTCAGGAGCATCCCACGCTCGGTGCTCATCGATTCGGATGGCAACATCGCGGGCATCGCCGACGGCACGGTGACGAAGGCGGGCATCGAAAAGGCCGTCCGTGCCATCGCCAAGGCGCCGACGCGCTGTTGAGACCCTGAGCGCCTAGCCCTGAGGTCGCCGTCGCCGGTCGCCTCGAGATCGAAACGCCCATCTGTCCGGACGACGCGAGCGGCTCCCTTTCGGCGGCGGTGCATCGGCGCGCCACCCGATGCGCGGCTGCAACTGGATCGTTTCGGCGAAGTGAGTGACATTTGAGTGCCGCGAGGACTCAGAATGTCAGACAGCTCGGCCAAAGCCTGGATCCGGTCTTCGACGAAGCTGGTCGCGTGCCTGTCGTTCACGCTGGCTCTGCCGTCCTTTGCCGGGACCCCCGGCGCTTCGGCGAG
>Ga0070708_100000904_pt1 | contig 22488 bp, 18 predicted proteins | sample KBSK5503metaG_FD_65469 | JGI IMG/M metagenome (GOLD analysis project Ga0070708, IMG submission 65469) | Corn, switchgrass and miscanthus rhizosphere microbial communities from Kellogg Biological Station, Michigan, USA - KBS K5-50-3 metaG | ecosystem: Host-associated > Plants > Roots >... | reverse complement strand
CTATATCGCTATTGGTGGCCTGCTGCTGATCGTGAGTACGCCATTGCTGGTTTCTGCCAGCAACCTGCTTATTTTTCTTGTAGGCCTCTCGGTCCTACTCGTGGGGAAGAATATTCTTATGCCCGCTTATCAAAGCCTCGTGCCGGATTGTGTGCCGAAGGAGCACAGGGGAAAGGCCTCAGGCTACGTGGGGAGCATGACTATTCTCGGCAACGTGGCGAGCCTGGGTCTGGCCGCCTGGCTGTTGGGTGGGGTCAGCCAGCAAACTTATAGCAAAAGCGTCATAAGCAGTGGCGCCGGTTTATATTATATTGTAACAGCCGCCATTTTGTTCGTCGGCGTCCTGGTAACAGTGATCGGTGTGCGTGAAATCCCTCATATACCACGCGTTCGTTCGACTCACCGGCCAGAAGAAAACATCCTGCTCAAGTTCACTCGCTGGTTCGGGCACAACTGGTTAGCCCCCTGGCGCAAGTTCAATTTCACCGTGGTCTTCCTCACGCGCTCTTCCATCATGCTGGGACTTGCCCTGTTCATGACCTTTATCGAGTACTATTTTGCCAGAGTGCAGCACATCACGAATTTTGTGCAGGTGACAGCAGTCGTAGCGGTGCTGGCGCTGGCCGGGGCAGTTATCAGCGGCATCATCTCCGGTATGCTCTCCGACCGTCTGAAACGACGCGCCCCGGTGGTCTCAGTGGCTGCGTTCTGCATGAGCCTGGCGGCCCTGGCGTTCGTGGTATTCCCCAGCAGTCTGGCTTTCTGGCTCTGGCCGCTGGGTATACTCTTTGGGCTGGGTCAGGGAGCCTATATGAGCGTGGACTGGGCCTTGTCAATCGACGCGCTGCCCTCCTTAGATCAGGCCGGGAAGGACCTGGGGTTATGGAGTGCCTCAACAACCCTGCCGGCTATCATTGCTCCTTTACTGGGGAGCCTCATCATCAATCTCACCGCTAGATACGGGCAGGCGGTGCTGGGCTATCGCCTGGTCTTCTCCGTTGCAACCCTGTTCCTCGTGATAGCAGCCGTGGGCATACGGTTTGTGCGTGAGCAGAGATAAGAGACCTGACAGCCAAAAACCGGTGCCGGGGATCATCCGCTCAGCGGATTCCCGGCACCAGTTGTACGTGATTGTTTGGCTGCTATGCCTGCCCGACATCGGGATTGCCGCTCGTGCTCTCAGCCTGGCCCGTGCCGTAGATCATATCCGAGAGTTCCTTGCGGTTGCGGTCCAACAGCGCGCGCAATTGTGACAGGCGCTCCCGGTTTTCGAAAGCACCGCGACTGGCAATCGCGAAGAGCCTTGCAACCTCTGCGGCCTCACTCATTAACGCCTGGGACTCTGGAGAACCCCACTGCCAACCGCCGAAGGGTCCTCGAGGACCGAATCCCGGCCCTGGCTGCCCGCCGAAGAAGCGAGGGCCCGGCCCTTCACGCTGCATCCACGGAGGGGTCCAACCCTCCCAGTTGTCCTGGAACCAGGGGCCGAAACGCCTGCCGAATCTGCCGTACATCTTTGATGGTCTCCTTTCTTTTCTGAGCAACGATATATCGTTATATTCCCATATACGATCTTGCTTGTGATTTGTTGTACCAACTGAGGTTGACATTTCACCATTCTGCTGGTATCCTTAACCATACAAAGGAATTCGGGCGCGTGTTCGCGCCCAAAGAGATAGTCTGACCCGCGTTGATCGAACAGAGTATGAGAGTGGCGACCGACAGCGATCCGATGCAGAGTGGAAGTTCGGAATGGATGCGCCTGCTCAGAACGCCTTCGTGAGCGGCTGGCCGAAGAAAGCCCGGGCTCGGATACGTCCGGACGTATCCGAGCAGCGGCAAGTAGGAACAGGTGGGTGGTTCCCACGCAGCACATAACCAGGAAAAAGTGGTCTTTCTACCTTAGGCTACATCGTAGTAGCATAAGGCGTCACCAGCGCAGGATAAATAAATAGAAAGGCAATTAGGGTGGCACCACGGGTGTAGTAACGAGCGCGGCATAGGACTTCGCTTACTACTCTCGTCCCTTCTTCAAATGACCGGGAAGGGGCGGGGGTTTTTTATTGCTCTGCTCCTTCCGTCTCACATTGTGATGAAGGAGTATGACACAATGGCAACCAATTCTAACGTGGCTATCGCTGACAGCGCACTTCAGCTAGCGTTACAAAAAATCGCTGCTGTCGATGTGCCACAAGGCAAACACATCGCCCTGGCTTACTCGGGCGGACTCGATTCGACGCTGTGCGTTAAACTCTCCCAGTTGAAATACCATGCTCGCAAACTGACCGCGATTACAGTCGATGTCGGGCAGGGGCCGGAGGAGATAGAGCAGAGCACCGAAAGAGCGGTAAAGCTAGGTATCTCGCCACTCGTGATTGATGCGAAGCAGGAATTTACCGAGCAGTGGCTCAGCAAGGCGATCCAGGCGAATTCAGATTACAATGGCTATCCCGTTTCCACCTCGATGACGCGCCAGCTGATCGCGGCCCGCGTGGCACAGAAAGCGCTGGAACTCGGTTGTGACGCCTTGATGGAGGGTTCCACCGGCAAGGGCAACGACCAGTACCGCATGCACAACGTCTTCAGCCTCTTTGCTCCTGGTACGTCTATCTTTGTACCTGTACGAGACTTTGACCTCACGCGTGGAGAGGAACAGTTGTTGATGGAGTATTATGGGGTACCGGTCGAGGAAGTCATCGCAGGCGGCGATGACAAGACGATGTGGTGCCGTTCAATTGCCAGCGGCGGGATTGACCTGACTACAGAACTGCCCGATTCGATCTGGATGTGGCTGATACCACCGGCCAAGGCTGCTGATAAGCCGGCTACACTTACTTTGAGCTGGCAGAACGGGCTACCGGTGGCAGTGAATGGCGAAACCCTGCCACTGGACCAGATCATCGAGCAACTAAACGTGATCGGTGGGGCCAACGGCATCGGCAAAATTGATCTCTTTGAGGACGGCATCATGGGTATGAAGTCCCGCGAGATCTACGAAGCACCCGCCGCTACTATCCTGCTGAAGCTGCACCGCGATCTAGAGCAGTACTGCCTGACCAAGGAAGAGATCCAGTTAAAACACCAGCTTGATGCTCACTGGGCCAGGCTTGTTTACCACGGTGAGTGGTTCCACCCGCTGAAAGACGCCATCGACGCTTTCATCGCCAGTACACAGCAGGTGGTCAACGGCGAATACACCATTGAACTCTACAAGGGCAATATCGATATTCGCGCACGCTCATCGTCGAGTGGCCTGTTCTTCCCCGATGTACGCTCGATTAAGAGCGCCAGCTTCAACCAGAAGGAATGCGCTCCCGCCGCGCATATACGCGGCCTGCCTTATGAGCTGATTGCGCGGCGCAACAAGCTGGCCCATATAGGGTACCAGGGGGAACAATCATGACGAAGCTGTGGCAGAAAGGCTACCAATTGAATGAGCAGGTAGAGCGCTTCGAGGCAGCACAGAACAGCCTGCTCGACGCCCGTCTCATTCGCCACGACGTGTGGGGGTCGCTTGCTCATGCTGCAATGCTGGCAAAAATCGGCGTACTGACAGAGCAGGAGCATAGGGTATTGAAAGATACCCTGTGCAGCATCTTGCAACTGGAGGCGTCGCACGAGTTCATTGTTACGGTGGCAGACGAGGACGTGCACACCGGCGTCGAGAATTACCTTGCAGCGACAGCGGGCGCGGCGGGAAAGAAGATTCACATGGCCCGCTCGCGCAATGACCAGGTACTGGTAGACCTGCGCCTGTACGGTAAGGAGCAGTTGCACAGCGTAGCCGCCGTGCTGTGCGATCTCTGCTCTGCATTGTTGGAGCTGGCAGGCACACATATGAGCACACCCATGCCGGGTTATACGCACATGCAGCGAGCCATGCTGTCATCTGTGGGCCTGTGGGCTGCAAGTTTCGCGGAGGCCTTACTTGATGATGAGCAGTTGCTCTCGGCTGCGTACAAGCTGAACGACCAGTCGCCGCTGGGCTCGGCTGCCGGTTACGGCGTACCAATCGCCATTGACCGGCAGTATTGCGCCGACCTGCTGGGCTTCTCGCGCGTGCAGAACAACGTCATCTACGTGCAGAATAGCCGGGGCAAAATCGAGGCCGCCATTGTGCAGGCGCTCGCGCAAATAATGCTCGATCTGAGCAAATTAGCCCAGGACATCCTGCTCTTTACGACGGTCGAATACGGTTTCTTCCACGTGCCACAAGAACTATGCACCGGCAGCAGCATTATGCCGCAGAAGCGCAACCTGGGAGTCATGGAGCTGGTGCGGGCGCGCACGCAGACGATGCTGGCACTCCAGCAGCAAATCCTGGGCATCGTTAGTGGACTGCCGTCCGGCTATAACATGGACTACCAGGAGACCAAACGGCCTTTCATAGAAGCGCTGGACCTGGTGCAGGACAGCCTGGAGATCTGCACGCTGGTCGCGAGTTCGCTTGGCGTCAATGCGGCGCGCCTGGCCGCCGCCTGCACCTTTGAACTCTTTGCTGCCGACCGCGCCTATGAGCTTGCCACCGTTGCCAGGTTGCCGTTCCGCGATGCATACCGCATTGTCGGGGCCGAGGTCACAGCACAACTGGACCGGCATCTTCCTTTGCCTGTTGAAAACCAGGAGCAACTTGCCGAACGCCTGGCCGCGCGCAGTCACCTGGGCGGAGCCGGTAACCTGGGGCTGGCTCAGGCGCAAGAACGGCTAGCAGAAGCCAGAGTTGAATGGGAGCAGCGTAAAGAAACTTTTACGGCGGCGATACAAGAGCTGGTAGGAAATGAGGGATAAAGATTATGGCAACAGTTGTACTTGCATATTCGGGCGGACTAGACACTTCGGTGGCTATTCGCTGGATCAAGGAAAATTATAGCCTGGATGTGATTACGCTGACTATCGATGTCGGCAACGAGCGCGACATGGCGGGGATCGCAGCCCGCGCCGAGAAGATCGGGGCGGTGAAAGCGCTGGTCGTCGATGGCCGCACCGATTTCGTGCGTTACTTCGTGTGGCCTGCACTGCAAGCAGGGGCAATCTACGAGGGACAGTATCCCCTGGCAACTGCCCTGGCGCGGCCATTGATTGCACGCCTGCTGGTCGAGGTGGCGCGTGCGGAGGGAGCGGTGGCGGTAGCACATGGCTGCACAGGCAAGGGCAATGACCAGGTACGCTTCGATGTCTCGATCAACACGCTCGCGCCCGACCTGAAAATCATTGCCCCGGTGCGCGAGTGGAGCATGACACGCGACAATGAAATAGCGTACGCGGCAGAGCATGGCATCCCCATCCAGGCAACGAATGCCAGCCCTTATTCGGTCGATCAAAACCTGTGGGGAAGGAGCGTCGAGTGCGGGGTACTGGAAGATCCCTGGGCCGAGCCACCTGAAGAGGTCTACGCCTGGACAACCAGGCCCAATGGGTCGGCGGCAGAACCCGCATACCTGGAGATCAGCTTTGAGCGAGGCGTACCTGTAGCGCTCGATGGCGAGGAGATGGACGGCGTGGCATTGATCGAAACACTGAACAGGCTGGCAGGGAGCTATGGCATCGGGCGTATCGATCACATTGAGAATCGCCTGGTAGGCATCAAATCACGTGAAGTATACGAGGCGCCCGCCGCCGCCGTGCTGCATAGCGCGCACCGCGCGTTGGAGAGCTTGACGCTGAGTCGCGACCAGGCGCGTTTCAAGGAAGTGGTGGCGGGCGAGTACGCGCGCCTGATCTATAACGGCCAGTGGTACAGCGCGCTGCACCAGGACCTGGCGGCATATGTGCAGAGCACGCAGCGTTTTGTCAGCGGCGTGGTGCGCGTAAAGTTGTCACCGTGGCATTGCGCTGTCGTTGGGCGCAAATCGGAGCATTCGCTCTATAACCACAGTCTGGCAACGTATGATAGCGGTGATCAATTCGACCACAATGCTGCGCTGGGTTTCATCAAACTTTGGGGGCTGCCGCTCACTACGCAGGCACAGGCACAATTGTTGCCCGCGGTAGGTGTCGAGGGTAATTTGCTGCAGGAGCCCATCGGCAAAGAGATAGGGGCAATCGCTGATACGAAGCGTTAATACGGATGTGCGAACCGTTCTATCAAAAAACCACGTAGGGGCGGGAGTGGGGTGGAGGAGGGCGGGGATGCTTGCATCGCCCCGTGCTGGGACATACATGTAGCTTAGACTGCACATGCATATAAGTTAAGAGAAAAGACGATGATTACAGTTTCAATAGTCAACGTGACCAGCTACACCGGGTTGGAGTTGCTGCGCTTGCTGGCGCAGCATCCCCAGCTCAAAGTCACGTCGGTCACGGCTCGCAGCGCCGCCGGGAGACGGTTGGATGAAGTCTTCCCACAACTGCGAGCCAGGACGTATACACAGATGGTGATCGCTGAGGAAGCAGAGCAGACCGACCTGGCATTTGTGTGCCTGCCGCATGCAGCGGCAGCGGAATCCGTGGTGAGGCTGCTTGAACGAGGCACAAAGGTAGTGGATCTTTCAGCCGATTTTCGCCTGCGCGATGCCGCGCTCTACGAAGAGTGGTACCAGCATACGCACCCCGCGCCTGCTTTGCTGGAGACAGCGGTGTATGGGCTGTGCGAGCGTTACCGGGCAGCTATCGAGGGGGCTTCGCTGGTGGCAAATCCTGGCTGCTACGCGACGGCAGCCCTGCTTGGCCTGCTACCAGCATTGGCGATGGGTATCAGCGGCCACGATGTGATCATCGATGGCAAATCGGGTATCAGCGGCGCGGGGCGCTCACTGACACTGGGCACACACTACGCCGAGGCCAATGAAGATGTGAGCGCGTACAGTCTCACGGGGCATCGACACCTGGCAGAGATCACACAGGAACTTGAGGCGGCGGCGCTGGCAGGAGGGCACTCCATGAACCGCCCGCTGCGTATCACCTTCATCCCGCACCTGGTACCGATGACGCGCGGGATTCTGGCCACGTGCTATGCCGATCTCAATGAAGAGCGGGCCTCAACGACAGCCGAGGTCCGCGCGCTCTACGCAGAGTATTATGCGCATGAGCCTTTTGTGGAAATCGTCGATCAACCGCCCCATACGAAATGGACCTATGGCAGCAATCACTGCTTGATCTATCCAATGGTGGATACGCGTACCAGCCGCCTGCTGGTGATTTCTTGCCTGGATAATCTCGTCAAAGGTGCCGCTGGCCAGGCGATACAGAATGCAAACCGGCTCTATGGTTTGCCGGAAACGACCGGCTTACCACCGGTGTCTGTTTATCCGTAGGAGGAATTTTCTTGGCTAAAGCTAGCACTTTTACTATGACATCTGAAGAACAGGCTCTCAATGATCATCACCTGTTTGCACAGGTATTGCGCGAGGCGCTTCCCTATATTGACTTCCTGAAGGAGAAGACGCTGGTCATCAAGCTGGGTGGAAGTACACTCGAACACCAGCAGGGCATCTTACAGGATATTCTCTGGCTGCAGGCGTTGGGCGCACACCCCGTACTGGTCCATGGTGGTGGGCTATATATCAATGAATGGCTGGAGAAACTGCATGTGCCAACACACTTCGAGAACGGGCTGCGCGTGACCGATGCCACGACACTGGATGTCGTGCGCATGGTGCTGCTGGGCCAGGTGAACGCGAGCCTGGTCTTGCTGGCTTCGCAGTTGGGGGGCAAGGCGATCGGCTTGAGTGGAATCGATGGCAGGATGATACGCGCGCGCATCGCTGACGAAAGCCTGGGCCTGGTCGGGGAAATCGAAGCGGTCGATCCCACGCTCGTGCAAACGCTGATGGAGCAGGGATATATTCCCGTGGTTGCACCGCTGGGGCAGTCAGCAGATGGATCGTGCTTGAATATCAATGCCGACCTGGTGGCAGCGCACCTGGCAGGCGCGCTGCATGCAGAGAAACTCATCTTCCTGAGCAATGTTGCCGGCATCTGCCGGACGGATGGCTCATTGATCTCCGAACTCAATGAGACGGAGGCGCAGCAACTGATAGAGGAGGGTGTAATCAGCGGTGGCATGATTCCCAAGGTCTCTGCCTGTTTCGACGCCTTGTTTGCTGTGCCGAACGTGCATATCGTCGATGGAAGAGAGCCGCATGTGCTGCTGCGCGAATTGTTCACCGACCAGGGTGCAGGAACGATGATCACCCGGAAAAAGCCTACAGCCGCTTAGCTTGACTGGCCTAACATGGTAATGTATACTTCTCCCGGTTGCGATACTACCGCTTCAAGCCAATAGAAAACCACGTAGGGGTAGGGCAAGCCCTACCCTCCTGGCCCGACCGAAAGCAAAGCTGATGAGTGCACGAATAAACCAGCCTGACATAGTCCAGCAAAATACCACAGGAATCAAAAAAAGTGCATGACGCTGTGGCATCTACGGATGAGTTACATTTGATAGAGATGCTGCGTAATGGCGACGAGGGCGCCTTTGTTTCTTTGGTTGAGCGGTATCATGCGACAATGCTTCGCCTCGCCATGATCTACGTTTCTGAGCGCGCAGTAGCTGAAGATGTCGTTCAAGAAGCCTGGTTGGGAGTGCTTCAGGGACTCAATCGTTTTGAGGGACGCTCTTCTCTGAAGACCTGGATCTTTCGCATTCTCACCAACTGTGCTAAAACACGTGCATTGCGCGAGAAACGGAGCGTCACCTTCTCCTCGCTGTCGGACCTGGAAGTCAACTTCGATGAGCCTGCTGTGGATCCCGATCGTTTCTTACCACAAGATTCTCAAGCGCCAGGGCATTGGGCATCTTTTCCAGCGAACTGGGATGAAATTCCCGAGAAGCGGTTTCTTTCACAGGAAACCCATGCATGCATCATTTCGGCCATTGAAGTATTACCACCGGGCCAGCGTACAGTCATTACACTACACGATATTGAAGGTTGGCCATCAGAAGAAATCTGTAACGTACTCGGTATTTCTGAGACTAATCAAAGAGTGTTGCTTCACCGGGCGCGTTCTAAAGTCCGGCGCGCACTCGAGCAGTACTTCGATGAACACGAGGGAAGGTGAGGAGAAGCGGTATGTATAGCTGGTTCAGAAGGCTTTTTGCACGTACCTCGATGAAAAAGAGTAATACCACTGCTGGGCTTGTCTGTAAGGAAGTCGTGGAACTTGTCAGCGATTATCTCGAAGGAGTACTGTTGCCAGAGAAGCGTGCGGCACTCGCGGAACATCTCGCGGGCTGTCCCGGCTGTACGAATTATCTTGAACAGGTGCGATTGACTATCGGCATGTTACGTGCCCTGGCGCAAGAACCCGTTTTTCCCGAAACAAAAGAAGAGCTGCTGCAGGTGTTTCGGCAATGGAAGGCAGATAGTTCCAAGACCTAGGGCGGTGCATTGCACACGCCTATTTCCCGTTTGATTTATACGGCAAGCCGCTCGGCTTCCTTCGTCCTCACGCGCGCCTGCAGATTGTCGCGCACACCATCGCGACGGCGCAGTTTGTCTTGCCTCCTGCCGAGTTCGTGTTGGTGGGATACGCTCGTGTTCTTCTTCCCAGACCTATTTCTACAACTAACCTGTACTGGTTTCTTGTGCGGTAGCAGCAACGCTCATCCCCTGCTCTCGCTGCCGCTTTTGCTCCTCTTCAGCTTGAAGCAATACGGCCACGACAGCCGTCCAGCCGGTCTGGTGGCTGGCACCTACTCCCGCTCCGTTATCACCGTGAAAGTACTCATGGAACGGAATGTGATCGCGCCAGTATTTGTCATTTTGGAAGACCATGTTGCCGCCAAACACCGGTCGTCGCCCCTGCTCATCACGCAAAAAGATGCGTGTGAGGCGGCGCGCGAGTTCATCTGCAACCTGCCCGAGCGTCATTTGCGTCCCGGAGCCGGTCGGAAATTCTACCAGGAAATCGTCACCATAGAAACGATGGTATTTCCGCAGCGCCTCGACCAGCAAGAAATTGAGCGGGAACCAGATCGGCCCGCGCCAGTTGGAATTTCCGCCGAATGCTCCCGTGGTGGATTCGGCTGGCTCGTAGTTGAGCGTAAGGGTCCCATATGTGGGAAAATTGACCACGTAGGGATGCGCCTGGTGATACTTGCTGACCGCTCGAATGCCATAGGCGCTCAGGAATTCCTGCGGGTCAAGCATGTATTTGAGGAGGCTCCGTAAGTCATCCCCACGCACCATAGCCAGCAGCATGGAGTCTTTTCGCTCGCCGATCTTTCGTGTATCCTGCCAGCGCGTAATCAGGCGGGAGATATAGGGACGGTTCTCTGCGAACCAGCGCATGCGTGCATTAGTAAAGGCTTCGGCCCGCTCGGTTGGAAACGTTTCCATCGCCAGCAGTGGCAGAAGCCCAATCACTGAGCGCGCTTTCAGCGACATATAGCGGCGATCAGGCCTACTGATCTTGTCGTAGAAAAAGCCGTCCTCCTCATTCCACAGACCCAGGCCGGTCTGCCCTCCTCCGTGGATGGCGTCGGCGATGTAGAAGTAGTGATCCAATAACTTGGCCGCCATGTCATTGTACACCGGGTTGGTGTTCGCCAGTTCCACGGCGATTGTCAGCAGGATCGCCGCAAACATCCCCATCCAGGCCGTGCCATCGGCCTGCTCGAGCACCGCACACTCCGGCAGTGTCATATTGCGGTCGAAGATGCCGATGTTGTCCAGCCCCAGGAAGCCGCCCTCAAAGATGTTATTCTCCTCAACGTCTTTGCGATTGACCCACCAGGTGAAGTTGAGCAGCAGTTTCTGGAAGATGCGCTCCAGGAAGACGGTATCGCCCTTGCCGGTGCGTTCCTTCTCCTGCCGGTAGATATGCCAGGCCGCCCAGGCATGCACGGGCGGGTTGACGTCGCCGAAGGCCCATTCGTAGGCGGGCAGCTGGCCGTTTGGATGCATATAGCGCTCCTGGAGCAGCAACAGCAACTGCCGCTTGGCGAACTCACTGTCGATCAGCGCCATGGCAATGCAATGGAAGGCCAGGTCCCACGCGGCGTACCAGGGATACTCCCAGGTATCGGGCATGAGGATGATATCGTTGTTCGAGAGGTGCTTCCAGCCCTTATTGCGGCTGCGCTCGGGCGGCGGTGGTGGCCCGGCGGGGTCACCCCGCAGCCATTGATCCACATCATAGTAATAGAACTGTTTACTCCACAGCAGACCGGCGAGCGCCTGTCGTTGCACCATTCTCTCATCCTCAGTTTGCGCCGTACTCACCTGCCGATAAAACTCGGTCGCCTCCTCAATGCGCCTGGCGAATAACTCCTCAGCGCCGGCCAGGGGATCACTATGCTGGCTGGTTGATAAGCGCAACATGATTATCCGGGTCATGCCAGATTCGATCTCAAAAGTATAACGAGCCGCGGCCTTCGTACCCGTACCCTGCGGATTGACCCTGTCGCCGGCACCATTGACAACCGCCTCATGAATGCCATCCTTGACGAACGGCGTGCGGTTCTGGATGCCCCACAGCCGCTGCGCGTTGGATTCATTCTCGGTAAAGAGTAGCTCAGGCGTCCCCTGGCAGGCCAGCCAGTATTCACCCAGCTCATGATGTTCCGCACGCACCAGGCGCATGTTTCCCTGCTCAGCCTTTCCTGCTCTATGCTCGACCGCGTTCAGTACCGGTCGACGGCCGTCAATGCCCCAGGCCCACGTGTTGCGGAACCACAGCGTCGGAAGCAGGTGCAGCTTCGCCGCCTCTGGTCCACGATTGGTCGCACTCACACGGATCAGCATATCATCAGGATACGCCTTGGCATATTCCATGGTGACATCGAAGTAGCGGCTTTCCGCGAAGATGCCCGTGTCCATCAGTTCGTATTCAAAATCGTATTTACCGCGATTGCGATTGGTAGTCACAAGATCGCTATAGGGGAAGGCCCGTTGGGGATATTTGTACAAGGCCTTCATGTACGAATGGGTCGGTGTGTTGTCCAGAAAATAGTAGTAGTCCTTGACATCCTCACCGTGGTTGCCTTCTGAATTCGTCAAGCCAAAGATGCGCTCTTTCAAGATGGGATCGGCCCCGTTCCATAGGGCCAGGGCGAAGCAGAGCTGTTGCCGGTCGTCGCTAATGCCCATGATGCCATCCTCACCCCAACGATAGGCGTGCGAGCGGGACTGGTCGTGCGTTAAAAAATCCCAGGCGTCTCCACCGGGGGAATAGTCCTCGCGCACGGTTCCCCAGTGACGTTCGCTGAGATAGGGTCCCCAGTGATACCACGCCTGCCTGTTCTGATGCACCTCTTCAAGCCGGTTGCGTTCTGCGTTTGCCATAATCGTTGCTCCTCTGGATGGCCTCTATTCTATCCTTCCTTTTTGGAAGAAGGCTGTTCCTGCATCAAGCCTACGCTCTTGCACGTGAGATTACATCCCCAGACCCACGGGGTGCGCAACGAGCTGCCCCTTCGGCTGAAGTGGCTGGACCTTCCCGCTCAATGCTCCCGCTTGGTTCGGACAAGGGGACAGAACGAGCGCTGCGAGAGCAGTTCCTCACGCCACAGCCCAGCTCATGCACCTCGCCCTCCTTGATCCTAAGTGTAAGGTGGAAGCGTCATGAAAGCGTCATGAACAGCGTCATAGGCCGTGGCGTGAGGAACGGCTCTGCTGCCTCCAGGCAAACTGAGAGCCAGGAAGAATGCGCCAGGTGGTTTCTCCAACATCATTACGCTCACCCGTCTAAAGCACAGATCCAGGTGATCGCCATCAAGGGATTGCCCAGGATCCATCGCACCGCCTTGTTCTCTCGTTCTGGTCGGCATAGGTGTACCTGTGGTCATGTGGTACTCCTGTCCCTCACACGTGCATGACGAGATACGCGTGGTCTTGCACCTCCGCCTTGATCTCTATGCTCGTCTCACCGCTGACCCGCCATCCCTCGTAGACACTGCCATCACGCAGCACACGCGCCTGTTCTGGCTCGCGCAGGTGCTCCACCGTGAAGGTCGTCGCGGTGCCGACCAGCCAGGGGTCTGCGGCATAGGTCGAGACAACAAGGGTCGCTTTTCCCTCGTCGTAGATGGCCTGGGAGATCCCCAGTCGCGGGAAGTCGACGCCGGAGACAGTCGGTTGGTCGAACTTGCGCAGGTGCGGCTCGTTGAAGATCCGCCACCACGCCTGCTTGTCACCCGCCTCAGCCGCCATGATGACCGCATTGGCCTGCCCACGCGGATACGGCTCGGAGAGCCGGAAGCGGTAATAGAACTCGCCACGTGCGCGGTCCCACGTCGGCTCACAGTGCTGCTCGGCCAGGGCGTGCAGGGCCTGGTAGCGGGCAGCGTCCCCCATTTCGCGTGCGTCCAACAGGCCTTTGGCAAAGCTGCGCGGATCGGCGAGCAGCGCAACGGGGTCGGGGTTTTGAGGCAAGGGGAGACGGGAGGCCTCGTAGAGGCGCTCTGCGTCAGCGTAGTGCTGGGGCGACAGGTAGAACACCAGACTTTCTGCAGCCGCCGCACCGCCCGGGCACAGGTAATCAAGAAGCGGGTCATAGTACCCGGCGGCCCACTCCAGTGGTCCGGCATCCGGGATCTGGACATAGTGCTGCTTGGCGTACGTCCACCAGCGGTCGAAGACCCAGTGGGTGTCCGTCTGGGAGAGCAGATCGTGCAGCCTCAGACCGAGGCCAGAGCCAGTCAGTCAATACGGCCAGATCTTGGTGTTCTCACAGTGGCATCCCTGCTGGCGGGCGGCCCACTGCCGTGTCAGCAGGTGGTTGATGCTGCTGTGGGTGTAGGTGAAGGTGTTGGCTCCATCACCAATGATGGTGAAAGGCCGGCTCCATTTGCTGTCCCCACTCACGCAGCGGTACAGGCCCAGCAGCAGATTGAAAAACCCTTTGTAGTTGAGGTTGCCATCGGCCCCTATCGGGTCCATCTGCAGTCCCCACGGTTCGATGCCATTGGCGGTCCAGCCAGGCATGTCGTAGTGGCCTACCCGATCAGCTGGGATGTACAGGCGGATCCAGGCGCCGGTAGGCGAAGCGTGCGTTAGGTGCGTCGATGTACTGCGTCTCCGCTCGGTCTGCTTGGAAGGTAGTCATCTCGTCCTCCTTTGGGTTTGCATATCAGTTGCAACCAGTCCCTCTTCTCCCACGGGATGCGCGAACCTGCTGTCCGTTGGGCTGAGGTGCCTGGCCATGCCCGTTCCAGGCGCTCACGTGAGGCTTCCACGGGGCGAGAGCGAGCTCTGCGAGAGCGTTTCCTTCCTCCATAGCCCAGTTCATGCCCCTCGCCCTCGCCTCCTCCTAGTGTAAGGTACAAGCGTCATGAAAGCACCATGAACAGCGAAATTCGCCTTGGAGTGAGGAACGGCTCTGCTGCTGGTAAATGCCCTGAAATCTGGCGCTTGACCACTGCGCCACCAGTACCCGGAGTGGTCAAGCGCCAACATGCACACTATTTACCACTAAGGCCGGGCATAGGTCATGGTCCACACCCCGCGGTCACCGGGGTGGTATTCATTGCCATCCCAAGGTGAGCCACAAATGTGCAGATGGGCGTACGGCGTGCCGGCGAACATCACCATCGCGCCAGCGTCCCGCATCACGGTGCTAAGCCCAGCAGCCTTGGCATCGAACGGCCAGAGAATCATCCAATGGGGACCGATCGGGATCCCGAGAGCCTGCCCGACCTCTCCACCTGGTACCTGGTGACCAACCTGCCTGCGCCAACCGAGCGCCTAGGATCCGAACCACCGTTCCCTCCAGCCAGCCTGGAAGAGGCGATGCGGTTGTACGGGCTGCGCATGTGGGTCGAGCAGAGCTACAAACACGTCAAACACGCGGCTTTGCTGGTCCCAGTATCACGTGAGAAGCGACAAGGCCATCCGGCGGCACTGGCAGTTAGTCTGGTGTGCCTTCTCCTTTTGCTGGTATCATGCCTCTCACCCTTCTGCCAGCGCGACGCAAGAGGCGAAAGCGCCATCGGAGCCAGAAGTTCCCCTCCACATCAGCGTTCCTGCTGATGCAGCGGGAACCGGGGAAAAAATCAGCGAGGAAAAAGGGGAGCGGCCACGCGTATCCTGGCCGCTGGCGTTGCGGGCAGTGCTCGGATGGTTGGAGCCCTGGATCATGCTGCGGCGCTATTGGAGCGGCTGGTCGCCACAGCCCCCACCTCCTGCGTTGCAGGTGCTACTCCAATGGCTTGAGCGCGGGCAGGCCATCGCGCTTTACAGTTCAGCTTGACCCTCGTCCACAAACTACCGCTACAACATTTTACGCAAACGTAAGCCTGATGCATATGCCCATGCAGATGCAAAGGGACTAGCGGCCTATGTAGTTCAGCCCTTACGGTTAGCGATACCCGTCTAAATCAAACAAAACATGTGACGTTTTATGGACGCCATACGTTTTGGAACTATACTCATGTCAGACAACTGAATAGTTGAAAGCATCGAACAGGAAGAGTATATGACGCGGCAGCGGTCACAGAGAGCCGGGACAGGTGGGAACCGGCCCAAAGCAGTCATAGAATGGGCCTGTAAGCCAGAGTACGAACAGTGCGGTCAGACTGCACCAGTAGTCTTCTGCGGAATGTCCCCCGTTACCGAGGACAGGATATAAATACGACGTAATCAAGCGTTTGAGCGTATCCGGCAAAAGGGATTATCTGCTTTTCTCAGCCCTTAGACAGGGCTTGAGAGGATAGACGATAATCTGAATCAGGGTGGCACCACGAAAGCATCACGCCTCTCGTCCCTTGTTTGGGAAGAGCGGCGTTTTTTATTGTTCTCAAATGGAGGTAAGTTGAAATGAGTTACTATCCAACATTGGATGAGGCCAGGCAACTGCGCGACACGGAAGCCGCGAAAAAGGGCGATGGTAGAAGGCCCTTACTGCCAGTGTGCCGCGACATACTGGCCGATATGGAGACACCCGTATCGGCCTACTGCAAAATTGCACGCGGAGCGTATACCTTTCTGCTGGAGAGCGTCGAGGGTGGGGAGCGCATTGCACGCTATTCATTTATTGGCGTTGACCCGTACCTGGTAGTAACTCAGCGAGGTGAAAGCGCGACGCTGCACAGGATGCAACATGGATCTAGCGCACCAGCGTCAACTACCCCCATTTTCGAAGAGATCCCCTGTCATGACCCGCTGGAATTGATTGAGGCCGAGCTGGGCCAGTATCGCCTGATCGCACCTGAGGATACCATCCCTGACGGATTGCCGCGCTTTCACGGAGGGGCGGTAGGGTACCTGGCGTACGAGACAGTGGCGCGCTTCGAGCGTATACCTGTACCGCAGAAGGACGTACTCGGATTACCGCTAGCCGTCTTCTGCTTTACAGAGACGGTAGTAGTCTTCGACCACCTCAAACATCGTGTCAGGATTGTCACACACCTGCACCTGGATGCGCCCGACCTCGATGCAGAATACCGGCGCGTGCTGGGAGTTCTCGATGATGTGCAGCGACGATTGCAGCAAGGGACGCCATCATTACCCGGCGAGCCCGTCCCTGGCGAGGATGCAGGCGCCTCACAGGTTGTCTCAAACCGCACACCCGGAGAATTCGAGACGATGGTCCAACGTGGGCTGGAATATATCCGCGCCGGCGATATCTTCCAGGTTGTGCTCTCACAGCGACTGAGCAGGCACGTCAACGCAGCGCCGTTTACCGTCTACCGGGCACTACGTGCCATCAACCCCTCGCCTTATATGTTCTTTCTCGATTTAGCGGACTTTCATATCATCGGCGCATCACCGGAATTGCTGGTGCGCGTGGAAGATGGTCAAGTGACCATCCACCCGATCGCAGGTACGCGGCGGCGCGGGGCAGATCAGCAGAGCGATCAGAAGCTGGCCGAGGAATTGCAACATGATCCCAAGGAACGTGCCGAGCACGTCATGCTGGTTGATCTTGGCCGCAACGACGTAGGACGCGTAAGCCTGCCTGGGAGCGTGCAGGTAAACCAGTTCATGGAGATTGAGCGCTATTCGCACGTGATGCACCTGGTCTCTAACGTCACCGGCCGGCTGCGACCTAATGTCAGCCCTTACGAGGCGCTGCGTGCAGGCTTTCCGGCGGGCACTGTGTCGGGAGCGCCGAAAATTCGCGCGATGGAGATCATTAGCGAGTTAGAAGGCGAACAGCGAGGCGTCTATGCAGGAGCGGTTGGCTATTTCAGCTACTCGGGGAACCTTGACACGGCTATCGCCCTGCGTACGATGGTTATGCAAAACGGGCGAGCCTACATTCAGGCCGGCGGAGGAATCGTTGCCGATTCCGACCCTGCCGAGGAGTACCAGGAGAGTTTGAACAAGGCCAGGGCATTGCTGCGTGCCCTGGACGAGGCCGAAAAGATGGCAGCAGAAAGAAGAGGTAGCTATGCTGTTACTACTGGATAACTACGACAGCTTCACCTACAACCTGTACCAGTACCTGGCAGAGCTGGGGCAAGACGTACAGGTGCGCCGTAACGACCAGGTGAGCCTGGATGAGATCGAGAGCATGCAGCCGGAGCGCATCGTTATTTCACCCGGACCCTGCACACCCGACGAAGCGGGACTGTCGTGCGATGTGATAGCAACCTTCGGGCCACATATACCCACATTAGGGGTGTGCCTCGGACACCAGGCCGTTGGCCAGGTATATGGCGGCCGGGTTGTGCGGGCGCCACAGCCGATGCACGGTAAGACCTCGATGATCTACCACCGGCGAGAAGGAGTATTTCGCAATCTTCCTCTCCCTTTTGAAGCAAACCGTTATCACAGCCTGATTGTCGAGCGCTCTAGCCTCCCGTCCAGGCTGGAGATTACCGCCGAGACTGCAGACGGGTTGATCATGGGCCTGCGGCACCGCACCCACCCGGTCCAGGGGGTGCAGTTCCACCCCGAATCGATCATGACTCCGGTAGGGAAAGAGTTGCTAAGGAACTTCTTGGAGATGGCCTAATGGGTTTTAAGCAAATACCCCGGCCACCGTAGGTGCCGATTTATCGTGCACACCGCCGATTTATCGGCCTGGGGAGCGCATCGACGGGCCCTTGGGCCGATAAATCGGCACCTACGGGGTATTACCGATCTTGGTTGGTAAAACTCATTATCGGCCCTCGGTGGCTGTTCCGACATCCCGATTTACGAGGTAACTTGCATAAGCAACCTAACAGGAAGTTTGCCATCTTTGCTTATATCTTTTACAATTGGAATATAGCCCTTCAAATGAAGCAGGCAGTCATGACGATGGCGTCAGGGTAAGCCTGTCCACTAGCAAAGAAAGCTATTCACAAGACTTTTGTTGGCATAAAGGAGTAATTTTATGATTGTCGTCATGCAACAGCATTGCGGTGACGAAGCTATCGAGCACGTGCTGACCTTCCTCAGAGATCATGGGCTGAGTGGTCATCTTTCTCAAGGTGTTGAACGCACGATTATCGGCGTTCTGGGCGAAGTCGGTCCCTCCGGTACCCGCAGTACCGCCGGTGGCGTCAATCCGGTAATCGGGGGAGCGCTGGAGTGCCTGCCATGTGTAGAGCAGGTGATTGCAGTCTCCAAACCCTATAAGTTAGCCAGCCGCGAATTTCACCCCGCGAACACGGTTATCGAGATTTCAGCGCCATGCGCCTCCGAGGGAGTGGTACGCATTGGCGATACTGCCGTGGTAATGATGGCAGGACCATGTACCGTCGAGAGCGAAAAGCAGTTGATGACTACAGCTGAGGCGGTCAGAAAAGAGGGGGCGGTGATCCTGCGCGGCGGAGCCTTCAAACCATCCACTTCTCCCTATGGCTTCCGTGGCATGGGTGAAGACGGGCTCAAGCTGCTCGCGAAGGCGCGCGATGAGTTTGGCCTGGCGATCATTACCGAGGTCATGACCCCTACAGACGTGGAAATGGTCTGCGAGTACGCCGATATCCTGCAAATCGGCACACGCAACATGCAAAACTATATGCTACTCGACGAGGTGGGGCGTGCTGAGAAACCAGTGTTGCTCAAACGCGGGATGTCGTCTACCATCGAAGAGTGGCTGCTGGCAGCAGAATACGTGCTCTCGCAGGGAAATTCCAGGGTGATCTTATGCGAACGCGGTATACGTACCTTTGAGAAGACGACGCGCAATACGATGGATATCAGCGCTATTCCGGTGATCAAACGGCTCTCGCACCTGCCGATCATCGCCGACCCCAGCCAGGGGACCGGGCACCGTGACCTGGTAAGCGCCATGTCGCTGGCCTCGGTCGCTGCAGGCGCTGATGGTCTGCTGGTCGAGGTACACCCCAACCCCGACGAGGCGTTGAAAGACGGGGCGCAATCGCTGACGCTCGATCAGTTCAAGAGCTTGATGCCGCAGGTGCAGTCAGTTTCTTTAGCCATCGGACGGAAGCTGATCACCGAATAATGAACTTTAACGACCAAAACCGGTCATGTCGTAGGTGCCGATTTATCGTGCACATCGCCGATTTATCGGCCTGGGGAGCGCATCGACGGGCCATTGGCTGATAAATCGGTGATGCGCCAATAAATTGTGCGCCTACGGAGTATTACCGCTTTTGGTTGGTAAAACTCATAATCAGGAAAACTTATTCACAGCAATAGTAATAGAGGACCATGAAGAAGCGTATTGAGCGCTTGCGTGGTATGCACGATCTTTTACCAGGTGCGTACCAGCAACAACACCGGCTAATAGATCGCCTGAGCACGTTCCTGGCACAGGCAGGATATGATCCTGTCGATTCGCCAGTACTGGAACAGAGCGATCTCTTCCAGATGAGCTTTGGGCAGGAATTGTGGCAAAACCTTTATACCTTTCGCCTGCATCATCGCGACCTGTGCCTGCGCCCAGAATACACCGCGTCTATCTGCCGCCTCTATCTCGATCATTACCAGCGGCAGCCTCTGCCATTACGCTTCCAGTATGCCGGGCCGGTCTTTCGCTATGAAGCGCCCGGGCGCGGTCGTTATCGCCAGCACACGCAACTTGGCATCGAGTTATTCGGCGGCCAGGCTATGGCTGCTGATGCTGAAATCCTGCAACTGGTATGCGATGCACTCAATGAATTGCGTATCACGGCATATAAATTAGAACTGGGACATATCGGAGTTGCCAGCGGCTTCATCAATCGCCTGCACCTCGATGATCATGCCGCTCGTTTACTGCTCAGCCTGATGGAACAGATCAGTCGTTCTGCCGAAGGTGAACAGATCGCCCGGGCTCGTCTCGAGGCCCTGTATCCTGAGAATCAAGCAACCGGAGATGCCGTGTATAGCGGATCGATGTCAGAGGTGGAGGCAAATTTGATTGCGCCTTTGTTGAGCGGCATCAGCATCAGCTTTGGTGACGATGATGCACGGCATGAAATCGTGGAGCGGTTTCTCTGGAAGATGGAGCGCGGCGAGCAACGCAGGCAGATTTTAGATGCGCTGGAGTTTTTGCGTATGCTGCACGCTATCTCGGGCCCGCCTCCGGGGGTCTTTGATGCGTTACGCGATCTCCTGGGACGCTATGAACTTGATCCCACGCCACTGACGGAACTCGAGCAACTTGTGACGATGATCGAGCAGAGCGGGGTACCACGCCAGCAGATGCTACTTAACCTGGCGCTTGGGCGCGGCGTCAGCTATTATACCGGATTGGTCTTCGAGATACACGCCCAGGATGAAGATGGTTTTGACGCCCAGCTCTGTGGAGGAGGTCGTTATGATCGCCTGATGCGCGCAGTTGGGAGCACGCGTGATGTCAACGCCTGTGGCTTTACCTTCGGGGTCGAACGCCTGCTCCCACGCGTGCCCACAAGCGAACCCCCCACGGAGGCAACGACCAGGGCGCTGGTCATTCCTGTTAGCGACCAGGACTTGCGCTATGCTTTGCAGGTGGCGCGTCTTGTGCGTACGGCTGGAGTACGGGTAGAGGTCGATGTAAGCGGGCACGGCGTCGGTGCTGGACTCAGGGTAGCAGCGAAGAAACAGATGCGGTTTGCGCTGATTGTGGGTGAGGATGAGCAGCAGGCCAACATGGTCACACTGAGAGATCTCGCGACCGGAACAGAAGAAGTTCTGGGTAGCGAATCTGTCGAGCGCAGGATCGCTGGGGAGGAGCAAAGCAAGTGAATGCAGAACGCGCAATTCGTTTAGCCCTACCAGGGAAAGGGACATTAGAGTCGGGAACGCTGGCGTTTCTCAGCGAATGCGGTTTGAAGGTCAACCGCAGCAATCCACGCCAGTACCTGGCAGGCATTAGCAGCATGCGAGATTTAGAGGTGGTCTTCCAACGTGCCGCCGATATACCAGCGCTGGTGCAGGACGGGGATGCCACACTGGGTATTACCGGTTACGATATCCTGGCCGAGCACCGTGGCAGTGGGGATGAAGAGGGCGAAGAAGAAAGTGACGATGACGATCTGATCGTGCTGGAGCGCGACCTGGGATATGGAAAATGTAGTCTCGTCGTGGCCGTACCGGAGACCTGGATCGATGTAAGCACGTGCGCTGACCTCTGGCACCTGGCAGGCTACTACGCTGCGCATAAGAGGCGCGGTTTACGCATTGCAACCAAGTATCCAGCGCTGACGGGACAGTTCCTGCGTAGGCATGGTATTACCCACTGTAAGATTATCTCCCCACATGGAGCGTTAGAGGCCGCGCCCTTAACGGACACCGCAGACTTGATCGTTGACCTTACCGAAACGGGCACGACCTTGCGCGAAAATCACTTAAAGCTGTTAGATGATGGTGTCGTGTTACGTTCGCAAGCCTGTTTGATTGCCAACGCACCTCTCTTGCGCCAGGATGAGCGGGGACTACGCATCGCCTCGATGCTGCTAGAACTCATCGAGGCGCGTATGCAGGCCCGGAACCGGTCTATGCTCACTGCTTCCATGCAGGCCGAGAGCGCTGACGAGATGCAGCATATCTGCGCCAGGCTCAACCAGCGTTTGCAGGCGCTGGTTTCGAGTCTGGAGTTTCAGATTGCGAATAGCGAAGGGCTGCATAAAGCGGGCCCACGTTCGTATACGCTCACAGGAGTGGTAGATGTAGGCGGGTCGGCTTCCGAGTTGCTAGAAATCGTTGCAACTTTACGCAGCGCGGGTGCAGCGCATATCAACATTACACCGCTGACCTACCGCTTTGCTGGAGAAGCCGTTAGTGTGCGTAGTCTGCGCGAGCGATTGAAGAGGATGCAATGAGCAACCTCATCATTTTTGACCTCGACGGCGTGATCACAAGCGAGGAAGCCTACTGGGACACAGCAGGTTTGACGCTACATGAACTGATGTACAGTCCACGCTATTGGGGACTCGAAGCGGGCAGTGAATACCACCCGGCTACTACTGCCAGGGAGAGCCGCCGCGTAAGCCGGGCCATCTTTCCAGAAACAGAAATCCTCACGCTCAAGGCTCGTGCAATCAATTCCAACTGGGATACCTGCTATGCTACGGTCTGCCTGCATTTGATCGACTTGCTTGGGCGCTTGAAAAAGATGCTCCGAGATGGAATACCGGCGCAGCTACTCCCGCCTCAACCGTGGGAAGCCGGCTGGATTGCTGCTTTCAGGGAGCAGATTGCAGGTATGAAGGAGCAGGTACTTAATACAGGAACGTCCCTG
>Ga0070708_100000903_pt1 | contig 22490 bp, 22 predicted proteins | sample KBSK5503metaG_FD_65469 | JGI IMG/M metagenome (GOLD analysis project Ga0070708, IMG submission 65469) | Corn, switchgrass and miscanthus rhizosphere microbial communities from Kellogg Biological Station, Michigan, USA - KBS K5-50-3 metaG | ecosystem: Host-associated > Plants > Roots >... | reverse complement strand
GCTGCTTGTTGTTCATCGTCTCCTCGCATCCTGTTCCTCCATCACTGATGTTGGAACACATTCTAATTGAGCAGCATCGTTCTGCGTCGAGAATCTTTAGTTTTTCAGCAGCCTGCTAGAGCCCAAGACCCTGCCGCTCATTTGAACTCGAACGACTTGACGTAGTTTGTGAAAGCCTGGTTCCACCGATTTACCGTCTTCTCCGGACCGACAAGTTTTGCGTAGTACGAACCTTTGGGTGTTTCCACGACCGCCGCGAGTAAACGATAGCTGCGGCTACTGCTGAATGTGCCGCTTCCAGGAGACATTTCTGCGGAATAAGTAGCGGCGACGTCGACAGTGGTAACTTTCAGACCATAGACCGTCAGCGTCTCTAACCTGGCTCTTTCCTTCGAAGGTTTGCCGTCAGGCTGTTGCATCTGATTGATCCAGCGATCAATGTTGGCCTCGGTCGAACCTCCCTGTCCCTGCCCGAAATAATAAAGCACAAGACTCGCATCGTTGTTATCGCCGTCAGCCTTTGGCAACTTGTATTGCGCTACTCGCATGCTGGAAGTTGGATGTTCAACTACCCAGCCATCGGGGACGTTAAACTTCAGTTCACCTTGTGAGGGGCTGGTAGTTTGCGCTTGAGTGGCATCGTTGGCTGTGCCAATAGTAATCGCCTTTCCGCATGAGCAGGCCGGCGAAAAGAAGGCCACAGTTAAGCAGATTAGAATTGGTTTCCGCATGACGCTCATTTAACAGCAACCGTCGAAGAGGCCGCAAGCTCACGTTGTAATTCACAAACCTGCGTCGGTGGGGCGAGACGTCTGCACCCTACCAGCCGAACCCGGACCCTCGGAATAAAACGCCGTTTCCAATGACCCCGAAGTGGTAAGGTTTCTTCGTGACGGTCTGCTTGTCAGCGTGTTAGTATGCCAGCGTTATGCATGCCGATGTCGTCATTATACGGCTTATATTTACAGGAATCTTGGTAGCCGCGGGATACGTTCTCAAACCAGTTGCCGGTGATTCGTGGATCTCCGCCGGTGTCGGCGCGTTGATCGCCGTCTGCATTATCCTTTTCGAACTACGGATCCGGCGGGCGACACTGAAGACGCTTATCGGCGCTGCTGTAGGCTCGATTCTGGGAATTATCGGCGCCTACCTTATTGGTTCCCTAATCAGCCGCCAGGAGTCGATGGCGGTTGCGCCAGAGGTGAAGACGTTTCTTACGCTGGCACTGACATTCTTTATGGCCTACGTCGGGTTGATGGTGGGCGCAGCCAAGGGCGACTATCTGGAACTCTCGGCGCTCGGAGGCATCTTCAGCGATAAAGTTGCACGGCGCGACCTGAAGATTCTCGACACTTCGGTGATAATCGACGGCCGTATCGCTGACGTTGCCGAGACTGGATTTCTTACCGGCACATTAATCGTTCCCCAGTTCATTCTGCGCGAGCTGCAGCAGGTAGCTGATTCTCCTGATTCTTCCAAACGCCAGCGCGGGCGTCGTGGTTTGGACATGCTGAACCGTTTACAGAACAATAGCTCGCTGGACATCCAAATTGTGGAGACTGACTTTCCCACAGTTCGCGAAGTGGATTTGAAATTGATCGAGCTGGGCCAACAGCTGGACGCTGTCATCGTCACCAACGATTTCAATCTGAACAAAGTCTCTCAACTTCGTGGTGTCAGCGTGCTCAACATCAATGAGCTGGCCAATGCACTGAAGCCGGTGGTGCTTCCTGGTGAAGCAATGCGGGTTTTCATTCTGAAGGAAGGCAAGGAGTACAACCAGGGGGTTGCTTACCTCGATGATGGGACCATGGTTGTCGTCGACAATGCTAGAAGGTTGATCGGCAAGAACGCGGATATTGCTGTGACGAGTGTGCTTCAGACTACCGCTGGAAAAATGATCTTCGGCCGGCTCTGGGAAGAATCGGAGAATGGTGTCCACAACGGCGAGCATCGAACCAATGGCGCTACCCGTCGCCAGTCGCGCGATCCGCGCAGCTCTCCCGGCCCAGTACGTATTACCGATGGCGAAGCAATCACTGAGGGCTAGGACCACGATTCAAAGTCGCAAAAAAAGAACTGGCGATCCCAACGATTTTATAGGCGCCGCCTCATTTGCACATTGCAGCAACCATGAAAAGCGGTCTTAGCGTAACCAGGTTCTGTCCTTTTCCCCATAGACTTGCTTTCCCATTTCCTCGTCTGGTTTCATGAATGTCGCGATTATTGCTGCCGCCGGAACTGGCAGCCGGATGGCAAGCGACCGGCCCAAACAGTTTCTGCAACTTGCGGGAGTTCCGATTATCTTCCACACGCTCAAGCCATTCGAGCAGTGTGACAGTATTCAAGAAATTATTGTCGTTTTGCCGGCTGCAGAATCTGCGGATTTCCTTGCTCTCGTCCCAAAATATGGGGTGACGAAACTTTCCAGAGTCGTGCCCGGCGGGAAGACGAGAGCAGAGTCAGTGTGGCGCGGTCTATTGGCGATTAGAGGAGCGACCGCTGAAGTTGTTGCCGTGCACGACGGTGTCCGTCCCTTCGTAGCAACCGAGGAAATCAATCGGACTGTGGCAGCCGCCCACTCCCATGGCGCTGCCATACTAGTTGCCTCGGCGATTGACACCATCAAACAAGTCGACGGTGGGAAAGTAGTTAAAACACTTGAACGAGGACAACTGTGTCACGCGCTGACCCCTCAATGCTTCCGCTATGAGCTGCTGCGACGAGCGTATGAGCGCGCTGATGTGCACGACCCCGCGATCACTGACGACAGCTCGCTAGTGGAACAACTCGGAGAGCCAGTGACGATTGTGGAAGGCAGCTCGCGGAATATTAAGATTACAACGCAACGAGACTTGTTGATAGCGGAAGCTTTTCTCAAGGCTGGTACAGATTGAGTTTTGAACTTTGAACTTGGTGCTTTGTACTTTGTACTTGGCGCTTTGTGCTTTGTACTTTGTGCTTTTGTACTTTGAACTTGGTGCTTTGTACTTCGTACTTTGTACTTGGCGCTTTGCTCACAGATCGTTACAAAGTACAAAGCGCAAAGCACAAAGTACAAAGTACAAAGTACAAAGCACAAAGTTCAAACCACCTTTTCTTTTCGCTATGATTCGCATCGGCATTGGCAACGATACGCACCGCCTGGTTGAAGGGCGATCGCTTGTTCTTGGTGGGGTACAGATCACCTCGGATCGAGGAGCGGAAGGTCATTCAGATGCTGACGCACTTTCGCACGCAATCGCGGACGCGATTCTCGGTGCACTCTGTGAGGGTGATTTGGGAGTTCATTTCCCGGATCGCGATCCACAGTGGAGTGGCGCTGACAGCTTGGAACTATTGTCTCGCGTGGTGTGGTTAGCACGTGAACGCAGTCTTCACGTCGTCAATGTTGACGCGACTATTTTGCTCGAAACACCGAAACTGAGACCTTATGTGATTGCGATGCGCGAGAACATCGCCAGTATTCTTGGAGTCGAGCTCGGGTGTGTCAGCGTCAAAGCGAAAACCGGAGAAGGAGTCGACGCAGTCGGGCACGGGCTGGCAGTCACAGCTCAAGCCGCAGTCTTAATGGAGAGCAATTAAGGAACAGCTTGAGACCTCAGGACGTTATCAGAAAAAAGAGAGACGGCCAGCCTCTGTCGCGTGAAGAGATTAGATTCTTCATCGATGGAGTGACGCACGGCCAAATCGCCGATTACCAGATCAGCGCATGGCTGATGGCCATTTACCTCAATGGCATGAATCACGCGGAGCAGCAGGCGCTAACCGAGAGCATGCTGCAATCAGGCAGCATCCTCGACTTTTCCGACATTCCCAAACCAAAAGCAGATAAGCATTCAACGGGCGGAGTCGGCGACAAGACTTCATTGCTAATCGCGCCAATGGTGGCGGCTTGCGGCGTGTGCGTTCCCATGATCTCCGGACGTGGGCTGGGCCACACAGGTGGTACGCTGGACAAGCTGGAATCAATACCCGGCTACCGCGTGAATCTCAGCACCACTGAATTCAAACAGGTGCTGCAACAAGTCGGTTATGCGATGGCTGGCCAAACGGCCGAGATCGCGCCAGCGGACAAGAAGATGTACGCCTTGCGCGATGCTACCGCGACGGTAGAAGCGATACCACTCATCGTAGCGTCGATTATCTCCAAAAAAGGCGCTGCCGGACTTGATGCGATGGTGATAGATGTCAAAGTCGGCAGTGGCGCCTTCATGCGTGATGCTGTCCGGGCCAAAGAACTGGCCCACGCTCTCGTGAGCACTGGCAACTCCTGCGGCATTAAGACGAGGGCCCTCCTGACTGACATGAATCAGCCCCTCGGCCGCGCCGTTGGAAACTCGGTTGAAGTAAAGGAATGCATTGATATTCTGCGGGGTGAAATCAGCGAGACTGTGCGCCCCGTTCTGGATCTCTCACTGGAATTGTCAGCCCACATGCTTGTGCTGGCCAACGTCGAGAAAACTCTCGCCGCCGCTCACCACCGTTTGGAGCGAGCGTTGGAGACCGGAGTCGCCCTGGAAGTCTTAAGACGCAACGTTGCTGCGCAAGGTGGAGAGCCACGCGTATGCGATGCACCGGCCTCTTTTCTGCCTTTGGTAAGCGAATTCTTTAAGGTAGAATCCCGGCGCTCTGGCTACATCACAAGCGTCGACACCACGGAGATTGGACATGCAATCGCGGCCATCGGCGGCGGGCGTGTGCGCATCGAAGATGTCGTGGATCCCACAGTCGGTTTTATGGCTGATCTGAAGATTGGTGACAGGGTCAGCGCTGGCGACACGATTGGTGTTGTTTACTGTGAGGACGACGCAAATGCTCGTGAGGCAGCGCGAAGAATTCAGGATGCATATCGCATCAGCGAAGAACCGCCTTCGGACCACGAAAAGCTCATCCAGGAAATAATCAACGAATGAGACACAAGGCTTTACTACTATCGCTCTTGATTTGTCTAGCTGCGATGCTGGTGTCGTCCTGCAACCATCAGAGTTATGCGGCCGATGACAAATCGAAAATTCACGTCGGAATAGTTTTTGATATTGGGGGAAAGGATGATCGTTCTTTTAATGCGGCCGCTTGGCAGGGAGTTCAACGTGCTGCGAAGGACTTGCCAATTGTATTGCGCGATATAGAACCGGGAACTCCAAATGCGATTGAGCCGGCTATGCGCGCGTTTGCAGAACGTGGGTATGACCTGATAATCGGTGTTGGTTTTGCACAAGCGCCCATCATGGAGCAGGTAGCAAAAGATTATCCCAACATACATTTTGCGATCATTGACGGCGTGAGCAACTTGCCAAATGTCGCTTCGCTGGTTTTCAAGGAACAAGAAGGCTCCTACCTCGTGGGAATACTGGCGGCGAAAGCCACCAAAACAAATACCCTCGGTTTCCTCGGCGGCATGGATATTGGTCTAATTCATCGTTTCGAGAAGGGCTATGAAGAAGGTGCCAAATCCGTAAATCCAAACATCCGCATTATTCAAAACTACGTTGGTGTGACTGATAGCGCCTGGAATAATCCGGGAAAGGGAAAGGAACTCTCGCTGGCGCAAATCGGCAAGGGCGCTGATGTCATTTTTACCGCGGCCGGTAATTCCGGTCTCGGCGCCTTCGATGCCGTTGAGCAACAAGGCAAACAGAATGGCCGCGCCACCCACTTCGTGATTGGCGTCGATTCAAATCAAAACATGGTCAAGCCTGGATTCGTTCTCACCAGCATGGTAAAGCGCGTTGATAACGCGGTTTACAACATCGTCGAAGACGTAGTGAATCACCGCTTCTCACCCGGACTGCACGTCTTCGGTTTAGAAAAAGACGGTGTGGGCTATGCGATGGATGCAAACAACAAAGACCTCATTTCACCAGAAGCAATTCAGGAAGCTGAAGAAGCAAAGAAGAAGATAATTGCTGGGGAGATTAAGGTGACGGATGCGATGGCGAACTAGTGCTTTGAGCTTTGTACTTCGTGCTTTGTTTTTGTGCCCTACCTCACCAGGAGCATGCAATGGAAAGGACCAATTTTGAGAAGTTGCAGGTATACCAGTTGGCCGAAAAGCTGGCGGATCGCATTTGGATGATTGTCCTCAAGTGGGATTGGTTCGCTCGGGACACCGTTGGAGGACAGATAGTGCGAGCGGCGGATGGCATCGGATCAAATATTGCCGAAGGCAGCGGCAGAGGTAGCCTTCAAGATAATCGTAGGTTCATCAAGATAGCTCGTGGCTGCTTGTACGAGACGAAGCACTGACTGCGGCGAGCATACAAACGACGGCTACTAACCAATTCGGAAGTGGAGGAATTAAGACCTCTCATTGCCGAACTATCGCCCAAGTTGAACGCCTATTTCCGGTCAGTAGATGACGCCGTGAACGTGACAAAGAAAACAAAGTTCCAAGTACAAAGTACAAAGCCCAAATAAAGACTCTCCTCTAGATGCTGGAGTTAAGGAACATCACGAAAACATTCGGCTCCGTGTTAGCCAATGACCACGTCAATATTAAGGTCGAGGCGGGGACGATCCATGCGATCGTGGGCGAGAATGGCGCAGGTAAATCGACGGCGATGCGTATCGCCTATGGCTTCTATAAGGCTGATAGTGGCGAAATTCTGGTTGAGGGACAGGCGCGCGAGGTCAATTCTCCTCACGATGCAATCGCGCTTGGCATCGGTATGGTCCACCAGCACTTCATGCTGGTTGAGACGATGACAGTAGCTGAAAATATTGTACTTGGCGCCGAACCCGGTAGCGCGATTACCCTCGACTTAAACTCCGCGGCGTCGCAGATCCGCAAACTTTCCGAAGAGTTTAAGCTCGCCGTTAATCCCGACGAGCCTGTCGAACACCTTTCCGTCGGTCAGCAACAACGGGTCGAACTCTTAAAAGCGCTTTACCGAAATGCTCGGCTTTTAATACTTGATGAGCCAACCGCCGTTTTGACGCCTTTGGAAGTTGAGGAATTTTTCTCGATCCTGCGTCGCATGCGGAAGCAGGGAAAGACGGTCATCATCATTACTCACAAGCTCTCTGAAGTGTTGGCAATCTCAGACCAAGTCACCGTAATGCGCGACGGCAAGGTCGTAGGACGCTTGGAGACGAAAGATACAAACGCAGCAGAGTTGGCACGGTTAATGGTAGGGAGAGAAGTGCTGTTGCGAGTGGAAAAGGGTGAGGCAAAGGTTGGTGAGGCTGAATTGATCGTCAAGGGTTTGACCGTTATCGCCAATGATGGAAGCAAGCGCGTTGACAATGTTTCTTTTCAAGTCCGCAAAGGTGAAATTGTTGGCATAGCAGGAGTCGAGGGAAACGGACAGACGGAACTTGTCGAGGCCCTGGCGGGACTGGTTGGCGCTGCTCGGCTTTCAGGTGAAATCCAATTTGAAGGGAAGAACATTGCAACTAAAGCCGCGCGTTCCCGTCGCGAACTGGGGATAGCTCACATTCCCGAAGACCGGCATCGCCGTGGCTTGTTACTCGATTTCACTCTGGCGGAGAACTCCATCCTGGGGGTCCATTATCGGAAACCGATCGTCTCGTATGCCGGCATCTTTCTCGACGACAATGCAATCCAGCGACGTGTTGGAGAGATCATTGAGCGTTTCGATGTACGTCCCGCAAACCCGACGCTTCCCGCTCGCGCACTCTCAGGAGGAAACCAGCAAAAACTGATCATCGGGCGTGAGTTTTACGTGGGACCAAAACTTCTCCTGGTGTCTCAGCCCACCAGGGGTGTCGACATCGGAGCAATCGAATTTATTCATCGGAAGCTGGTTGGTCTTCGAGATGATGGTTGCGCGCTGCTTTTGGTGTCGGCCGAGTTAGAAGAAGTGACGAGCCTTTCAGATCGCTTGCTGATCATTCATGAAGGACGAATCGCCGGTGAAGTCGATCCAAAGGTAGCTACCTTGGAAGAGATTGGATTGCTGATGACTCGCGGACACTAACGAACAGGTCAGTATTTCCTGGTGCGTGACGCTGAACTTGGTGCTTAGTACTTTGTGCTTTGTTGTTTGATGCGAGTTGAGCCAAGCGTCGGAAGCGAACTAAAGCAAACAAAGTACAAAGAACAAAGTACAAAGCACAAGTACATAATCAATGAAACTTCTGCGCGAACTCCTGTTTCCCCTAATAGCCGTTGTGGCCGCGTTTATTGTCGGCGGGATCCTAATAGTATTGATCGGCGACAACCCGATCGAGGCCTACCGGCTGCTTCTGGGTAGTGCGCTTTCATGGCCGGATGGCATTGGATACACACTCTTCCAGGCGACTCCGTTGATCTTTACCGGACTTGCAGTTCTCGTCGGTTTCCGCGGCGGCTTGTTTAATATCGGAGCCGAAGGACAGTTATATATTGCGGCCTTTGCTACCGCCTGGGTCGGCATCACGTTCGCGAATCTTTCAGCATGGCTTTTGGCGCCCATGTGCTTTGCGGCGGCGATTCTTGTGGGAGCATTCTGGGGTGCGATCCCAGGTGTTTTGAAAGCTCGATTTGGCTCCCATGAAGTCATCAACACCATCATGCTGAACTTCATTGCCGTCTTGCTGGTCAGTTATTTCACGCAATACCATTACAAAATTCCCGGCGATCCGATTCTACAAACCGCCCCAATCGGCTACGGTGCTCACATCGCACGCTTGGGCAAATTTATTCCCGGTTTACCCGAACGAATCCCTCTGAATCTTGCCTTCATCCTGGCACTTTTCGCTTGTGGTCTGGTCTATCTCTTTTTGTGGCGCACAAAATGGGGCTACGAGATACGGGCCACTGGCAGTAATCCCACGGCCGCGGAGTATGGTGGCATCTCTATTCGCAAACAAATCGTTCTTGTGATGTCCGTCTCGGGTGCCCTGGCAGGCATGGTAGGCATCAACGATGTTATGGGATATCACTATCGCTACTACGACGGCTTTTCGGACAACTACGGCTTTACGGGAATTGCCGTAGCTTTACTTGGGCGTAATCACCCCGTCGGTGTAATCCTTTCAGCTTTGCTTTTCGCGATTCTGCAGCATGGCGGAATCTATGTGGACGGCTTTTCTGAACACGTAACAAAAGACATCGTGCAGGTCCTGCAGGGCATTATCATTTTGTTTGTCGCTGCCGAGGCGTTCTTCCGCGGTTCATTTGGCAGGTTTGGTCTATTGAAGCGCTCGAAGGTGTAAACAATGAGAGACATTTTCACGCTTTCACTTGTTTTGTCGACGATGAGGGTAGCAACTCCATTGGTGCTCGCCGCGCTTGGTGGAATGTTTTCCGAACGATCCGGTGTGATTAATATCGCTCTTGAGGGCAAGATGCTTGCTGGAGCGTTCACGGCTGCAGCAGTTACTTACGCTGCCGACACAAAGCTGGGGCTGGGGAACGCCAGTCCCTGGGTAGGCTTGCTCGCAGCCTGCGCCGCGGGTTTGTTCATTGCCGCGATTTACGCTGTCACTTGTATCCGCTTCAAAGCCGATCAAGTAGTCAGCGGAGCGGCCATTAATATTCTCATGTTTGGGATTCCCGGTTTTTTGAGCGGCGCGTTCTTTCTCTCGTCCGGTTCAACCCCACAGCTTCCGAAGGAACACCTGATACCATGGACACCAATCATCATCGCGTTCGCACTGGTTCCGATTAGTTGGTACGTTATGTATCGAACGCCTTTCGGTCTTCGTCTGCGAGCAGTCGGCGAAAAACCTGAAGCTGCCGACGCTGCCGGTGTCAGCGTAAAGCGAATGAGATACTCGGGCGTGTTAATCGCAGGTGTTCTGGCCGGCATTGGCGGAGCCTATCTTTCGATTGGGCAATCATCGCTTTTTACTCGCAACATGACTTCGGGCCGTGGATTCATCGCGCTGGCAGCGCTGATTTTTGGCAAGTGGCGGCCTTTTCAAACAATGCTCGCCTGTCTATTATTTGGTTTCACCGAGGCACTTTCCTATCAGATGCAGGGCGCGGTAAAGTTATCATCAGGCGAGGATATTCCCGTCCAGTTTATTCAGATGGTTCCTTACGTGCTGACGATCGTGGTGCTGGCGGGGTTCATTGGATCGTCGCGGCCGCCGGGGGCTTTGGGAATTCCTTATCAGAAAGAGAAGTGAGTCTAGACCGAGGGTTCAAGAATGGTTGAGCGAGTCGCAAGTTCGAGTCTTTATGAACGCGCTGAACATGCCGCGCGTACCATCAGAGCCCGGGTGAAACATGAACCGCGCCTGGGAGTCGTGCTCGGAAGCGGCCTTGGCGGTTTCGCTGACGACTTTGAAGATGCAGTGTCAATCCCTTACGAGGACATCCCAGGGTTCGTTCGCTCAACGGCGCAAGGGCACGCGGGTCATTTGGTAGTCGGCAAAATCGATCAGGTTCCGATTCTGGCTATGCAGGGCCGTGTGCACTACTACGAAGGCTACACGATGGAGGAGGTCACGTTCGCCATCCGCACGTTTAAGCTGCTCGGTATCAAGACGCTCGTTCTGACCAACGCCGCGGGCGGGATTAATGTTCAATTGAGCCAGGGTGCGCTGATGATAATCAGCGATCATTTGAATCTCATGGGAGTGAATCCATTGCGTGGCGCAAACGACGAACGTTTTGGGCCCCGCTTTCCTGACATGTCTGCCGTGTACTCGCCTGCGCTCCAGGAGATTGTTGTCGAAGAAGCTCGAGCCCTGGGCATCGAACTTCGTCGCGGGATCTATGCTGCGCTTTCGGGTCCGAACTATGAAACACCTGCTGAGATTCATCTGTTACGAAACTGCGGGGCCGATGCCGTCGGTATGAGTACCGTGCCCGAGGCAATCGTCGCGCGACAGATGGACATGGAGGTCCTCGGCATTTCGTGCATCACTAACATGGCGTCCGGAATAAGCGACCAACCTATTAATCATGACGAGGTAATGGAAACAGGGAATCGCGTGCGGTCTACATTTACGCAATTACTCCGCCGGGTTGTTAGTCGACTCAGCACTCGGGTATAAAGATGTGATGAACGGATTTGTGAGAGCATGATAATTGGCATTAGTGGCGGTACGGGATCTGGAAAAACGACCGTTGCAAATCGCATTCTCGAATCGGTTAGTGCCAGCGAAGTAGTTTTCATTCAACAAGACTCCTACTATCGTAATCTCAAAGACCTTCCGCTCGACCTTCGGCGAGTAGCAAACTTCGATCATCCCGATGCACTCGATAACGATCTACTCGTGCAACACGTGAGCAAGCTTAAGGCCGGCGAGGCTATCGAATTACCCATCTACGATTTCAAAACTAATACACGCTTAAACGAGACACGAGCGGTGGAATCCAAGCCGATCGTTATTGTCGAAGGTATTCTTATATTCTGGGATCCTCGGCTTTTGGAACAGATGGATATCAAAGTGTTTGTTGACACTCCGGACGACATTCGTTTTATTCGCCGGCTGAGGCGAGATCTCGCTGAGCGGGGTCGCACGGTGGAGTCTGTGATAGAACAATACGTGCAAACGGTCCGCCCCATGCACATGCAATTTGTAGAACCGTCAAAACGGTATGCCGACTTAATTATTCCTGAAGGGGGTCATAATCTTGTGAGCATTGATTTGATAAGTGGAAAAATTCGCGAGAGGTTGGCCGGTGCTTTATCTACAGCGGGAGGTCAACATTGAGCGAGGAAGATTTTCAGCCGCTGATTGAAGCGGCTTTGCGCGCGCGACTACAGTCGGTTGCGCCTTTTTCAAAATTTCTGGTTGGGGCTGCGGTCAAGACTGAAAACGGAAAAGTCTATACGGGTTGTAATATCGAGAGTGCCAGCTATGGTCTAACTGTTTGTGCCGAGCGCGTGGCCATTTGGAAGGCATTGTCGGAAGGTGAGCGACACTTTACCGAGCTGGCAGTCGTGGCGGACACGGAGGTCCTGACACCGCCGTGCGGAACTTGCCGGCAGATAATTTGGGAGTTTGCCAAGGGTGCAAAGATCGTTTTCGCTAATCTCAATGGTGAGAGTGAAACGTTTCAGATTGCCGAGCTGCTGCCGCGAGCATTCGATGCCCGGTTCCTGAAGAGTGCTGGTCAAAAATAGCTGTGCAAAACGAGTATTAGACGTTCATCGGACAATTGTCGAAAAGTATGCTAAGGCGCCTGCTGATCCTTTTCACCCTATTAGTTATGCTTGCCAGTCCAGCTTCAGACCTCACCGCACAGCACAAGCGACGGAGTACTGAGCGCGTTGATCTTTTGGTGCTTGGCGGCACGATCGTGACTATGGATAGCGGTCGACGAATTATCGAAGATGGAGGCATCGCCGTCACTGGTGGACGTATCATCGCTATCGGCCCGCGCCCGGAAATCGAGAAAAGCTATTCCTCACGGCAAACCGTAAGCGCAGCGGGCAAACTAATCATTCCCGGTCTAATTAACGGTCACACGCACATTCCGATGGTCCTGTTTCGTGGTCTCGCCGATGATCTCGATCTCCAAGACTGGCTCAGGAAATACATCTTTCCGGCCGAAGCCAAGAATGTGACCGAGGATTTTGTGCGCGCCGGAACCCGACTTGGTTTGGCCGAGATGATACGCGGTGGCACAACGACCTACTGCGATATGTACTATTTTGAAGACGCAATTGCCGATGAAACCGCAAAGGCGGGCGTGCGTGGCGTCCTGGGCGAAACGTTGATCGATTTTCCGGTGGCCGACAACAAGACCAATGCAGAAGGTATGGCCTATGTGGAAAAGTTTGTGAGCCATTGGCAGGGCAACGACCTAATCATTCCGGCAATCGCGCCTCATGCGCCTTACACGGTTTCTGAAGAACATCTGAAAGCGGTGCGCGCCTTCTCCGATCGCACAGGGGCGCCAATCGTCACCCACATTTCTGAGACCAAGAGGGAAGTTGAAGACAGTATTAAGGCCAAAGGGGCCAGTCCGGTTGACTACCTTGAACGCATTGGGTTTTTGAATGAGCGGGTTATTGCCGCTCACATGGTTTGGCCTCAGGCGGGTGAAACGGAAATTTTGAAACGGCGAGGTGTGGGAGTGGTGCACAACCCGCAGTCGAATATGAAACTTGCTTCCGGCGTCGCACCTGTTCCCAGGATGTTGGATGAAGGAGTCCTCCTGGGACTGGGGACGGATGGAGCGGCTTCGAACAACGATCTCAACATGTGGGAAGAGATGGACACCGTGGCGAAGCTACACAAGGTGTTTAGTGGCGATCCGAAGGTGATTTCGGCACAACAGGCTTTTGAGCTGGCTACAATCCGCGGTGCTGCGGCACTCCATCTGGAGAAAGAGATCGGCTCTCTGGAAAAAGGAAAACGGGCTGATCTTGTGATCGTCGCACGTGATGACCTCAACCAGATTCCGCTTTACAACGTTTATTCAGATCTTGTTTACGCTACCAAAGCGTCAGACGTGGAGACCGTGATCATTAATGGCCGGCTGGTGATGAGAAATCGACGTTTGTTGACTCTTAATGAAACGGCGATAAAGAATGGCGCTCGTATTTTCCGCGACCAAATAATCAAGAGTCTCGGCGTTGGTAAGTCCGGCCAGTAGTGCCGTCATGCGCTCGCAGTACTGTATCGGGTGGCGACAGCAACCGAATAATTCACGCTCAATCGCCAGGTTTCTACCCACCCGCTGGTAGCGGGTAAGTAAGTATGGCGCGATCTCCAGGCGCACGGACCCACCCGTTACCCGCGAGCTGGTTCTGACCTCATCGCCTCTAAGTAACTCTCCAGGCGATCGGCCTTTCTCAGGCAACACGCTAGCGGAGCACTACTCGTCGTGCCGCCCGCTTGCGTCTATCGTCCGAAGTGTTTCATAATAAAGTGTCAAGTCATTTGACCCACTAAGCGAGCAATTACGCTCGCTTTCGCATTTTTGGGGGCCACAAGTTGAGTTCTTTTTCTTATCGGCAGACATATACCCGAATCATTCTCCCGACAACCCTGATTCTTTTCGCCTTCATTTGCGCTTCCGCGCAGTCGTCTGTAGTCACACCTAACGCCACGGATCCCGATGCTGTTCAGCGCCGGATCGAACGCGCGCGGGCATTGGCCGCGGCCCACCAGTTGGGAGCGGCAGCGCGCGAACTCGAGGGGTTGCGCGCATCGGTCAGTGATGCCGCTTTACGTAATATTACTTCGCTGATGCTCATGGGCATCTATCTTGAAGATGCAAACTACATACGCGCGCAGGCCATATTGGAAGAGACCTTTCAGGCCCGATCAGCTCAGAAAGACGATTCCATCCGAACTTTTTTCGCTTTGGCGGGTCAGGCGATAAATGGAGTCCGCTCGCATCTGGCGCGCTACCGCAGTTTCGGTATCAATACCAGCGGTGGCGATTTACCGTCGGAAGCCCAGACGGATCTCGATCGCGTGCGGAGTTTACTGGAGCGCATGGCGGCGCAAGCCAAGGAGATAATGAAAGAAAACCCCCACGCTTACGACGCCCTGGCTCTTCAGGAAGACGTGCTTGGTCTCCGGCTATCTCTGTCGCGCGACAATGACGATCGCGATAAATGGCAGACCGAGTATGCCGCAGCACGTGAACACCTTGCTACCTCACAGATCCAGGTAGCTTCGCTTGGTCGACCTCCCGCTCTGGCGGCCGTGACATCCAAGATTCCAAATCCTTTTTCTTCCCAGAAGCCCACCGCACAAAGCGATACGGCGATAGCAACGAAGACCGAAGTAACCCCGCCACCAACGAACTCCGCGAACCAACCGGCAGCAGAACCCGCCCCACAACCGGCGGCAACGCAACCCTCTTCCGGCGCCGGCGCGGCCATTCCGGTGCAACCCGATGGTCCAGAGCCGAAGTTAATCAGCACCGGTTCGCTTGCTGGGCGGGAAAATAAGCGAGTTACTGCTGTCTATCCGGCGGCCGCCAAGGCAAATGGATCGGCCGGACTTGTAAGGGTTTTTATAATTGTGGACGAAAAGGGGAAGGTGTGGGTGACCAGTTCGGAAGGACCCATGCTCCTCAGACAGGCTGCGGAAGACGCGGCTCGCGCCTGGAGTTTTCCACCTCCGGCTGTCAGTGGCAAGCCGGTCCGCCTGGCGGGCTATCTGGATTTCGATTTCAAGCTCTAAAATCAAAGCACTCAGTACAGAACCGCAACTCCCAGTTAATGGAATTTTGGAGTCTTGACAGCGGGCTCGGCAGCAAGTGGGATTCAAAGCCTTCTAATCTTGACTTAAAAGTAAGGTTTAGCTTAAGATGCGTCCAGTTAATGACTTAGTAAGGATTGACGAGAATAAACTGGGCTGACAGCGATGAAGATTTCAGCACAAGAAGAGTATGGCCTGCGTTGCCTTCTGCAATTGGCTCTGGCCGAGTCAAAGGGTGAATCACTGACGCTTGCACAAATTGCCCGCCGCGAAGGAATCTCTTCTGCAAACGCCGGCAAACTGATGTGGATATTAAGCAAAGCTGGCTTGGTGCAGTCGCAGCGCGGCACAAAGGGTGGTTACAACCTCGCCCGGGCGGCGTCTGAGATTCGCTTGAACCAGGTGATCAGGGTGCTGGAAGGGGAGCCGGTAGATTCACACTGCAAGAGCTATGCGGGTGTGCTCGATGCCTGTGTTCACACGGGTGACTGTGGTATCCGCCCGGTGATAGTTGAATTGAATCAGATTGTTGATAACGCCCTTGCCGAGATCACGCTCTCCCAGTTACTGGGCACGGAAGCAAATGTTGATGCTGCGCTCCACCAGATTCAAGGCGCAAAGCAGCGACGTGAGACACAACTTTAAAGCATGAGGTTCGAACTTAGACTGAGAACACGGATCGGAAACTGATGAGCACAGCAGAACTATTAGGCAAGCAGGAATACAAGTACGGGTTCGTAACCGACATCGAATCAGACATGATCCCGCGCGGTTTGACGGAAGACACTATTCGTCTGATCGTTGAAAAGAAGAACGAGCCCGACTGGATGTTGGAGTTTCGTTTAAAGGCATACCGGCACTGGCTTACGATGACGGAGCCGAAGCATTGGCCAAATATTACTTACCCTCAAATCAATTATCAGGACGTCATTTATTACAGCGCTCCAAAGCAGAAAGCGCTGAAGGCCAGTTTGGATGAAGTGGACCCCGAGCTGTTGCGCACTTTTGAGAAACTAGGGATTCCGATAACAGAGCAGAAACAACTGGCGAATGTTGCCGTTGATGCCGTGTTTGATTCAGTTTCGGTCGCGACAACTTACAAGGAGAAACTCAGAAAGCACGGGGTTATCTTTTGCTCGTTTACAGAAGCTATTCGCGAACATCCGGAATTGGTGCGTAAGTATCTCGGGTCTGTTGTTCCCACAAACGATAACTTTTTTGCGGCTCTCAATAGTGCGGTCTTCTCTGATGGTTCCTTCTGTTTTATTCCCAGGGGTGTTCGCTGCCCGATGGAACTCTCCACTTATTTTCGTATCAACAACTCGGAGTCAGGACAGTTTGAGAGAACATTGATCGTCGCCGAAGAAGGCTCCCATGTCTCGTATCTGGAGGGCTGCACGGCTCCCAAGTTTGATAAGAACCAGTTGCATGCGGCGGTAGTCGAGCTGGTCGCGCTCGACGATGCCCAGATCAAATATTCCACTGTGCAAAACTGGTATGCCGGCGACGAAGAAGGCGTCGGTGGTATCTACAATTTCGTAACGAAGCGCGGAAAATGTGCCGGTCGCAATTCCAAGATTTCCTGGACGCAGGTGGAAACAGGTTCCGCGATCACGTGGAAATATCCCTCCTGCATCCTGCAGGGTGACAACTCGATCGGTGAGTTCTATTCGGTTGCACTGACGAACCACGCGCAGCAGGCAGATACAGGTACGAAGATGATTCATCTGGGTAAGAATACGCGCTCAACGATCATCTCGAAGGGAATTGCGGCGGGTAAATCAAACAACAGCTATCGAGGACTTGTGAAGGTGATGCCGAAAGCTGAAGGCTCGCGCAATTACACCCAGTGTGACTCGATGCTGATCGGTTCGAGTTGCGGGGCCAACACATTCCCCTATATCGAGGTCATGAATAACACTTCCAACGTGGAGCATGAAGCTTCAACCTCCAAGATTAGCGAAGAGCAACTCTTTTATCTCCAACAGCGGGGAATCTCGCAGGAAGACGCCGTATCTTTGATTATCAACGGCTTTTGCAAGGATGTTTTCCTGCAATTGCCAATGGAGTTTGCAGTGGAAGCACAACGCCTGTTGGGTATGAAACTGGAAGGTAGTGTGGGATAAGAACTGCTATCGGGTGCCAGGTGCCGGTGAGAATTGTTTCGAACGGCATTCGACACCCGATACTTGTGACCGCCGTAGGTTTTTTGAGATGAGCGCAGTTCGTATTTGATAGCGATGTTATTACAGAACCGGGAGCGGTAGCGACCGCACCCAACTTGGTGAATGACGAAGCGCCCGTTGAGTGCGGTCGCTACCGCTCCCGGTTCCGTAACATTTACTGGAGACAATTTCATAATGTTAGAGATTCGGAATTTACATGCCGGAATCGATGGCAATGAGATCCTGAAAGGGATTAACCTCACAATCAGAAAGGGTGAGGTTCACGCGATCATGGGTCCGAACGGATCGGGTAAGTCGACGCTGGCAAAAGTTTTGGCAGGCCATCCGGCTTATCAGGTGACCGCCGGTGAAGTGCTCTACCAGGGACGCAATCTGCTCGATCTGCCTCCCGATGAGCGTGCCCGCGAAGGAGTCTTCATGGCCTTTCAGTATCCGATTGAAGTGCCCGGGGTTTCGAATGCGCAGTTTTTGCGGTTGGCTTATAACGAGAAACAGAAACATCTCGGTCAGGATGAGCTCGATCCCCTGGAGTTCAAAGACTTGTTGAAAGAGCGCGCGAAGATAGTTGAGATGGATGCAAGTTTTATGTCGCGCTCGGTCAATGAAGGTTTTTCGGGTGGCGAGAAAAAACGCAATGAAATTCTACAAATGGCGGTCCTCGAACCCAAGCTCGCCATTCTCGATGAAACGGATTCAGGCTTGGACATTGATGCCCTGCGCATCGTCGCCGGTGGCGTGAACTATCTGCAAACTGCGGAGAATGCAATCATCGTCGTTACCCACTATCAGCGGTTGCTAAATTACATCGTGCCTGATTTTGTGCATGTGCTGGCGAGCGGTCGTATCGCGCGAGAAGGCGGCAAGGAGTTGGCGCTGGAGTTGGAAGCGAAGGGATACGATTGGATCAAGACAGCAGACAACAAGGACAGCGGGACCGCTCTTGCCGGTTAACTGAGAATGGTAACTGAACTCGTAAAATCAAAAAATAATTATCAATCAGCATTTCGATCCTTGCAGCAAGATAGTCCTGCGGTCTCATGGGTTGGGCTCTTGCGCGAGAGCGCGATGGCTCAATTTGAATTGCTGGGGTTTCCTTCGGTAAGCGAAGAGGAATGGAGATATACGAACCTTGCTCCTATCGTGAAGGCCGACTTCCAACCTGTGCTCAACGATCGCGTCTCCGAGATTGGCAAAACCGCGGTCCCGCTTTTCTCTTATCCGGAAACTTCGCGCACGCAGATTGTTTTGGTCAACGGCTTCCTGCGCAAGGATCTCTCTGCGACAAGTGAACTGGGAGACGTAGTGGTGCTCGATCTTTCCAGCGCCGTGGCTGATGAGAGATATGAAAGGATTGTTCGGACGTATCTCGCCCGCAATGCCAATTACGACGACAATGGCTTGATTGCCCTGAACACCGCTTTTATCCAATCAGGCATCTTCGTTCTGATTCCCAAAGACGTAAAACTCGAAGCGCCACTGCAGATAACCTATCTTTCTGAACCGGGATCCTCTAATAACGCCAGTTTCCCCCGTGTGCTGGTTGTTGCCGAGGAAAACAGCTCAGCCATACTCGTCGAAAGCTACCGCAGCGTTTCAGAAGGAGCTTATTTCACAAACGCGGTAATGGAGATTGTGCTGAAGGAGGGCGCACGGCTCGAGCACTATCGCCTGCAACGGGAAAGCACGAGAGCTTTTCATGTGTCAACTACAGCTGCGAAACTGGGAACAAAGAGCAGCTACGACACGACCTCAATTACGCTGGGAGCCCAGTTGTCGCGTCATAATATTGAGGTAGTGATGGATCATGAAGGCGCAGAATGCTGGGTAGATGGTTTGTACGTGGTGGGCTCCGATCAGCATGCCGACACCCATTCCGTGATCGATCACATACAGTCACATTGCACCAGTCATCAGCTCTATAAGGGGATTCTCGACGGCAAATCGCGAGCGGTTTTTAATGGCAAGATTTTTGTGCGTCCGGGTGCACAGAAGACCGATGCCATGCAAACGAACAAGAACCTTTTGCTGTCAAACGAAGCGCGCGTGGACACGAAGCCACAACTTGAAATTCTTGCAGATGATGTGAAATGCGCTCACGGCGCGGCCGTGGGACAGATTGATCAGGATGAACTGTTCTATCTGGAAACGCGAGGCCTCAATCCTGAGTTAGCGCGTAATCTGCTGACCTACGGATTTGCCGAAGAAGTTATTGCGAAGATAAAGATCGATTCGCTCAGGACTCAGATTGATGAACTGGTCTTACATCATCTTAAGGCGCGGCTGGAAGTATAGTGGGGCGACTATGAGGCCAGGTATGGGAAGATTGGTTCCAGTAATTCTTAGCTTACTCGTATTACCATCGTTTTGGGCCACCTCTTCTTCCAGCTTGAGGGCACAGTCGCCGGTCGTGTCGCTCTACTCTCCAAACAAACATCGCGACGAAGTCCGCAGTTCCTGTCTGAACTTTCAGCCACGCACCAGAATGTCGGGCGGCGCCGGGTGCGATCTACGTTATGGAATGCTCTACGCTGGGGATGAATTGGACTGGTTTCAAAGCTCGACGGCTGAGGGCGACCGGAGTGTTATCAAAGACCTCGGGCTGTTGGCCTGGACTGACGACTTTAAGGTCGCTCCTGTAGAACCATTACCTAAGTTGAAGGTTGGAGAGCAGCGCCACATAAGTATTGATACCTCCGGCGCCGACGGAGCTGATGGTGCTGACGCCGACGGCATCGTGCGACCGAGACTCGGGGCTTCGCGACCAAAGAACGACGGAAAGCCGAAAGTGGATCCGTTGTTTGTAAAGGCGGTTGTGGGCCACTTGTATGTGATCCACGTGGTTGATGATGTCCGCGATTTTTATGCCCTGTTTCGCGTGGAGGCCCTCGAAAGGGGAGACAACTGCTCGATTTCATGGCGCTTGATTCTCGCACCTGAGACAGAGAGCGGAGAGCTCAAATGAGGACTGACGAAATGGTTTCGGTAAAGAGTTCAATGGTCAGCGTAGAGACGGGTTGGAATGTCGAGCGCGTCCGCGCAGACTTTCCCGTCTTGCATCAAACAGTAAACGGCAAGCCGCTCGTGTACCTCGATAACGGCGCCTCTTCTCAGGTTCCTCAGGTGGTAATTGATCGTGGCAGTATTTACCTGGAGCAGGAACATTCAAACATACACCGTGGCGTCCACTATCTCAGTCAACGGGCGACGACCGCCTACGAGGGAGCTCGTGAGAAGGTAAAGCGCTTCCTCAATGCGAGAGAGGCGAAAGAGTGTATCTTCGTTCGTGGCGCCACCGAAGGCATCAACCTCGTAATGCACGGCTACGGGCGCAAGTTTATCGGTGCTGGAGATGAGATCATCATTTCGGCCATGGAACATCATGCCAATATTGTTCCCTGGCAAATGCTTTGCGAAGAAAAGGGAGCCCGGCTGCGCGTCATCCCGATGAATGATGCGGGCGAGTTGCTGCTCGACGAGTATGACGCGTTGTTGAATGAACGAACAAAGTTTGTCGCATTGACGCATGTATCGAATGCGTTGGGTACCATCAATCCGATAAAAGAGATGATCGGGCAGGCTCACAAGTATGGAGTACCCGTTCTGATCGACGGCGCCCAAAGTGCTCCGCATATGCCCGTCGATGTCCAGGATCTCGATTGTGATTTCTTTGCCTTTTCTGGTCATAAGGTGTATGCGCCTACCGGCAGCGGCATAGTGTATGGCAAAGCTGAAATACTCGAGCAGATGAACCCATTTCAAGGCGGCGGCGACATGATTAAGAGTGTCACGTTTGCGAAGACGATCTACGCAGAGCTGCCGAACAAGTTTGAAGCGGGCACTCCGGCCATTGCTTCACAGATTGGTTTGGGCGCGGCCATCGACTACCTGAACAGCATTGACCGGGAACAGGCGGCGGTTTATGAACATGAACTGCTGCGATATGCGACTGAGCGAATCTCCGCTATTGAAGGTGTTCGGATTATTGGTACCGCGCGTGACAAAGCAAGCGTGCTGTCGTTCGTGATTGACGATATTCATCCGCACGATATTGGGACCATTCTCGACCAGGAAGGCATTGCGGTCCGGGCCGGGCATCATTGCGCGCAACCCGTGATGCAAAGGTTCAACGTTCCGGCCACTGCTCGCGCATCTTTTGCGTTCTACAATACGAAAGAAGAAGTGGATATTCTGGCCAGCACCATTGAGAAGGTGATTGAGATATTTAGTTAATTGTATCCATGTCCGATATGCTTCAGCTTGTCGTTGACGTCGCAGGAAGACTTCAGCGCATCACAACGACAAGCTGAAGCATATCGGACATCGAAGCAATTGGAATCGACAATAAGAGATGTCGGAACTCAGCGAGCTTTATCAACAGGTTATTCTTGACCACAACAAGAAGCCGCGAAACTTTCGTAGGCTGGAGACCGCCAACCACAAGGCTGAAGGCTATAACCCGCTTTGCGGCGATCAGTTAACGGTCTATCTAAGTCTCGAAGATGACGCCGTGCGCGATATCGCTTTTGAGGGGTCCGGTTGCGCCATCTCGAAAGCGGCGGCCAGCATGATGACGCAGGCTGTTAAGGGGAAAAGCAAACAAGAAGCTGAGAAGCTGTTTAATGAATTTCATCGCATGGTAACCGGGGAGTTGGATGAGGAAAGCGAAGCTAATAGCCTGGGCAACTTGAGGATCTTTGCCGGCGTGCGCGACTTTCCCGTGCGAGTCAAATGCGCCTCGCTTCCCTGGCACACAATGCACGCGGCGCTTCAGAACAAGGGAATCATTTCGACAGAATAACAGCTCGCCGCCTCACCGAATTTCATTTCCGGTCAACGTCAGAACCGGGAGCGGTAGCGACCGGGTCAAATGTGGGCAAGGCTCTGGTACGGTGAAAGCACGAGTCTTCCAGTGTCAGACTTGGGCTAGCAAGCCACACTCCCCATTTACGCGCGTGCACAAGTTTGTGCTGAAAGGCGCTCTTTTAGTGCCACTACCGATTGACTCGGCCGCTACTGAGGTCTGTGTGAAAACTCAAACTGATGCCACGGGCTTGCCCCGTGGAGACTCACGCTCGCGGCTACAAAGAAAGCTGCGCAACTCTCCCAGATGCCACAGGCTTGCCCCGTGGAGTTTCACGCTTGTGGCTTTTGGTAACTAACGTCTGAGCTTCAGCAATAAGCGTGAGTCTCCACGGCACAAGGCCGTGGCATCCGCAAAGGCTGCTGACCTTTCTT
>Ga0070708_100000902_pt1 | contig 22491 bp, 20 predicted proteins | sample KBSK5503metaG_FD_65469 | JGI IMG/M metagenome (GOLD analysis project Ga0070708, IMG submission 65469) | Corn, switchgrass and miscanthus rhizosphere microbial communities from Kellogg Biological Station, Michigan, USA - KBS K5-50-3 metaG | ecosystem: Host-associated > Plants > Roots >... | reverse complement strand
AAGCGCGCCTGCGGCGCGATGCCGAAGAACGTCACCATCACGAGCGTCGGGTTCGGTACGGCGCCGCGTTGGGCCGCCGCCTCGATCTCTCCCCGCTTCGTCCTGAGGAGCTGCGTCAGCGATCGGTAGGTGTCGGGGGCGAGCAGCCGGATCACCTGCTCGTCGAGCGGCAGGACCTGGATCTCGAGCTGCTCGGTCGCGAAGTGCACGACGATGTCGTCGCGCTTCAACGTGCCGAGGCCTGCGGGGACGGTGTCCTGATCCTGCGCAACGAGACGGACTGACGCGCCCGGTCCGCCGCACAAGAGCAGCAGAGCAAGCACCCGTGCCGCGTGGCGTGGCGGCGTCATCCGCCCCTCCCCCTCTCGCGCGCGGTGACCGAATCGGGTCGGCCGATCGGCTCGCTTTTTGCCCGGCGTTCCGCGCTGAACGCTTGACGGGAAATATCTCATGGCTACCTGGTCTCGAAGAGTACTCATGTTCTCCCTGATCGCGCTGGCCGGCGCCGGGTGCCGCGACGCCACGGGCGGCCAGGTGTCGCCCGTAGAGCAGGGCCGACACGCGCGATACACGCCCACCACGCGCGTCTATTACGTTGGGGCGGAGGATGGTAGACTGGAATTACGCACCCTTGGACTCGGACCCGGTGTTCGGCCGCCCGCTGCCGGAGCCCTGGGGCGTGCAGACGGTGTACGCAAAGCAGCGCTACGTCCAGTACGCCGACGGCACCTTCACGACCGCGCACTGATCGGCACCATCGTGATCACCGCGCGCCGGTGAGTGTCATGCCCCGCCGGCTCGCACCAGGGCCCCGATCGCCTCCAGCAGCTCGGCGACACCCTCGCCCGTCCGTGCGCTCGTCGCGACGAGCTGCTCGGGCTCGAGGCCGAGGGCCGCTCTGATCGCCTGCTCGCGGCGCAGGCCCTGGCCTCGGGGAAGCTTGTCACGCTTGGTGATCGCCGCGAGGACGCGCGTGCCATGGGCGGCGAGCCGGTCTTGCATGACGCGATCGTCGTCCGACGGGTCACGCCGGACGTCGAACAGCCAAACGACCCCGGCGAGGCGCCCGCGATCGAGGACGTACCGGAGGATTTGCGCGAACGCCGCGCGCTCGGCTTTGCCGGCCTTCGCGTATCCGTAGCCGGGGAGGTCCAGCACGTAATACGGACCCACCGGTCCCCCCGCCGCCCGTTCTGGTCCTCTCGCCTGAAACTGGTACACGTTGAGCGTTCGGGTCTTCCCGGGTGTCCGGGACACGTGGGCGATCCGGCGGCCGGCGAGGGCGTTCAGCAGGCTCGACTTGCCGACGTTGGAGCGGCCGATGAGGGCGAGTTCGGGAAGCGGGGGGTGGAGCGCGATGTCGGCGCGCGGGAACGAGCCGACGAAACGGGGTTCGGGCTGGGTCAGGCTTCTTTCTTCTGGCGCGGGCGCTCGGTCACGAGCAGCGGGGCGCGGCCTGTGGTCACGCACTCGGCGGTGACGGCCACCTCACGCACGTCGTCCCTGCTGGGGAGCTCGAACATGATGTCGGTCATCATCTCCTCGAGGATGGCGCGCAGGCCGCGCGCGCCGGTGCCCCGCTTGATCGCCTTCTGCGCGATGGCCTTGAGCGCCTCCTTCTCGATCGTGAGCCGCACGTTCTCGAGCTCGAACAGCTTCTGGTACTGCTTCAGGAGCGCGTTCTTGGGCTCGATGAGGATACGGACCAGCGCGTCTTCGTCGAGCGCGTCGAGGGGGACCGCGACCGGCAGCCGCCCCACCAGCTCGGGGATGAGCCCGTAGCGCAGCAGGTCGTCCGGCTCCACGTTGAAGAACGGGTTCTTCTTCATCTTCTCGGGCGTGCCCGTCGCGATCTCCTCCTTCGTGAAGCCGATCTGCCGGCGTCCCGTGCGCGACTCGATGATTTTCTCGAGCCCGTCGAACGCGCCCCCGCAGATGAACAGAATGTCCTTGGTGTTGACCTGGATGTACTCCTGCTGCGGGTGCTTGCGGCCGCCCTGAGGCGGGACGCTCGCGACCGTGCCTTCGAGAATCTTCAGGAGGGCTTGCTGCACCCCTTCGCCCGAGACGTCGCGCGTGATGCTCGGATTCTCCGACTTGCGGGCGATCTTGTCGATCTCGTCGATGTAGACGATCCCCCGCTCGGCCTCCGAGACGTTGAAGTCCGCGGCCTGGAGCAGTCGCACCAGGATGTTCTCCACGTCCTCGCCCACGTAGCCGGCCTCGGTCAGAGTCGTGGCGTCCGCGATCGTGAAGGGGACGTCGAGGATGCGCGCGAGCGTCTGGGCGAGCAGCGTCTTGCCGACGCCCGTGGGGCCGATGAGCAGGATGTTGCTCTTGTCGAGCTCGACTTCCGCCTCGCGCCCCTGGTGCGAGTTGATGCGCTTGTAGTGGTTGTACACCGCCACGGCGAGGGTCTTCTTCGCCTTCTCCTGCCCGATCACGTACTGGTCCAGCACCTCCTTGAGCTCGACGGGCGTGGGGACCTGCGTGATCGCTTCGGAGACCTCGCGCTCCTCGTCCTCCGCCAGGATCTCGTTGCAGAGCGCGATGCATTCGTTACAGATATAGACCGACGGCCCGGAGATGAACTTCCGCACCGAGTCCTTCGACTTGCCGCAGAAGGAACAGCGGAGGTGCTTGTCGTGAGACATTGAAGTCCTAGTATGGGACGGGAAGCCCGCCGGCGCAAGCCGTCACTTCCGTTTCCCGTTGTCGATTTCCTGCAAGTTTGCGATCACGTGATCGATCAGGCCGTATTCCTTCGCCTCCTCGGCCGACATGAAACGGTCCCGGTCCATGTCCTTCTCGATCTGGTCGAGCGCCTTCCCGGTGTGCTTGGCGTACAGCTCGTTCAACTTGCCGCGCAGGTAGAGAATCTCGCGCGCCTGGATCTCGATGTCGGCCGCGGTGCCCTGGGCGCCGCCCGAGGGCTGGTGCATCATGATCCGGGCGTGTGGCAGCGCCTGGCGCTTTCCCTTGCGGCCGGCCGTGAGCAGGAACGACCCCATCGAGGCCGCCATCCCCATGCAGATCGTGTTCACCGGGGCGCGCAGGAACTGCATCGTATCGTAGATCGCCATTCCCGAAGACACGAGTCCGCCCGGGCTGTTGACGTAGAGATAGATGTCCTTTTCCGGGTTGTCCGCGTCCAGGAACAGGAGCTGGGCGATGATGATGTTCGCCACCTCGTCGTTGATCATGGTCCCGAGGAACACGATCCGGTCCATGAGCAGGCGGCTGAAGATGTCGTAGGTACGCTCGCCGCGGCTCGAGCGCTCGATGATGTAGGGCGGGTAGATCTGGTTGGTCGTCACGTCTGCTCCACGGTCGATTGCGAGACAAGATACGCGAACACCTTCTCTTCGGTAATGCTCCGCTCGACGTCGCGCAGCCGCTTCGCCTTTTCGAGCGAGGCGTACAGCTGCTCCGCCGGCACGCCGCGCCGCTCGGCCAGGTCCTTGATCCGTCGGTCCAGCTCTGCCTCGGTCGCATGCAGCGTGTGCCGCTCGGCGACGTAGTCGAGGATCAAGTCCCGCCGCACCTGCGCTTCGGCGATCGGCCGGAACTCCGTCGCGAACTGGGGCCACCGCTCCTCGGGGATCCCGTACGCCTGGGCGTACGCCCAGAGCGCGCGCTCCACCAGCGGGCGGGGGGCTGAGACCCGGTTCGCCGCTATGATCTGCTCGAGCAGGTCGGCGCGCAGCTTCGAGTCGGCCTCGCGCTCGGCCTCCTTCTCGAGATCCTCGCGGATTGCCCGCTTCAGACTCTCGAGCGAATCGAAGTCCCCGACCTCGCGCGCGAAGGCGTCGTCCGCCTCGGGGAGGTGCTGGCGCTTGACCTCGTGCAGCGTGAGCCGGATGTCGCGCGTCTGGCCCCGTTTGGCCTCGTCGGGGAAGTCGTCCGGAAACCGCACGGTCGCGTCAATCGTCTCCCCCGGGACGAGGCCCATGATCCGCTCCTCCACCTCGGGGATCGCCCGTCCCTCGCCGAGCACGAGCTGGTAGGGCTGCGGCTCCTTCACCTCCGCTCCCTCCCCCTCGCGGGTCGCGATCGTGACGTGTACCAGATCCTTGAGCCGCGGCCGCTCGCCCGCCACCGGCGTCCACGGCGCCTTCTGCTCCCGCAGCTCGTTCATCTGGGCGAGCACCTGCTCCTCCGTAACCTTCGCCACCCGGCGCTTCAAGTGAAACTTACCCAGTCGCTCGAGCTTCAGGTCCGGCTTCACCTCGACGTGGAACTCGAAGGTGACCGGCGCGCCGGCCTCCCACTTCAGGTTGTGGACGTGCGGGTCCGCGACCGGCTTCAGCACCTCCTGCTCGAGCGCCAGGCTCCAGCTCTCGCGGATCAGCTCCTGCAGCACCTGCTGGCGGATGTCGTCCGCGTAATGCTTCTTCACGAGCGCCGCGGGCGCCTTTCCCTTGCGGAACCCCGGCAGCCGCGCCCGCTGCTGGTAGACGGTCGTGGCCCGCTCCTCGGCCTCCCGGACGTGCTCCAAGGGCACCGTCACGGCGAGCGAGGCCGCGCCGGGCTCTTCACCGGTCTTCTTCACCTGGATGTCGGGCATGCCCCTAGAAATCTAATAGGGACGAGGGGGCGTCGCGCGTCGCACCTCGATGCGGTGATGCGGTCGTGTCCCGGCAGGACCTCGTCGTTGCGGATAACGCTGATCGCGCCGTCGGGCTCGAGGACCGCGAGCAGCACGTCACCGACGCCGGCCACTCCGTGCTCGCGCAGCGCCTGGAGCAGCTCGTCACGGTTGACTCCGGCGCGCCGGCAATGGGCTTGGAGGACCTTCCCGGCGTGGATCAACATGATTCCTTCCCCCGAGAGCACCTTCGCGAAACGGCGCGACCTGAGCCGCCACCATTCGATCACGCGGGTGCCAGCCGATGAGCACACCGGCGGCGATGAGCCCGCCCGCGAGGCTCGTGTCGGGCCCCACCATCGCGTTCTGGACCGCGTTGGCGATGATGAGCAGCAGCACCAGGTCGAAGGTGGACATCTGGCCAAGCTGACGCGTGCCGGTGAGGCGGAGACCGGCGAGCAGCGCGACGTACACGATCGTCGTGCGGATGGCGACGTCGAGCAGGGTGTGCCAGGAAGCGGTCATCGCGCTCGGTGGACGCGTCAGTTCCCTGCGGGGTCGGGGACGACGGGGACGGGGTACGCCCCCCGGAGCGCCGCGAGGTACTCGGCGTACAGTCCCTTCAGCCCGTCGAACTCCCGCGCGACCAGCGCGCGGTACTGGGCGTCCGTGGCGAAGTGATAGAGCACCGCCGCCATCGCCTGGGCGTCGAGCACGAAGCCGTGATGGCCGACTTCGCCGAGCGCGTCGGCCTCCATCTCGAAGGTATGGTAGCCGCCGTTCGAGCTGTGGGCGGTGACGCCGACGCCGGGGATATGGGTCGCGACTGTTCCGGTCTCTTCGTAAGGAATGGGGCGCCCCGGCTCCTCCTCCACTTTGGTCGCGCCGAACTTCCTGAGGTATGCGAAGGCGACGTCGTTGAGCGAAGCGACGGAGATGCCATCGCGGGCCACCGAGTCGACGTCGATGCGCACCTTAGTGCCGGTGGCGAGCGCCGCGCCGCGGGCCGCGTCGTTCACGCGCTCAAGCACCTGGGAGAGGTAGACCGGGTCGGGATAGCGGATCCAGACCTCGGCGGCGGCGCGGTCCGGAACGACGTTCGGCGCCTTGCCGCCTTCGGAGATGATCCCCTGAATGCGCGTTTCCGGCCGCAGGTTCTTCCGCAGCGCGTCGATGTGGTTGAACAGCTCGACGACGCCCATCAGTGCGTCCCGCCCCTCCCACGCCTGCAGCTGGTGGGCCGGCGCGCCGGAGAACGTGTAGTGCAGGACGTCGATGTTCATACAACAGGTCCCGAACCCGGGTGCGGACCCGCGCGTCCCCGTGGAAGAATGCGAGCGGACGAGCACGTCGGCGCCCTTGAAAACGCCCGCCTCGTACATGATCGTCTTCACGGCCGGCACCCCCACCTCTTCGGCGGGCGTGCCGTACAGCGTCACGGTCCCCGGCGTCCTGGAGCTGGTAAGGAACTCCGCAAGCGCGAGTGCCGCGGCGATCCCTGTGGGTCCCTGCGCGCTATGCTGGTCCCCGTGGAAGTCCCGCGTGGTGCCGCGCAACGCGTCGTACTCGAGGATGACGCCCAGGTTCGGGCCCGGGGTTCCCCTCCTGTAACGCGCGACGAAGGCGGTCTTGAGCCCGGCAACGCCGGGCTCCACGTCGAAGTCGTGCCCCTTGAGATAGTCGGTGAGGATGCGCACGGAGCGCTCTTCCTTGAGGCCCACTTCGGGGTGGCGCGTGATGTCGTCCGCCATCGCCAGGAGCTCCCGGTCCATGAGCTCCCGGGCGCGTGCGACGACCGCGTCGCGGCGCGCATCGCGAGCCGTGAGGCGGGCGACGAGCTGCGGCAGGGCGAGCGAGCGCTCGAGATCGCTCATGCGGCGGAGCACCTCGGCCGCGGCGCTCCGTTCAGTGGGTGTCTCTTGACAGCGGGCGCGCGGGGCAAGGGCGGCAAGTGCGACAAGGGTGGGCAGGGCGGCAAAGCGCATTGGAGAACCTCGATCGGGTGGCTGTACTCCCACGGGTTGCTCGCAGGATCCTAAGGGCCGCCCTGGGCGTGCGCCATCTATCGCGATTGGATCAGCCGGAGCGTGACAGCAAGACTTTCGCACTCAGGTCGAAGGTGCGCATTTGGGGGATCCCAGCGACCCCGGGACAAAGTTCACGGCGTTCCGTGGAAGCTCGAGCGCCTGTGCGGACCAGAGCCGCGGAGCGGAGTTCGATGGGATCGGCCGCGTGGACACGGGTGAGACCGGGGACTTCACCGTTGCCATCTGCGACAACGGGCCGGCCGGGAGCGGCATGGACTACTTCAGCCTGGTCATCCCGGCCGGTAGCTACACCAAAGTCGACACGGTGACGGCGGGGGACGTGTCATATCTGGGCCTTGATCGGATGACCGGACGCCCCGGATCGGGGACGGGCGTAAAACTCGATCGGGTTGTTGCCGTGCGCCGCAAGTCCCTGCGACGCCGTGAGCTGCCCCCCGCTCGGGCGGTCCGACGCCCTGAAGTGAGATCGTCGCAGGATGTGTAATTACGCATCTGACGGCCTGGGCGTTACCTTGGGGTCTCCGGCACCATCCTCGGTGGTGTCGCGCAATCCCGAGGCATCGATGGTCCGCGAGAGTTCGGAAGAGCTGGCTCGACAGTTGCAGGCGGCCTTCGAGGCCCGGCCCTATCTGCTGCGGCCAGACTTCCCCTTCCGAATTGCGGCCCGCCGGATTGCGGACGCCTGCCTCAACACGGCCGACGGGGAGTCCCGCTACTGGGTCGCATCTGCCGACGCGAACGGCGCGCGGCACGGCGCACGTCCGGTGTACGTGGTACGGCGCCTCGACGGGCACAAGGGCGTGTGGGACGCGTTGACACAGGATGAGGGCGATGTCCTGGCCCACGTCCTCACGGAGCTCGCGCTCGGGGATGCGACCGGAGGGACTCGAACCCCCACGGGTTACCCCACAGGATCCTAAGTCCTGCGCGTCTACCAGTTCCGCCACGGTCGCAAGTTGTTCCAATCTAACCGACTAGCCGATGCCTCACACTGCGCGTCAGCGCGCGTTGTCACATCGATTGTCACAGGGCAGTCCGTTTTGCGCTCTCAGGCATGAGTCGGGCCGGTCCGAGCTGGTACCGCACCTCGGGCTGGAGGCGGTCCGGCCGAGGCGCAACGTGACCGTGAATCTTCTCGACCATCGCACTCGACCGATGGCCGAGTTCTCTTGCGACTTGGAACACGCCTACCTGGGCGGCTTCGCCCCGCGGTCCCACGTGATATGTCTGCAAGCGGGCGGCGCAGTACGTGTGCCGGAGCGTGTGGAGCGTTACGTGCTTCTCGATCCCTGCGCGGTTCAAGGCCCAAGCGAGCGCTGCAACCTGCGGCCTCAAGCAGCCGCGCTCCTTCCTCGACCGTCAACCAGACGGCTTCCTCACGCTCGACGCGCGGCTACGCGGTTGTGCTCCAATCAAGGTCCCAGATGCCGAAGGACGTCCTCGATTATCAACGTTGCCGTCGCGGGCGCGCCGCGGAGAAAGCCAAAAAACGGTCCGAAGTCCCGGGTGGAGACGAAGCCGGCGAGGTAAAGGCTGGCGAGGGTCGACTCGAAGGCCTCCCCGAGCACCGGGAACCCCTCCGCGGTGGCGACACGGTCGAGGACGGGCGCCAGATAGGAGACCTTCGTCAGGTCTGCTCGGTATCCGCTGGCGAAGACCACCCGATCCACGGTGAGCCGCTCGCCGTTCGAAAGCCGCACGACAGGCACGCCCGGCTCGGTGTCGCCTTGCACTTCCACGACCTCCGCCCGCGGCCAGCGGCGAACGCACTCGCGGGCGAGCCGGGGTGCGAGCCAGTACTCCAGCGTCAACCGGCCGACCTCCCAGAAGCGCCGAGCGATCGACTCCCGCTCATCACTCGAGAGGCGCCGCCACCAGCCGCGCACCTGCAACGTGCTCTCCATGTGCGCGTCGACGAAGGCCCAGCTCACCCGCTCGAATCGGGGCACGTCGTGCCGGTGCACGACGTCGACGCGTTCGGCACCGTGTTCGGCGATCAGGGCGGCCCATTCGTAGGCACTCTGGCGACCACCGACGATCAGCACCCGTGCCCCCGCGAGATCCCCGAAGCCGACCACGTCGCACGTATGGCCGGCGATCTCCGGCGGGAGCCGATCGGCCCAGCTCGGGAGATTCTGGAAGGAGGAGATCCCCGGCGCGGCGACGACGGCATCGGCGAAGATGCGCTCGCCGGTCGCGAGCTCTGCCTCGAACCGGCCGTCGGGCTTGGTCAATCGAGTGACCAGCTGGTCCCGCACCAGGAGGTGCTTCGAGCGCGTGAACCAGTCGGCGTAGTCGAGGACCAACTGGAGCGGGATCGGGTCGACACTACGCGGGGCGATCCCCTGTACCTCGAGATAGGCCTCCAGCGTGTGCAACCCGGCGGCGTCGATGTGCCAGTCCGCTCCCGAGCGCAGCAGCATGCCGGCCGGCATGTGATCGCGCCAGAATCCCATCGGCCGGCCGAGCACGATCGTGTCGATGCCGCGCTCCAGTGCGTGCGCGGCGACCGACAAGCCGTATGGTCCGGCGCCGATCACGAGCAAGGGAGTTCGCTCCATGGATCCGAGCTCGGCGATTGCGCGGGAATGCGATTATACGGGATCGGACGCCGAGCGACCAGAGTTGCTGCGAGCCCGCTGGACGCTCACTGGTGCTCGTAGGATTCCACGACTTGCTCAACCGACTCTCCCCCTTGATGGCGTGCCCGGGCGCGGCGCCAACGACTCGCCGCAACGTGTCTGACGCATTCCCGCGACTGGGGGAGTACATCGGCGAACGGGGTGGATTGACGAACTTGCCTGTCCGATTGCATTGAGCCCGAAAAGATTACCGTGCCGGCCTCGTGGACCTGAAAGGGCTCGGCGAGTTCGTTATGCCATGAGTGCGAGTACGGGAGCTCAGCGCTTAGCGCTGCGGGACCGGCGCGATCGCCTGCTCGGCCGCGGGAAGGCGGCGCTCCCTACTCCACCACCACGGGCTCGCGCTCCAGCCGGATTCCGAAACGGTCGTAGACCGCCCGCTCGATGGATTCAGCGAGCGCGAGCAGCTCCGCCGTCGTGCCGCCGTGGTTGACCAGCGCCAGCGCGTGGTTGCTGGAGATCCCCACGCCTCCGCGCCGGTACCCCTTCGCGAATCCCGCGTGCTCGACGAGCCACGCTGCCGGAACCTTGACCATGCCCACCCCGCCCCCCGTTCCCCCGCCATTCGCGGGGAACGTGGGGACGGCACCGTCCGTCGTGCCGAGCCGCCGCCGCAGCGATTCGAGCGCGGCGGGGTTGAGAATCGGGTTGAGAAAGAACGAGCCGACCGATCGGGCGTTCGGGTCGCCGGCGGCGAGGACCATGGACTTCCTGCGGCGCAGGGTGAGGACGGCGTCGCGCACGGCGCCGAGGGCCGCGGCCGGCGCCAGCGCGTCGATCGGCGCGGTGCGTCGGACCTCCTCCGCCAGCTCGGCGTAGCGTAGCAGCGGGCGGACCTGCTTCCGGAGCAGCAACGTGACTTCGAGGATGATGTAGCGGTCGCGATCCTCCCGTTTGAACCGACTCTGGCGGTACGCGAACCGGCACTCGTCCGCCCGGAATTGTCGGCGCTCGAGGCTGGCACGGTCGAGACAGGCGACGGAGACCAACGTCTCGGCGATCTCCTGACCGTACGCGCCCACGTTTTGGACCGGCGTTGCGCCCACCGTCCCCGGGATGCCTGAGAGACACTCGATGCCGGCCAGGCCCCGGTCCACGGCCTCGCGGACGAGCGCATCCCAATCGGCGCCGGCCGCCACCTGCACCAGGACGGCGTCGCCCGCATCTCGGAACTCGGCGCCTTGCAAGCCGATCTTGACGACGAGCCCTGAGTACCCGGCGTCGGAGAAAATCATGTTGCTCCCGCCGGCGAGCACCTGAATTGGCAGGCGTCGCGCCGCCCCGAATTGCAGCGCCTCCCGTAGCTCGGACTCGCTGGCGCAGTCCCAGAAGTACCGTGCGTCGCCCCCGAGCCCGATCGTCGTGTGGGGCGCCAGCGGTACGTTCTCGCAGAGTTCGTTGTGCATGGGCGGTGAACGGGGTTGTGGCATCCGTCGCCGGGGCCGGCCGTAAACCCCGGCGCAATGTAACGCTTCGGGGTAACGACGACTCACCGGAAATCGCACGACTTTCGGGAAATGAGCGACGGCCGGTTCGATGTGCTGGTGGAATTCGTGTGGTATGAGGGACTGAAGTCCCTGCTCGGCGGCGGTGCGTCCTGAAGGACGCCTTCCACCCCGAGCGCACGAGCGGAACCAGCGTCCTTCAGGACGCCCCCTGGCCGAGTTGGGACTTCAGTCCCTCATAACCCAACGCAACCGGACTCGCCGCATCGGGCATCGAGTCATGACCGGTGGCTTCCTAGTATTTCCCAGCGTACACGATCGGGTCGCCCGAGCCGTCTTTGCTGTAGTTGGACAGCCCGCTGCCGTCGAGCTTCAACTGCGCTTCGACGTCGGCCGGCGTGGCGGTGGGGTGGGTCGACAGATAGAGCGCGGCGGTGCCTGCGGCGTGCGGCGCAGCCATCGAGGTCCCGCTGAGGGTCGCGTAGCCGTCCTTGAGATACGTAGAGAGTACGCCGACCCCCGGCGCCGCCATGTCGACGCAGGCCCCGAAGTTCGAGAAGTACGCCTCGTTGTCACCCTGGTCGACAGCGCTGAGCGTGATGATGCCGTTGTTCGTCCCCGCGCCCGCGCGCGCCGGGGAGAAGTTGCACGCGTCAGCGGCGTTGTTCCCGGCGGCGAGGGCATAGACCACGCCACTCGCGACCGAGTTGCGTATCGCGTCGTCCAGCGCCTGGCTCGCTCCGCCGCCCAGGCTCATGTTCGCCACGGCTGGGAGCGTCCGATTCCCCGTCACCCAGTCCACCCCCGCGATCACGCCGCTGAGAGTCCCACTGCCGTTGCAGCCCAGCACCTTCACGCCGTGCAGCGGCGCGCCCGGCACGACGCCGACCACCCCCTGCGAGTTGTCCTTTGCGGCCACCGTCCCCGACACGTGGGTGCCGTGCCCGTTGCAATCCTTGTTCGGTCCGCCCGCGAAGTTCACATGCTCGACCACGTTCAGGTCGGGATGCGTGCGGTCGATCCCGGTGTCGATGATGTACACGTTGACGTTGGTCACCGCGCCGCCGTCGCTTGCGATCGTGACCGAGGCATCCGCGGCGATGCGGTGGATGCCCCAGGGCACGGTTTGGTCCAAGGCCTCCATCACCTGATCCGGCTCGACGTAGCTCACGCGGGGATCGGCTGCGAGCTCCGCCCGGGCCCGGTCCGGCAGCACGGCGGCGAAGCCGTGCAGCGCATGCCGGTACACGACGTCCGGGACGCTGCCGTGCGCTCGCGCCAGCGCCTGAGCGAGACCGGGGACGTCCGTGGCGGCCACGCTGTCCTGGAACACGACGACATATCGCGCCGCGCCCGGCTCGACGTCGAACGACGGCTCGGTGAGAGAAGGCGGCGATCCCCGCTCGGGGGTGCAGGCGGCCAGCACCAGCAGAGCGGCGGCTAGACGGCGGAGACTCATGGGTCGCGTTCCTCTCTGGATCGTGATGTGGCGTGCGACGACGGGCTGCGTGATTCCGTGAGGTCGCACAACACATGCCAATCCAGATGCCGCACTTTGCACGGGCTTCCGGTCGCATTTGATGCCTGGGAGGGCGCGGTCATCGACCCGGGGGACGGGCGACTGCCGCGCCGGTGCGGCACGCGTCGCTTTGCGAAGAGGTTTGGTCTATCTGTCGCGGGGTCGCGACGGTCTCATGCGGTGCGTCCGCCCCCGGTACGTGCTGCGGTGACCGCGCCGATCTTCCTGGCGGAAGCGGCGGGCCTTCGCGGCGGACCCGAAGATCTGCGTCCAGCGCCCGTTCTTGAACACGATCATGTAACCGCCCGGGAGGATCTGGAACGGTCGCTTCACCTGCTTTGCGTAGTCGAACTGCGCCGACCCGGGCTTCCGAAACCCCTCGAACCAGGCGGGATAGACGAAGTCGCTCATCGGAATGCCGTGGATCGAAAACTCCACTTCTTCGACCGCGTCCGCCGTCTCATAGGCGTAGACCAGGTTGTTAGGACCGGTCGAGCACAGGTTGATCGCTGGATCGACGAGCATCTCGGCGAGCTCATGGCACGCCGTGACGCTCACTCTCTGGCCCGCGGCGAGGGTGGTCTTCACGAACACTTTCGAGAACGGCAGGCCGTCCGGAGTGAGGTCGTGATAGCCGAGGGCGTTCGCTACGTCGGCGCGGTCGAGGAACGCGATCGCCCACGCGCCCCTCTTGAACGTCGCGGTCTTCACGAGCTTCGCGGGCGTCCCCCACACCGGCACGAAGTAGTCGTCGACGAAGGTTTGGAGTGTCGTGATGAGCCGGCCAAAGTCCACGCCCAGGCCGACAGTCGCCTTGTTGAAGCACGCGATCGTGGGGACCTGGCCGTGATCGAACGCGGCGGCGATGAAGCGGGAGCGGGCGGCGGGCATCACTGCCGCGCCCCGTCACCCACCGTGTCCGACCGAGTCCGCTCTCGCCGCGGCGTCGCCGCGCGCTCCGGTCGCACCGGACCGGCCCCCGCCCCGGTGTGCCCGATCGCCTGGGCGATCTCGTCCAGATCGGCGGAGCTGAGCTCGAGAGTCGGCGCATCGATCCACCCGTCGACCTGGGCGGCGGAACGGGCGCCGACGATCGCGCCCGTCACGCCGGGCCAGGCGAGCACCCAGGCCACCGCCACGGCCGCCAGCGTCGTGCCGTGGCGGGCCGCGATGGGCCGGAGCGCGTCGCGCAGCGCCAGGTTGCGGCTCAAGCGCGGCTCCTGGAATTCCGCGCTGCGGCGCCGCCAGTCGTCCGGGGCCAGCGACTTCGCGCGACCGGCGGTGAATGTGTCCGTCAAGAGCCCCGACTGCATCGGACTGTACGCGAGCACGCCCGTCCCGTGCTCGACACACCAGGGGATCTCCGCCGCCGCGACTTCGCGCCGGATCAAAGAGAGGGGCGGCTGGAGCGAGTCCACGTGCCGCAGCGCCTCGCAGCGCCGCAACAGGGCCACGTCGAAATTCGACACACCCGCCGCGCGAAGCTTGCCCCGCTCGACCAGTCGAACCATCTCGGCCCAGGAGTCTTCCACTGGGGTCCCCGTCTCGTCAGGCCAATGGAACTGGTAGAGGTCGATGCGTTCCACGCCGAGGCGGCGGAGCGACGCGTCGCACTCGCGGCGGATCGACTCAGGTCGCAACACCCGTTGCGCGACGGCCATCCGATCGCGCTCGTCCCACACGAGACCGCACTTGGTGAAGACGAGCGGGCGGTCGGCGGCGCCAAGCTCGCGCAACAGTCGCCCGACCAGTTGCTCGGAGTGGCCGAGGCCGTACACGGCCGCCGTGTCGATCCAGTTGACGCCGAGGTCGATCGCGCGATGCATGGCGGCGAGCGAGGCGGCGTCGTCCTGCGGGCCCCACCCGAAAGACCAGCCGCCGCCGCCGATAGCCCATGCCCCGAAGCCCACCGCCGTGATCTCCAGCCCGCTCGTGCCGAGCGGGCGCCTTGGCAGGGTCATAGGGCACAACTCCTGAGGTTGGGGTGTTACTACATGAGGTAACTACCAACCCCAAGTTAGCGGAGAGCTGCCTAATGTGGAGAAGCCATCAATCGCTGCGCGAGGGAGTCACCCTCGGGTTGATCGTCGGCACCGCCATCTGGCTCTGGCTCGTGATCGTCGATGCCGTGGCGGGTCAGCCGTTCCGGACGTTTCACGTGCTGGGCGGCATCGCGCTGTTCACCGTCCTGCATTATCTGTTGTGCTTAGCGTATGGCGTCACCGCCGTAGCGGTGGTGCACCGTGCCGCACGCGAGCCCAGCCTGATCATGGCGGCGGCGTTGGGGTTCTTCCTGATCTCGTTCGCCTTCGCAATGCTCTCGGCTCTTCTCTCACAGGTCGGCCTGGGACACCTGGCGTGGGTGCGTATCCTGGGTGGGAACCTCGTGGGCGGGATCCTCACCTTCTTCCTGCTCTCACGGACCCATCCGGTACTCGAGGAGTTCAAGGAGGCTGAGCAGGAGGAGTGATCTAGGAACCGTCGTCCTGGTCATCGGTACCAGATGGGCGCATAATGCCCGTTCCCCCGTTCGGAGATGACCGATGAAACACCCGCTGCCGATGCTTGCCACCCTTGCCGCCCTTCCGATCGCCAGCGTGCCGGCCGCCGCCCAAGACCCCGCTCAGCTCTGCAAAGCCATCGGCATGGTGACGGTCGGCCAATGGGCGTCGTACAGTGTCACAGGAGCGTCCGGGCACAGCGGCAAGGCGCGCTTCGCGATCGTCGGATCTGAGCGGCGCAGCGACACGACGCTGTACTGGATCGAGATCAGCGGCAGCGGGATGGGGACACGCGGCGAGGGCATCATGCAGGTGCTCGTCCCCGGACTCGGGGTCGAGGCTTCGGGGATCCATGGCATGGTCGTGAAGACGGCAGGCCAGCCGGCGATGAAGATGCCTGACCAGATGCTCGGCATGATGAACCAGCGGATGGCGGAGAACAACCCGGCGCTCGCGATCACGCGCCGCTGCGGCAGCGCCCGGGCGGTGGGTTGGGAGACCGTCACGGTGCCTGCGGGCTCGATCAAGGCGCTGCACATGAAGGACCCGGAAGGTGGCGAGGCCTGGATGTCGCGCGACATCCCCTTCGGGATCGTCAAGGCGCACTCGAAGGACGGCGACCTGGTGCTCACCGGACGTGGCATGGACGCGAAGTCCTCGATCGCCGAAAAGCCGCTGGAGATGCCGGGGGTAATGATGAATCCCCACCAGTAACCTGCGCGGCACCCTCGTTCGGCCAGGTCTGCGGCGCCCTTGCGCAGGGCGCCGTTTGCGTGCTACATGGGACCCCTTCCTCAGTCCTCTCGCCCGGAGGTCCTAGCCGTGTCAGCTCGTCCGCTCCCGCTTGCCGCCGTTGTCGCCCTCACTGCCGTCCTCTCCTCCCCGCGCCCGGCATCGGGGCAGGCCACGCCATACGATTCCACGGTGTTCGCCGCTCTCAAGTGGCGCGAGATCGGCATCTTCCGCGGCGGGCGCTCGGTGGCCGTTGCGGGCTCGGCGTCCCGGCCCAACGAGTTCTGGATGGGCACGACGGGCGGCGGCGTGTTCAAGACGACGGACGGAGGCAACGCCTGGCTGCCGGTGACCGACAAGTACTTCGGCGGCACGATCGGCGCGATCGGCGTGAGCGAATCGAACCCGGACATCGTGTACGCCGGCACGGGTGAGTACCCGATCCGTGGCAACGTCTCCCACGGCGATGGCGTCTTCAAGACGACCGACGGCGGGAAGAAATGGGAGTTCGTGGGCCTAGCCGAGACGCAGCAGATCTCCCGGGTGCGAGTACACCCGGCGAATCCCGACATCGTGTGGGTCGGCGCACAGGGGCATGCGTTCGGCCCGAACCCCGAGCGCGGTGTTTACAAGAGCAGCGACGGCGGCAAGTCGTGGCGCAAGGTGCTGTTCCGCAACGACTCGACCGGCGCCTCGGACCTGGTGCTCGACCCCTCCAATCCCGACGTGCTGTATGCGGCCTTCTGGCAAGCGCAGCGCAAGCCATGGCAGCTCGTTTCCGGGGGGGCGGGCGGCGGGATCTTCAAGTCCACGGACGGCGGCGAGCACTGGACGGAGCTCACGCACAACCCGGGCCTCCCGCAGGGGCTGCTCGGCAACGTGGGACTCTCGGTCTCGGCTGCGAGGCCTTCGCTGGTGTGGGCGCTGATCGAGGCCGACGCGGGCGGCGTGTACCGCTCGGACGACGGCGGCGCGACGTGGCGCTACGTCAACGCCGAGCGGAAGCTGCGGCAGCGGCCCTGGTACTACTCGCGGATCTTCGCCGACCCCAAGGACACAAACACGGTGTACGCGCTCAACGTCTTCGCCTACAAGTCGACCGATGGCGGGCGGACGTTCCGGCACCTGATCGACCCGCACGGCGACAACCACGACATGTGGATCGCTCCCAACGACCCCCAGCGAATGATCGAAGGGAACGACGGCGGGGCGAACGTGTCGTTCAACGGCGGCAGGACCTGGACGGACCAGGACTTCGCCACCGCTCAGTTCTACCACGTGACGACCACGAACCACTTTCCCTACCGGGTGTGCGGCGCGCAGCAGGACAACTCGGGCGTGTGCGGTCCGAGCCGGTGGCCGGGCGGGATCGACCGCGCCCAGTGGTATGACGTCGCGGGTGAGTCGGGCCATGTCCAGGCTCGTCCCGACGAGCCCGACATCACGTACGGCGGGGACAACTCCGGCTTTCTCGCGCGCGTGGACCACAAGACCGGCTTCTGGCGCATGATCAGCCCCTGGCCGGACAGCCCCGACGGCCATCCGGCCGGGGAGGGGAAGTACCGGTTCCAGTGGACCGCGCCGCTGCTCATCTCACCCCACGACCCGCACGTGCTCTACCACGGCGGCAACGTGCTCTTCAGGTCGCTGAACGAGGGAGCGAGCTGGACGGTCGTCTCACCCGATCTCACACGGCACGATCCGGCGACGCTCGGCGTCTCAGGCGGGCCGATCACGCTCGATCAGACGACGGCCGAGTACTACGCTACGATCTTTGCTCTCGCCGAGTCGCCGCGTGTCAAAGGGCTGATCTGGGCGGGCTCGGACGACGGGCTCGTCCACGTCACGCGCGACGGCGGCAAGACCTGGAAAGACGTCACGCCGCCCGCCGTCGCGCCGTTCACGCGCATCTCCATCGTCGAGGCATCGCACCACGCTCCCGGCACGGCGTACGTCGCGGCGAACCGTTATCAGCTGGAGGACATGGCGCCCTACATCTACAAGACGACCGACTACGGGGCCACCTGGAGGAAGATCGTGAACGGCATCCCCGCGACCGAGTTCGTGCGCGCGGTCCGCGAGGACCCGGTGCGGCAGGGCCTGCTGTTCGCGGGGACGGAGCGGGGCGTCTGGGTCTCGTTCGACGACGGCGCGAACTGGCAGTCGCTGCGTCTGAATCTCCCCATCGTGCCGGTCCACGATCTGGCGATCAAGGAGGGCGATCTCGTCGCGGCGACGCACGGCCGGTCGTTCTGGATCCTGGACGACATCTCCCCGCTGCGGCAGCTATCGCGCGCGGTGCCGCGCGAGGCCGCGCACCTCTTCAAGCCGCGGGACGCGTACCGCGTGGACTGGAGCGGCGGCTTCTTCGGCCCCGGGACGGAGGCGCACCCGGTGGGGAAGAACCCGCCGAACGGGGCGATGATCTACTACTGGATCAAGGACAAGAACCGCGAGGTGACGCTCGACATCCTCGACGCCGCGGGACGTCCGATCAAGAGCTTCACGAGCAAGCAGGATTCGCTCACGGTCCTGGACAGCGTCCGCACGGACAGCGTCAATCGCGTGCGGACCGACAGCCTCAAGAGCGCGGGCGTCACCGACAGCGTGAAGATCGACAGCATCCTTGCCGCCGACACCCTCAAGGACGAGGACAAGCCGTGGCCGCGGCGCCCGCCGGCCGAGCCCCGGGTCGCGAACAAGGCGGGCCTCAACATGTTCGCGTGGAACCTGCGGTATCCCGACGCGGCGGCGTTCTGGGGGATGGTCGGAGTGGGGACCGACGGGCCGATGGCGCCGCCGGGGAGCTATCGCGTGCGTTTGCGCGTCGGTGGGCGCGCGTACACGTCCGGCTTCGCGCTCAAGACCGACCCCCGGTCCAAGGCCACCCTGGCCGACCTGCGGGAGCAGTTCGCGCTGTTGCGGCAGATCCGCGACACGGTCCACGCGGCGACCACCGCGGTGCGGACGATCCGCAACGTCCGCGCTCAGCTCGAGGACCGGCTGGGAAGCGTGTCTCCGTCCGACACGGGGCGCCTGGGCCCGATCGTGCGGGGGCTCACCGACCGCCTCAAAGCCATCGAAGCCGAGATCTACCAGGTAGGGAACCGGTCGTTCCAGGACCCGCTCAACTTCCCGCCCAAGCTCGTGGAGCGGATCAGCGCGTTGAGCTTCGTGGTGGCGAGCACGGACGCGCGCCCCACCGCGCAGTCCCACGAGGTGTTCCGGCTGTTCGCGCCGGAGCTTCAGAAGCAGCTCGTGTCGTTGCGGGAGACGCTCGCCCGCGACCTGCCGCCCGTGAACGCGGCGCTCAAGGCCGCCAACCTCGCGACCGTCGTGCCCAGGGCCGCGGAGCTGCGGCTGCCGGGGCCCGTGGAGGCAAAGTAGCCGGCCTCAGGGCCTGACGACGCGGATCTCCCGGGCGGCGGTCGCGCTTTCCCCGGCCGCCGTCCGGACCGTCAGCTCGATGCGGTAGCGGCCGGACGCGAGTCCCGAGAGGTCGATCGCGAGCGCCCGTCCGCTCAGGCCGCCCTGCCCTTCGGGGACTTCTTGCCACTCGAGCCGCACCGGCTTCCGTTTGGCGGCGACGCCGACGCCGGCCGCGAGGCGGTGTAACCAGCCCTCCTTTACTGGGACCACGGCGACCGAGGTCGTCACGAGCTGGCCCGGCGGGTCGAGCCCATACAGCTCCCAGTACAGCCCGAGTTTCCGGTCGCTTCGGACCTCCTCGCTGCTCAGCGCGTGCGGCAGAGCCGCGGCGAGCGTCGTCGGGAGCGAGTCGGGCGGCTCCGGGAGGGCGGGCTGGTCGGGAAGGTCAGGGGGGTCAGGCGGGCTGAACATCAGCAGATCAGAGAGGAGCGCCCGTCCCGACGCCGACGCAGCACGCCATCCGTGCCGGGCCCGTGCGGCGCGGCGCGTGCCCGGCGCGATGACTTCGAGGCTCACGAGCAGCGGCGCCCATGGTGCCGTGGCCGTCAGCACCCCTTGCGAGCGAGCCCCACTTAGGCGGCCCATGCGCGGCGCAGTTCGCTCGTCGGGCGCGAGCACGAGCGCCGCCTCGAGAGTCACACCCTGGAACCGCGCGTCCCCGCTGAGATCGTACGCGGCGACCACCAGCGCGCTGTCGCCGTGATGGAATACGGCGGTCTGGTGGGGGAGCGCCACCAATGTATCCGTATACGTCGGCTGGTAGCGCTCGCGGGCGCCCGGCGAGCCCGGCTGCCAGTCGTCCTCGCGGGCGCGGGCGGGATCGAGGACCGCGTGCCCGTCCGGAATGAAGTGGAGGCCCGGCGCGGCCTCGTGCCCGATGACGCCGGCCTCCGCATCCAGCTGTCCCGGACGCGGCTCTTGCCGCGCCCACCACGCCGGCCACGCGTAGCGCAGCGTGAGCTCGTCCAGGTCCCAGCTCCACGCGATCCCGTAGGCGGTGCGGGCGTCCTTCGCCAGCCTGGTCATCGTGATTCGCGCGAAGTGCTCGGTGCGTCGGTCGTTCCCGGGGACGGAGAGCAGCGGCTGCGCGAGCCACCAGAGCCGCGCTGCGAGGGCCTCCCGGTCCGCGCATCCGAGCGGGCGGTAGCGCCGCGCCAGCTCGCCGTCGAGGAGCACCGAGACGTCGGTCCAGCGGCAGCGCTCGTCCGCCGGCATGCTGTCGAGCGCGACGCCGTAGGCGCTGTCCGCCGCCGCGAAGTCGCGCGCCGCGTGCAGCGCGAAGCCGGCGAGCGCGGCGCACCACCACGAAGCCGCGCGGCACGCGCGGGCTGCCGCGAGCGCATCTCGAGCCCGCTCGTCCTCGACCAGGTAACGCACCAATTGGCCGGCGATCCAACCGTCCCCGGGCAGGAGCCGCGCCGCGCTATCGAGCACGCCCACGAGACGCGAGCGTGCCAGGCCGATCGGCCTGGGCTCGGGCGGGGGGTGCTCGTCGCTCCCGTCGCCCGGCCAGTAGCAGAACCGCCCGATGCGCTCGTCGCAGCGGCCGGACGCGTACTCGTGCGGGAGATGCCAGCGCCGGGTCTGCTCGAATTCGGCCTGGGCGTGGCGGGCGTGCCGGACGATCGCCTGCGAGTCCTGCTGCACGGCCGAGGCGACCAGGAGGGCGAGAGCGAGGAGCGGCGACAACCGGGCGTCACCCCGCGCGCATCACCCGGCCGAGTTCCGGATGAGGAGCACGTAGAAGCGGATCATCTCGCCGTAGTTCGCCACGGCGACGCGCTCGTTCGTGCCGTGGATGCGCTCGAGGTCGCCCGGACCGATGCGCGCCGCGCTGAAGCGGTAGCTGTCGCGCGTGAGCGCCGCGTAGTGGCGGGCATCGGTCCCGCCGACCACGAGCCATGGCACGACCACGGCGTCCGGCGCGATCTCGCGAATCGTGCGCTGGAGCAGTCGAAAGGAGGGCGAGTTTGCGTCCGAGATCGGGGAGGGCTCGGACAGGGGGCCCTCCAGGGGGCGCACGTCGATTGGCGCATCCGCGATCACCCGGCGCACATGGCGGAGCACGGTGGCGCTCGAATCACCGGGCAGGATCCGGAAGTTCACGACCGCCCGGGCCGTGGAAGGCAGCACGTTATCCTTCACGCCCCCCTGGAAGATGGTCGGCGCGGTGGTGGTGCGCAGCATCGCGTTCCCCTGAGGCGTCGCTGCCAGGCGTCGCGCGATGAGTCCGCCGAACAGCCAGCGGTTTGCGAGCGCGAGCCGCCCGAAGAACGGCAGCTCGGGGCCGAGGTAGTCGAGCATCTGGGCGGTCGGCCCACGGATCGCGGCGCGGAGCTGGTGTCGCTGAAGCCGGTTGATCGCGGCGCTGAGGATGCCGACCGCCGTCTCCGGCGGCGGCATCGAGGAATGCCCGCCGGGCACGTGGACGGTCAGTTCCACGCTCATGTAGCCCTTTTCCGCGATCCCGACGAGCGCCAGGGGCGTGCGGGCGCCCGGCACCACTCCTTGCGCGATCGCGCCCCCCTCGTCCATGAGGAATTCGGGGTGCACGTTGCGCGAGCCGAGCAGCGCCGCGATCTGGCGCGCGCCGGCGCCGCCTACCTCCTCATCGGCGCCGAACGCGAGGTACACCGTCCGCCGCGGTTGGAAGCCTTGCTCGAGGAGCGTTTCCACCGCCTCCAGGATCGCCAGGAGGTTTCCCTTGTCGTCCACCGCCCCGCGCCCCCAGACGTAGCCCGCGGAGATGCGGCCGGCGAACGGCGGCTCGGTCCAGCGCCCCTCGGTTCCCGGCTCGACCGGCACGACATCCTGATGGGCGAGGAGGAGGACGGGCTGGAGCGTCGTGTCGCTGCCCGGCCAGCGGTATAGCAGGTTGAAACCGGCCACGCGCTCGCGGTTCAACCTCGCATGGACCATGGGAAACGACCGCTGGAGGTAGGCGTGGAGGCCCTGAAACTGCGTCGTATCCACGCCGGCCGTTCCCTGGAAGGAGATCGTCCGGAACGCGACGGCTCCCGCGAGCCGCGCCGCGGCGGCCGCGGTGTCGATGGACACGCTGGGCGCGGGTTCGGCCGGAAGCTGCCTGGAGCCGTAGGCGAGCGTCTTCGCGACCAGCACGAGGGCCACGAGGAAAACCACGATCGCGACGGCGAACGGCAGCTTTTTCACCGGACGTTACTCCTCTCCTGGCGCCAGTGGCATAGACGCATCACGTGGTACAAGGGTGCAAATCTATCGCGTTGACGCAGGACCCGGGTCGTTGTAGTGTCCGGTGCTTTTTCGACGTGACCGACACCGAGGACTCTCGACGCCGTGCCGCGATCCAGACACTGGCTCAGTGCGGTACCTCTCGCCGTTTACGGCTGCGCCGGTTCGTTTCCCCAAAGCACGCTGCACCCGCGGTCGGACTTCGCCGCAGAGATCCAGCAGCTCTTCACCGGCATCTTCTGGTGGGCGCTCGCCGTGTTCGTGGCCGTGGAAGCGCTGCTCCTCGTCGCGATCATCCGGTTCCGGCGGCGCGAAGGCGGGCCGCCCCCCAAGCCGACCCACGGGCACACGCTGCTCGAGATCGGCTGGACGCTCGC
>Ga0070708_100000900_pt1 | contig 22509 bp, 20 predicted proteins | sample KBSK5503metaG_FD_65469 | JGI IMG/M metagenome (GOLD analysis project Ga0070708, IMG submission 65469) | Corn, switchgrass and miscanthus rhizosphere microbial communities from Kellogg Biological Station, Michigan, USA - KBS K5-50-3 metaG | ecosystem: Host-associated > Plants > Roots >... | reverse complement strand
GCGACAGCAGCGGTCAGCGCCCAGCAGGTAGTTATCACTCCTCAGTGGCAACAACCCTACGGGAAGTTGTAATTAAGAATTATCCCCGCCACGGTGCTGGCTCCAAGCGTCGCCTGGGCAATGGTGCTCGACGACGGACCGGCGTCCTGAACCGCCAAAGCGATCGAGAAGGAGGCAGTCAGCGAACCTTGGGCGCACGTGACCCCGGTGCTGCCCTGAAATCCGCTGCACGCAGCCCCCGGTGCACCCCCGCTCAGACTCCCCGTTCCGATCGCCGCGCGCCACGCCGAAACCGTGCTGCCATCCAAATGGAACAAGTATCCGTTGACCGGTCCGTCGAAGGCTCCGGTCGTCGATGTCGGTGGGAGGCCGGTTCCCGAGTTGTAGCCATCGATGATGATGAAGTCGGTTGGATTCGACGGATCGTTGAACGCTATGAGATCGAAAGTGCTGAACGAGTTGAGCGATATCTGAACACGGCGCTGCAACCCGACCGCGTAAAACGGCCCGGCCGCAGTGGTGATGGAAAGTGGGATGAGATCGGCCTCGGCCCCCGACTTGAGCACCAGGTTCGCCGAGTCAGCGAGCCAGGCGATCTCGGTGTGGAGAGGCGCGATCTGGATGATCTTGGTCATCACCGCAGCCGCTTGAGTGGCATCGAGTGTCAGCGTCGCGGCGGGCCCGGTCGCGTTATCGCTGCCGCAACCGAGGGCGACCAAGGACGAAACAGCGAGTCCGACGGATGCACATCTAAGACGCATAATTCTTCTCCAGCGTAGGGTCACTGGATGATATTGCGCGGGGAAGGGAGTCGGGAAGTACTAGAGGTGCGGGGTGATAGCGGCGGTCGCTTTTTCCGAGGTGAGAATGGGGATAACCTCGAAGTCGACGATGTCGCTCCAGTTCGACATCCACTCGTCGAGCAGCATCCGGTCGTCGCAGTCCATCACCTGAAAGCAACGCTCGAAATCCGTCGTCACCCAGCTGGAGAGATACCGGGCGCCGTGCGGACACATTCTGCCTTTGTCCCTGAACCGGCGATAAACCGGCTTTGGGTCACCATCGCGGTACTTCTCGATCACCATGAAGAGCATGCGTCTCGCCTCACGCGATAGACTCTAACGTTTGAACGCTGTTGGATGTTTTGGCTGATACAATCCCACCCTAGCTCCACTCGGCAGAGCGAAGCTGGTGACGATTCCCCACGGCGCTTCCTCGACCTTGGAGAAGTGAACTTTTTTCTCCAGAGATTTCATTGTCGACTTCAGGTCGTCGCACATGAGATAGAGCGCCGCACCGGCATGCCCGTCCTCGGTTTTTGCTGGCGCCGAGCCGCGCGAGGGATGCACGGCCAATTCGCCCGGCGGGAGCGCGAAAATCGGCCAGCCTCCGCCGGCGTCAATCGAATCAAGCCTCAGCGCGTCACGCAGAAACGCGCGATCCGCTTCTGCCTTCTTGCTGTAAAGGAGAAAGTGCGCGCCGAAGATCATGAGTTATTTCCGTACTCGCAGCAACCCGTAATCCCGCGCTCCCTTTCTGATCAGGTAGTATCGTTCGGCTAACGGTTTAGTGGTCGCGAGGTTGGTGTCGGCGCTCGTTCGCTGCCCGTTCAAGTAGACGCCTCCCTGTTCGACGAGCCGCCTTCCCGCGCCTTTCGACGCGGTGAGCTGCAGTAGCACGAGCGCGTCGAGCAGTCCTGGCGTCTCGGCTACTTCGGCGAACGGCACCTCCTGACTCAACGCCTTCAGCACAGCCTCAGAGAGCGTGGCGGGGTCTGCTTTTCCGAAAAGGACTTTCGACACTTGCTCCGCCACTCGTGCCGCGTCCTCGCCGTGTACGCGCGCAGTCACGTCGCGGGCCAGCGCCTGCTGCGCCTCGCGCTTCTCCGGACCGCTCGCGATCAACTTGTCGAGCTCCTCGACTTCCTTTCGCGGCAACAGCGTGAAGAACCGCAAATACTTGCCGGCGTCGCGATCGTCGACATTGATCCAGTACTGATAGAACTTGTATGGCGACGTGCGCTCCGGATCGAGCCACACCGACCCGGCTTCGGTCTTCCCGAACTTCGATCCGCTCGCCGTCGTCACCAGCGGCAGGGTCAGCGCGTGCACTGTCTTTCCTTCCACGCGCCGAATCAGCTCCATCCCCGCCGTGATGTTTCCCCACTGATCGCTGCCGCCCATCTGCAGCGTCACGCCTTCCCGCCGATACAGCTCCAAAAAATCGTACGCCTGCAGCAACATGTAGGAGAATTCGGTGAACGAGATTCCGCCCTCGATGCGCGCCTGCACCGATTCCTTGGCAAGCATGTAGTTGACGGTGAAGTGCTTGCCGACATCGCGCATGAACTCCACTGCCTTGAGCGGACGCAGCCACGCCGCATTGTCGCGCATCCTCGCAGCGTGCCTGCCCTTGAAGTCGAGAAAATGCGAGAGCTGTTTCTCTATCGCCCGCGAATTGGAGTGTATCTCCTCCTCGGACAGCAGTTGGCGCTCCGAGGTTTTGCCGCTCGGATCGCCGATCATCCCGGTGCCGCCGCCGACGAGCGCGACGGGTTTGTGCCCCGCGCGCTGCAGATGTGCAAGTCCCATCACCGGCACGAGGCTTCCGATGTGCAAGCTTGGCGCAGTCGGGTCAAACCCCACATATGCGCTCACCGCACCGGTTGCGAGTGCGTCGGCCAAACCGTCCGTGTGTTGGTAGACCATCCCGCGCCACGACAGCTCGTCCAGCAATGAATTCTTCGTGCTCATGCGGGGAAATTAGGGACGCCCGACCGCGGTGTCACCTTGGGTGTATCACAGTTATCTTTTGACACTCCGCATGGCCTCCGCCTCCGCTTCTTCTTCGGCACCAGTCACCAACAACAAGATTCCATTCCACAAGCGTCACCCGACGCTCGTCAGAGTGGTGCTGCTTTCGCTCACGTTTCTCATCGCGATGGGTGCCGGCGCGCTCTATGGCACCTGGGCTCTGATCTGTCGCGGCAGTCAGTGCCCTTCGATCGAGATCCTCGGCGAGTACACGCCGCACCAGACATCGAAGCTCTACGCGATCGACGGCAGATTCATCGCTGAGCTCGGCCTCGAGCGACGAACCCTCGTCAAAATCGACGAGATCCCGAAGATCGTGCAGGACGCGTTCGTCAGTACCGAGGACAAGCGCTTCTACCAGCACGCCGGCATCGACTGGCACCGTGCCGCCGCTGTTGTCCTCCGCTCGCCTATCCACGGATACTCGCAGGGATTTTCAACGATTACGATGCAGCTCGCGCGCAACGTCTTCCCCGAAAAAATCTCGCGCGAAAAAAGTCCAATCCGCAAAATCAAGGAAGCGAAAGTCGCCCGCCAGATCGAGGCCAAGTACGACAAGAAGAAAATCCTCGAGCTCTATCTCAATCAGATCGATCTCGGCCACGGCGCCTACGGCGTCGAGACCGCATCACAGCGCTACTTCGGCAAGTCTGTGCGCGATCTGAACCTCGCCGAAGCAGCGACTCTGGCTGCGCTGCCCAAGGCACCAGCCCGCTACAATCCCGTTCGCTTTCCCGAGCGCGCGATTCAACGCCGCAACACCGTCATCGAGCTGATGCGCCAGAACGGGTACGTCACCGACGCCGATGCCAGCCGAGCGAAGGCATATCCCCTCCAGCTCGCCAACAAGAGCGTTGCCGCGGGCGAAACCGCGCCCTACTTCGTCGAGTGGGTGCGTCAGCAGCTCGACGCTCAATTCGGCAAGCAGCTTTACGAGCAGGGCCTGAAGGTCTACACCACGCTCGATCTCGATATGCAAGGCGCCGCCGAACGCGCGCTGGAACGTCAGGCGAAGGCAATCGAGGCCGGCCGTTTTGGCCCGTATCAGCACGAGACCTACGAGCACTACATCGCGCATCGCGAAACCGACGAGGGCAGCGGCACCTCGCCGTACCTCCAGAGCGCTTTCCTGGCGATGGATCCACGCACGGGTGCGGTGCGGGCGATGATCGGCGGCCGCGATTTCGATGACTCCAAGTTCAATCGCGCCGTCCAGGCGCAACGTCAGCCGGGTTCGACGTTCAAGCCGATCGTGTATTCAGCGGCGATCCAGAACGGCAGGCCAGCGTCGTACATCGTGAATGACAGTCCGCTCGTGTTGCAGGTGCCGGGACAACCCGAGTGGGCGCCGCAGAACTACGATCTCAAATTCCTGGGCGAGATTCCGCTGCGTGAATCACTCTACCTCTCGCGCAACGTGTCCACCGTCCGCCTCGGCATGGAACTGGGCGAGCAGACCGTCGTTAACGAGGCGAGGAATTTTGGCATCACCACTCCAATTCCTCCGTATCCATCGATCCACATCGGCGCCGCCGAGGTCTATCCGATCGAGCTGATCTCGGCTTACACCGCTTTCCCAAATCTCGGCGTCCGTGCCGCGCCCAACGCGATACTCCGCGTCGAGAATCAGAAAGGGGAGATTCTCTGGCAGCCGACGCCCACGCGCGCGCAGGTGTTGTCGCCGGAAGAAGCGTGGATCATGGTCGACATGATGAAGGACGTCATTCGCCGCGGAACGGGCGCCGGAGTTTGGGAGTCCGGATTCCACTATCCCGCCGGCGGAAAAACCGGAACCACCAACGACGGCACCAACGTCTGGTTCGTGGGCTACACCGCCGATCTCATCGCCGGGGTCTGGTACGGTCTCGATCGTCCGCAAAAGATCAAGGACAACGCCCAAGGCGGTGTGCTCGCCGCGCCGGCGTGGACGGCGTTCATGAGCGAGGTCTACCGCCGCAAGCCGGCGCCACCAGACTGGCCGCGGCCGACTTCCATCGTCACCCGCGAGATCGACATCAGCAGTGGGTTGCTGGCGACGCAGTATTGTCCGCGCAATCTCGTCACCACCGAGTTCTACATTTCCGGAACCGAACCGACTCGCGATTGTGACAAGCATGGTCCGTTCTCGAACCCGGGCGGTGCGTATCCAGTGGATACTCTCAGCACGGTGCCATTCACGCGGGCGCAGCCGACGACAAGTGGCGGGCAGCCGATCAACGTCACGCCGCCGCCGGTCCAGCCTGGTTATGAGCCGGTACCGTCGCGCACCCAACCTCCGCCGCGGCGCATTCCGACCGTGTTCGACACCTCACGTCGCGACACAGTCCCGCGTCGACCGACAGGAGCGGATACGTCGATCCGACGCGTCCCGCGTCGCGACACGGTGAGGCGCGACACGACCAGACCACGAGCCGACACCGCTCCGTTGCCGGCCCGCCCGCCGACTCCGATTCCGCGCTGATGCGCTATCACGCGCGTTGGGTGCTGCCAATCACCCAGCCGCCGATCGAGAACGGAACCGTCGTCGAGACCGACGGAAAAATCACCTACGTCGGGCCAAGAGACGCCGCTCCTCCGGGTAAGGACGTCGATTTACAGGCCGCGATCCTGCTTCCCGGATTGGTCAACACCCACACGCACCTCGAGCTCACCGCGATGCGCGGTTTCCTCGAGGATCTCGACTTCGCCGATTGGATCGACAAGCTCCGCCAAAGCCGCAACGAGATTCTCGACGAGACGAAGCTCCTCGATTCGGCAAAATTCGGAATAATCGAGGGACTCGAGGCCGGCATCACCACCTACGCCGACACCTGCTCGAGTGGCGTCGCCATGCCGGCCATGCTGACGCTTGGTGTGCGCGGGATCATGTACCAGGAGGTCTTCGCACCCGATCCGTCCAAGTGCGATGCAGCAATGCGAGATCTCGAGGAGCGTCTCGGCAATCTCGTGCCCGCGCAAACCGATCTGGTGCAGCTCGGCGTCTCGCCGCACGCCCCGTACACCGTCTCCGATCCGCTTTACGCTGCCACTGGCCAGCTCGCTCGAAAGCGGAACCTCCCGTTGGCGATGCACATCGCCGAGAGCGCGGGAGAGGAGGACCTCGTTGTGCGTGGGGAAGGTGCCTTCGCCGAGCGCTGGCGTCGCCGCGGTATCGAGGTGTCGAAGCGCGCGCGATCGTCGATTGCGTTACTGGAAAAGCACGAGGTTCTGGAGCCCGGCTCGCTTCTCATTCACTGCGTGCGGGTGGATGACGCCGACATTACCACCATCGCGCGGCGCGGCTGCTCGGTCGCGCACTGCCCGGCGTCCAACGCCAAGTTCGGCCACGGTGTCGCGCCACTCTTGCCAATGCTTGCCGCCGGAATCCCGGTCGGCATCGGCTCCGATTCCGTCGCCAGCAACAATCGCATGGACATTCTGGACGAGGCGCGCCTTGCCGTTCTCACCCATCGCGCCGCCACGCGCCGCCACGACGCATTCGGCGCGCATCAGGCCCTCGCGCTCGCCACCGTCGGCGGCGCCCGCGCCCTCGGGCTCGATGACCGCATCGGATCTCTCGAAGTGGGCAAGGACGCCGATCTCGCCGCGTTTCGCATCGACATCGCTCGCACCACCCCCATCGGCGATCCTTATTCCGCGGCGATCTTTGCGCTTCCCGGCCGATCAGCCGAGCTGGTGACGGTGCGCGGCAAAGTCCTCGTGGAGCACGGCAAATGCAAAGACTTCGATCCCGCGCTCAGCGAGCGTGTTAAATCCGCCGGTGAAGCACTAGGCAAATGGGCCGTTCGCTCGGTATCTTGAAGCTCCTCTTCGAAGGAAGCCTGCACAATGGCGGTAGATAACCACCACCGTATCTGGCGCGACGGTAAGTTCGTGGACTGGGAAGACGCGACCATCCATGTGATGAGTCACGTCGTGCATTACGGCTCGAGTGTCTTCGAGGGCATTCGTTGCTACGAGACACCGGGCGGACCGGCCGTCTTTCGACTCGGCGCCCACATGCGGCGGTTTGCGGATTCCTGCCGCATTTACCGCATGCCGCTCAAATACTCGATTGAAGACCTCTCCCGGGCTGCAGTCGAAACAGTCGCAGAAAATGAGCTACCGCACTGTTACCTGCGGCCGGTTGCTATCCGAACCGGCGAGCAGATGGGAGTGCTGCCGCACGACACGCCTCTCGAAGTCTTCATCATTCCGTGGACCTGGGGCACTTACCTCGGTGCGGATGCCTTGAAGAACGGGGCCGATGTCTGCGTTTCGAGCTGGAGACGTCCCGCACCCGATACGATTCCAACGATGGCAAAAGCCGGCGGGAATTATCTCGGCGGGCAATTGTCCAAGATGCAGGCGCGCGTCGACAACTACGTCGAAGGCATCATGCTCGATTCCTTCGGCCACGTCTCCGAGGGAAGCGGTGAGAATCTCTTCCTGGTGAGAGACGGTAAGCTTTTCACATCGACCATTGCTGCCGGGATCCTGCACGGCGTGACACGCGACTCGGTGATTCGCATCGCACAGGACATGGACCTCGAGGTTGTCGAGGGGGCGATTCCACGCGAGATGCTTTACATCGCCGACGAGCTGTTCTTTACCGGAACCGCGGCGGAGATAACTCCGATTCGATCGGTCGATCGCATTCCGGTCGGCACTGGCAAGCCCGGCGTCATCACTCTGGAAATCCAGCGCGAGTACATGGGACTGGCGACAGGGACGCTGGAAGATCGGTACGGCTGGCTGACCCCCGTGCCGCCACGCAAGACGATGTCGGCGACGCGCAGCAAGGTCGCGCGGGAACCTGTCGGAGATATGTCAGCATCGGCCATCTAGCCTCGCTCGGGTCGGCGTTAACCGGGCCCGGACGGGTAACCGAGGCCTGTCGCTAATCGTCGGTTTAGTAGTGCCAGAGACAGCACTTTTCGCCCGGCGTTTTCGCTCTGTTCAATGCAACAAACGCGTCTCTGCCGGGTGGTAGTGTTGTACCCGTTGTATATTTTGGTGGGTTTGCCCAGGAGGAGTGCTTGATCGTCGGTTGTCTGGCACTGAATGCTTCGTTTGAGCCGTTGACGATGGTCCCCTTACGCCGCGCCCTGCGGTTGGTGATCGATGGAAAGGCGGAAATCGTCGAGGCAGATTCTGATCGCGTGGTTCGCTCCGAGAAGTTAACGCTTCCGCGCCCCGCGGTAATCCGGCTCATGCGCTTCATCCACGTCCCTCGCCGTTTCCGCCGCCAGGTCACCAACACCTTCCTGTTCGCGCGCGATCGCTACCGCTGCCAGTACTGCGGCCGACTTCAGATCGAGCTCAAGCCCCGTGAGTCGCTTACGCGGGACCACCTGATTCCTCTCTCACGCGGCGGCGCCAACGATTGGACCAACGTCGTGACTGCCTGCAGCCCCTGCAACACGCGCAAGGCGAACAACCTGCCGAGCGAGATCGGGATGCACCCGCTGCACGTGCCGGTTGAGCCCCACTTCGTTCATTTGAGCTGGGCGGTCCGCCGCCTGACGCCTACTCAGGCGAAATACATTCGGATCTTCTACGGCGAAGAGACCCTCCACCATCTCGAAGATTTGGAGCATCGGCACGCCCAGAATGTCCAACACGGGAACGGGCATCGCGCGCATCATAAGGTTGGGTAACTGCGTCGTACGTTGCAGTTCAGAAACTCTACGGCCTGAAGGTGCCAGTCCTCGCCTCGTAGTGGCGCTTCTCCCCGCCGAGTAGTCGAACCACCAAAGTCCGCAATCCTCGCCCCACGGCCGTGCCCGGATTCTTTTTTCCGCTCACCGCTGGTTTGAGCTCTCCCCGAAGCCACCGCTGCACCTCGTCGAGATCGCTCAGCGAAAGGGTCTCGACGTCCAACAACAAATTGTAGTAGCCTCGCTGCCCCTTCTTCGGCAGGGCGATCCCCACTCGATACGGCGCTTCAATCGCATCCTCCGCCAGATCCGCCGTCGGATACTCTCCCAACGACTCCGCCTTGCTGTTCACCACCCGCACGACCTGATACTTCTTCCCCAGCACGTCATACTTGAGAACGACATCCCACTCGAACGCCGCCTTCAGGTCGTCGAACCATCTCCCCGACGCCCAGCGCTCGAGACGATAGTGCAGCCGCGCCGGGAATCCGTTCGCCAGCAAATCGCGCATCGATCCATCCGCAAGCAGACCGGCGGACGAGATCGATGGCGCGGTGTCCGCCCACGCATTCTGCGGCGGCGCCAACACATCGACGCGCACTTTCTGCGCACCAACCGGAGCCGCGATCACAATCGCGGTCCACACGATCGGGAACTTCAGCACCGCCGAAGCTCGGTGTCGTCGTTACAGATTCCGCGCGGTATCGACCTCACTAGAATCGCCGGCGCACTCGCAGAAACACGTTCGCCGGTTCTTTCGGGCTGGAAACCGCCTTCGCCGCGTACAGTCCTATCAATCCGAGGTCGAGCCCGAGGCCAACATCGGTCCGGAAAGTCCCGAATCGTGGGAAGCTGTGATTGGAGTACTGCAGCGTTCCCGACGGCTGCCCCACCAGCCACCCGCGACCAGCATCGACAAACGCCACCGCGGTCGGTTCCACCGTGAAGCCAATGCCGCGCAGACGGATCGCGCGCGCGTTGAGGAAATCCAGGAGCGACGAGTGCAGCTGGTTGCGGTACTCGAGCTGACCGAGCGCCACCCGCTCGCACTGCGCCGGATTCCCGGGCGGAGGTTGGCCGCCGTTGCTGCACTGCGAAACGTCCACCGTACCCGGCTCGTACCTCCGGAAATCGAAACCGGGTACCGTGCCGATTCCGCCTACTGAAAAGCGTCTTTCCAGCGGGAGCTGGTCGCCGTGCAGCCAGCCGCCGAGCACCAGCCTGGCGTTGAACCACGTCGTCGGAGAGAGTCGGTTGTAGCGTCGCAGATCGAGCAAGCCGCGACCGTAGCTGATGCGCGGCGACAAGATGGCCGGTCGCGCCAGCGGTGATGTCAGCCCGAAGTCGGTCGCCGTGCCCGTTCCTCGTTCGTACTCGGCGACGATGAGCCAACCCGTCGATGGATTGTCTTCGTCGTTTCGCGTATCGATGTTCGCGCGGAGAACTCCCAGGTGAAACCGACCTGCATCGACGAGGGGATTCGCGCGCCACGACTTCCCGTTGCCGAACACCGAGAACACTCTGCGAGCGTCGACTGAGGCCCATCGCTCGTCGCTCCAGTCGAAAGCAAGACTGCTGCGGGGGCTCATGTTGAACGTCGCGGTTGCCTTTGCTCCGTGTCGATTGAAGTGATCCCGAAAATCGCGGTGCCCGAAAAAGGCAGCCAGCGCAGCGTCAGGATCCGGCAACTGCCACGGCTCGACGGGCGTCATCGCGTCGTAGGTCGAAGCGCCCAGCGCATACCCTCGGCCGCGCCCAACGCGCATTTCCGCCGTAACGCGGTGCCCGAGATTCTGATCGTCCCAGTGAAAAGTGTTGGCGCTCCTGATGATCCCCATCACCGACGTGTTCAACTCGGCTGACTTGAGGCTGTCGTGGAAGACCGGACCGACCATCACCGGCAGTCCTTCCACCCGGTTGTAAGTCTTGCCGGAGGTTACAATGAGCCCGCTCTGTCGGCTCGACCTCGCCCACCAGCCCGGATGCTGATTGAGAGTATCTCTGGCAGTAGTGTCTGCGCCCTGCGCCCGCGCGAGAACCGGAGCGGCACACGCGGCGAGGACGCACATCGACGTGACTCTGATCACTGTATTTGTCATGGCGCACTTATACCCTCGTCGCGTTGATTCCGAGCCGTTTCATTCGTCGATAGAGATTTGGCCGGTCCGTCTGCAGTCTTCGCGCAGCATCGGCGACGTTGCCGCCCGCCTCCGCCAGCGCTCGCGCGATCACCGTCCGCTCGAAGCTGTCCAGTTTCTCGGCCAGCGATGTCGGTCCCTGGGGAACCGGTTCGCGCGCGCCGGCCACCCGCTCGCGAGCGCGCGTTGGAGTAGTGATTGGTAAATCCGAGTCCTCCCCGCGATCGACGATCAGCACGTCTTCCACCTGCTGGCCCGTGATCTCGGCGCCCGGATGCAGAATCGCCAGACGTTCGATGATGTTCACCAGTTCGCGCACGTTTCCGGGCCACGGATAATCGCGCAGCAACTGTAAGGCATCACTTCTCCACCGCGGCTTGGCCTGCCCGCTTCGCTGCAGGAACTGCTCGGAGAAATGCTCCACCAGCTCCAGAATGTCGTCGCCCCGCTCGCGCAAAGGAGGAATGGCGACCGGGATCACCTGCAATCTGAAAAAGAGATCCTCGCGGAAAGTTCCCTCGCGCACCGCGCGCTGCAGATCTTGATTCGTGGCGGAAATGATGCGCACGTCCGCACGAATGACACGATTACCGCCGACGCGCTGGATTTCCTTGGCCTCGATTGCGCGCAGCAGCTTAGCCTGCGCGTCGGGACCGAGATCGCCGACCTCGTCCAGGAACAGAGTCCCGTGATGTGCCAGCTCGAACCGACCGATGCGCTGCGCCGTGGCGCCGGTGAACGCGCCGCGCTCGTGACCGAACATCTCGCTTTCGACCAGGTCGCGCGGGATGGCGGCGCAGTTGACGCGCACGAATGGCTTGTCACGCCGCGGACTGGCGTCGTGAATCGCGCTGGCGACGAGCTCCTTGCCCGTTCCTGATTCTCCGGTGATCAGAACGCGCGCATCTGTCGGCGCCACGCGCGCGATCATCTGCCGCACCGTGTTCATCGCGGCGCTGGTGCCGACCATTTGTCCAGCGAATCCGAGTTCCGCTCGCAGCGCCCGGGCAACGCGCCGTGTCTGACGCAGCTCTAGCGCCGATGAAACGGCCAGCAAAACTCCTTCGGGTGTGAGCGGCTTCTCCAGAAAATTGAACGCGCCGAGCTTGGTCGCCTTGACCGCGTCGGCTAGTCCGGCGCGACCGCTCATCATGATGACAGGGAGGTCCGGGGCCGATTCACGTAGCCTCGCCAGCGTCGCCATTCCGTCCAGCTCGCCCGGCATCATGAGATCGACGAGCGCGACGTCGGGCTCGCCCTCTCTCACCCGCGCGACCGCTTCGACTCCGCTCGGAGTCTCGGTTACTTCGTAGCCTTCACCCGCCAGCAGCGCACCGACCATCCGCCGAATGTTCGGCTCGTCGTCGGCGATGAGGACTATCGGCACTTACGTCGTGCGATCCGGCGTAGCAGAAGAGGACTGAATCTGCCGCGCATCGCCGCCCCTTCCTTCCGAGAGCAGCTTGGTGGTGAAGCGCTGTCCCTCGGAGATGCGCTCGATCTCGATTGCAACCGAGTCAAGCGCCTGCTCCATCCGCTCCAGACGGTCGGCGACCTCGGCTGGAAGACGCGGATTCTTCGACTCCGCGTCCATCCGGCGTGAGTAGGCGCGCGCCAGCGGGACGCCGATGGCGAGGATGATAGCGCATGCGAAAGCGCCGAGCGGAACGACGATCTCTGGGCCCATTTCAACTAGTCCTCACGGCGCTGGCGCCGTCTGCGGGTATCGTAAACTGTATCTCCGTCCCACTTCCCAACGTGCTGGCGGCGTTCACAGTTCCGTTATGCGCCCAGATTGCTTGTCGCGCGATAGACAGACCGAGCCCGGTTCCGCCGGGTTTGTTGGTCACGTACGGCTCCCAGATTCTCTCGAGACTATCCGGCGCGATGCCTTTCCCGTTGTCGGCGACCGTGATGCGGACGGCGTCGCGGCCCGCGAGTTTCGCCAACCGCGCGGACACCGTGATGCGACCGCTCGCCCCGGAAGCATCGACTGCGTTTAGCAGAACGTTGGTCAGAGCGCCCGCGAGCGCGCCGTTATGGCCGTATACCCGCGGAAGATTCTCGTCGATCTGCAGATCGAGAGCAATGCCCGTCGGCACGCAGCTGCGCGCAGTGTAGCGTACCAGCTCTCCCATATCGACCTCCGACGGCGGACCTTCGGGCAATCGCCCGAACTCGGCGAAGCTTTTCGCCATTCTGTCGAGACGGTCGGATTCTACGGCGATGACGTCCACATCTTCCTGGAGGCCCGACGGTGCCTGGCCACGGAGACGCGCCAGAGCGAACCGAATCGGAGTCAACGGATTCTTGATCTCGTGCGCCACCCGCCGTGCGCTTTCGCGAAATGCATGGAGACGCTCGGCTTCGACGGCCTGCTGTCGCCCGTGCTCCAGCTCGGACACCATCTCGCGCATGCTGCGGCGCAGCGTCTCGAATTCGGGCGCGCCACGCACCCGACTCGTGGTGACCTCGATCATTGGGCCTTCATCACCATTTTTTCGCGCCTTCGACACGATCGTCGGCTCCGGCGGCGGAGGTAGCGGCTCACCGTGACCGATCAAATCAGTCCATCGCACAAGCTCGTCGAGCGGACGACTCAATTGCCGGCTCAAATGTCCGGCGACGCGCGACGCCGCCCCCGTCAGAATCAGCAGCGCCAGCACACCGGCGATCGCAATCACCCGCACCGTCCGCTCGGCCAGGAAGCTGTAACGCCGGGCCTGTTCTACCGACGTTCTCAGCTCGCGCTCGTGAGTATCGACGGCTCGCCGCTGCGATGCAGTGAGGGGGGCCTGACGCGCCGCTGCGATCGCTCGTTCGCCGCTGGCAGCAACGCTGTCCCACGCCGCTTGCCCCGTAACGAAGGGCAGGACGGTGCTGACCGTACCGCTCCACAACAGGGTCAGGACGAGCGCGGGGACGATCGCAAACAGCGACAGGATAAGCACCAGTCGCGTGCGGAAACGCAGTTGATTCATGGGGGTTTGGGTATAAATTATACCCCTACGGCGCGACTTCGAGGATCCGGCGACCGGTCAACTGAGGGTTGACGCGCTCGCATGGACCTGAAGACGCACCGCCTGCGGCGAACGTCGCAGGGATTATACGGCGTGCAGCCGTCGCGGCAACAAGAAAAGCAACGCAGGCACGCAGCCTCGCACAGGAAATTCCACAAAAAATGAGTTCCAGATCGCATCGGTCCGCGCCATCGGGCGCGCACCGGCATGTCGCCCCGATACACCGAGGGTCGCAGCCAATCGCCCCGGTATACCGCGGGCCGCAAGCAATGTCCCAAACGGCATTAGCAGGTTCCCACGCACCAAATGCCGCCCTGCTCATCGACTTCGACAACGTCACGATGGGCATTCGCTCCGACCTCCAGACGGAGCTGAAAAACCTCCTCTCCTCCGACATTGTCAAAGGCAAAGTCTCCGTACAGCGCGCGTACGCCGATTGGCGACGCTATCCCCAGTACATCGTGCCGCTGTCGGAATCGTCAATCGACTTGATCTTCGCCCCCGCCTACGGATCGGCCAAGAAAAACGCCACCGACATTCGCCTCGCCATCGATGCACTGGAGCTCGTATTCACTCGCCCGGAGATTGGAACTTTCATCCTTCTTTCTGGCGATTCTGATTTCTCGAGCCTCGTCATCAAGCTGAAGGAGTACGGCAAGTACGTAATCGGCGTCGGCATCCGCGAATCGTCGAGCGACCTGCTGGTCCAGAACTGCGACGAGTATTACAGCTACAACGCTCTGGCCGGCCTGGTGAAGTCGGGCGAGGAAGAAGTCATCAAGAAGGATCCGTGGGAGCTGGTCACCGAAGCGATCGAGCGGATGCAGCGCAACAAGGACGTCATGCGCGCCGATCGTCTCAAGCAGGTGATGCAGCAGATCGACTCCTCGTTCGACGAGAAAAATCTCGGGATGTCGAAGTTCTCGCGTTTCGTCGCCGAAGCCGCGCACCGGGGATTGCTCACACTCACCAAGCTGGAGAACGGTCAGTTCGAGGTTGGCCCGCCACGAGCCGGTCTCGCGCTGCCAGCCGGTCAGGGCGCCGTCGAAGCGCAGCCTCCGCGACAGCCATCAACTGAAGATGCCGAGCCGGCGGAGAGATCGCGTCGCGGCCGCAGGGGTGGCAGGGGACGCGATCGCGAAGGCCGCGGACATCGCCAGCCTGCAGCTGCGCATCCTCGCTCTGAAGCAGAGATCCCATCGCCGCACGAAGCAGCCCGTGAGGGAGCCGCGCCCTCGGGCGACGAAATCGGCTCCAGCGGCCTGCGTCTCAGACGCGAGGAGGCGTTCGATCTCGTTCGTCGCGCGGTCGGTTCCAACGGCGGCGTGCCAATTCGCGCCAGTCAGGCGCGTGCTTCTGCCCGCGAGCTGCTCGGACGCGACAGCGAGAGTCTGAACGAGCGAAACTTCATCCGCATTCTGCAGGACGCGCATGATGCCGACATCGTCGATCTGCGTCGCCGCGGCGACGACTACGAAGTAGCGCCCGCGGCACCTGCTACTCCGGTAACTGACCAGCTCGCGATCGCCGAGCCCCCGCGAGCCGTGGCTCCCACGGCGCCGCCGCCGCAGACTGGGATGGGCGGACGTGGCTCGCCGCCCGCGCGCGGACGTGGTCGTGGTCCGATCGGCGCTCGCGTCGGTATCGTTCCGCCCGACCTCCTCTCGGTGGGTGTCGTCGAGACATCGAGGCCGGCTCCTGAGCCCGTCATCTCCGAGTCGGTTCCGGATCTTCCGCTTACTGGCGAGGATGCACTCTCGGACGCTGAGGCGACGCCGCGGCCCACCCGCAAGCGCGCCAGCCGCGCTCGTAAATCGGCCGCAGCGACAGGCGAAGAAGGCGACAAGCCAGCCTCCAAGCGCGCGCGCAAGAGCCGCAGCAAGACCACTAGCGAGTAGTGGCGGAAGTGCGGGGGCGGCGGGGACGAATTCTCCCGCGCAGCTTCTACGATCGCGAGACCGAAATCGTCGCGCGCGACATGCTCGGCACCGTGCTCGAATGTGAAACCGAGGACGGCGTCGCCAGCGGGATCATCGTCGAGACGGAAGCCTATTTGGGCGAACACGACCTTGCGTGTCACGCCGCGGTCGGACGCACGGCACGAACCGAGCACCTCTACGGCCCGCCCGGCATCTCCTACGTCTACTTCATTTACGGGATGTACTGGTGCTTCAACGCCGTCACCCGCGAGGAAGGACAGCCGAGCGCGGTGCTGGTGCGGGCGTTGGAGCCGGTGGATGGCGTGAAGTTGATGCACCGGCGACGCCCGCGCATTAAGAGCGACGTCGATCTCACCAATGGGCCTGGGAAGCTGTGCGCCGCGCTTGGGATTACCGGGGCGCACACCGGGAAGTCATTGCAGCGGAAACCGTTGGTGATCCGCGAGCGAGAGCCGGTGCCCGACGAAGCAGTCGAAGTCACACCGCGCGTCGGAATCACGAAGTCGGCGCACTGGCCGCTCCGCTATCTCATTCGCGGGAATAAGTACGTCTCGCGGGGAAAGGTCTCGGCGTAACTGCAAAAAAAAGCCCCCCTTTCGGAGGGCCAATCCATCAATCCGGTGCGCCGAGAGCTGCTAATCCCGATCGATGGAGCTGCCGAAGTTCAAGCGAACGCCGAACTCGAAGAACGACAGCACGCTGTTGAACATGAATTGCGAGTTACTGGGGAGCAGCGTTTCCTGCCCGAAGATCGCCAAGCGCCTGGCCTGAATCTGCAGACCGGCGATTCCCATTACTGCTCCGCGGCTCCGCATCGACTCGACCTTGTCCAGGAATGCATTGCTGGGGAAAGTGTTCGCGCTGTCTGTGAAAACCCGTGCGTCACCCAGAACGACGATCATGTAACCGACGCCGGCGTAAGGTGTGATCCCGCCGAAATGTCTGGGGAAGGCGAGCGCGCCGACGCTGATTCGACGCAGGTCATTCACGCGGACGGTGCGGAATCCGGTCTTGGAGGCCTGATCGAAAACATTGAGGTCGCGCTGGAAAATGGACTGGTTGCCCGATACGTAGAGGCCGCCCTTCGTTCTGGTGATCACCCAGTCGATACCCGTATCGACGGTCGACGTGTTGCCGTGGCCTGGCACCGCGAAGGTGTTGATTCCGGACTTGAAACCCCAGAACCATGAATTGTCGAAATTCCGCATCTCCTGCGCTCTCGCGCTCGCGGAAATGACGACCGTGGCCACCACCGCCACGACGACTCCTCTGAACTTCTGCATGAAGGCGTCCCCTAAATAATTCCTAGCTGCATCCCGACGGTCTTGAAGGCCGCGATGGCCTGGTCCAGATCGTCGCGTGAATGGGCGGCACTCAGCTGACAACGCACTCGCGCCTGACCCTGGGGAACGACCGGAAAGCCGAACCCTGTCACAAAGACGCCTTCGTCCAGCAACATGTCACTCATCTTAATGGCGGTGGCCGTTTCCCCTACGATTATGGGGACGATCGGGGTCTCGCCCGGCAGGGGCTTGAACCCCGCGTCGGCGATGGCAGCGCGGAAGTACCGGGTATTATCGCGCAGTTTGTCCACCAACTCCGGGTGGTGCTCCAACTGCCGTATCGCACCCAGTGCGCTCGCTGCAACCGTCGGTGGGAGCGCATTGGAAAAGAGCTGGGGACGAGACCGCTGGGTCAGCATGTCACATAGAGATGCGGATCCGGCGACGAAGCCGCCTGCCGCACCGCCGAGCGCCTTCCCCAGTGTCGATGTGATGATGTCCACCTCGCCCAGCACTCCATAGTGTTCGGCCGTACCCCGCCCCGTCTCGCCCAGCACTCCGGTTCCGTGCGAGTCGTCAACGGCAACGATTGCGTCGTAGTCCCGGGCGATCTGCAGAATGTCGGGAAGCTTGGCAATGCTTCCCTCCATCGAGAATACTCCGTCCGTCCAGACGATGCGACGGCGCGCACCCTTCGCGCTCTCCAGCTTCGACCTCAGATCGTCGAGGTCGGAGTGTTGATACACCGCCGTCGTGCACTTGGTGATCGCTTTCGCCAGCCTGATCGAGTCGATGATCGAGGCGTGGTTGAGCGCATCCGACACCACGAAATCGTTTTGTTCGACGATCGTTGCCGTCAGACCCTCGTTTGCGTTCCAGCATGACACGTAGCTGAGCGACGCCTCGGTGCCGACGAGATCGGCGATAGCTTTCTCCAGATCGCGGTGAATCGTGAACGTCCCGCAGATGAAGCGGACGCTGCCGGTGCCGGCACCGAATTGCGTGAGCCCATCGATTCCCGCCGCGACTACCGCCGGGTCGTTGCACAACCCGAGATAATTGTTCGACGACAGAATCACGACATCGCCGCGGCCCTCCATCTGCACGCGCGCCCCCTGCGGCGATGCGAGGTAGTTCAGACGTTTGTAGACGCGCTCCTGTTTGAGCTTCTCGATCGCGCCTTTCAGCTCTGAATCGAACTTCGTGTTGAGCGCCACTTCAGCCTCTCGGTAATTCATTGTTCACGCGACCTCGAAGATGACTTTGCCGGCTTCACCGGTCTTGATCGCCGCGATCGCTGCGTCCGCTTCAGCCAGCGGAAAGCGATGAGTGATCACAGGCGTCGGATCGAATTCCCCTGATCGCAGGAACCGCGTCATTTGGTGCCACGTCTCATACATCCGGCGACCGACCACTCCGTAAATCGTCAGACCCTTGAAGATGACTTCCGCCGCCAGATCGAAATCCACTTTCTTCGCCGGAATACCCAGCATCTGCACTCGACCACCGACCCTGACGAGCGCAAATGCCTGGTGAATTGCCGCCGGCACGCCCGACATCTCCAGCACCACGTCCGCACCCAGACCGTCCGTCGCGTCCTTCACCAGTTTCACCGCTTCCTCCGGGTGAACGGCGTGGTTGGCGCCCATGTTCTTCGCCAGTGCCAGCCTCGTGTCGTTGACGTCGGTGGCGATAATCTGCGATGCGCCCGCCGCGCGACAAATCCCCACCGCGAAAATTCCGATCGGCCCGCAACCAGTGATCAAAACCACCGCGCCCGGGATGTCGGCGGTGAGTACTGTATGAAACGCGTTTCCCATCGGGTCGTGGATGCTGCCGACGTCGTACGAAATATTGTTGTCGAGATGCCAGACGTTCGTTGCCGGCATCGAGATGTACTCGGCGAAACAGCCATCGCGATCGACGCCGATGATCTTGGTAAAAGGGCAGACGTGCGAGTTGCCCGTTCTACAAAGAAGGCAGCGTCCGTCGACGATGTGCCCCTCCGCCGTGACTCGATCGCCCTCCTTCACATCGGTGACGAGCCGTCCAACCTGCACCACGTCCCCGGCAAACTCGTGTCCGACTACGAACGGCGGCTTGCAACGTCCCTTCGCCCACGCGTCCCAGTCGTAGATGTGAACGTCGGTGCCACAGACTCCCGCGCGCCGTACCCGTATGAGAACCTCGTCCTCACGGATCCTCGGCTCCGCGACATCCTTCAATTTGAAACCGGGTGCCGCGGATTCCTTGACCAGCGCTTTCACGTGCTACTCCGTTTGTGGGGCGAAGATGTTTCGTGGGGAAGTTCAAACTGCTAATTGCGAGCCGCTTTTGGAAGTCGGCGCGCGAGAGCGACGGCCAGTTGCTTTTTTTCTATCGTGAGTAGCGCGCCGATGCCAATTCTGCTATTCGTGCGATGAGGGCGTTGTATTCCAGCCCGCCCTTTTGAGCCGCGCGCGCGAATTCACTGTTTCTTTCCAGGTAGCAGTTGGGATTGGCCTCGATTACGTAAATCTCTTCTTCGGGCGTCACGCGGATGTCGATGCGGGCATAGTCACGCAGCCGCAGCGCCTGAAAAGAATCGATCGCTACGCGCTGGATCTTCTCCGTCAGCTCGTCGGAGAGATTGGTCGGAAAAATCGATTGAGTGCCCTCGAACTGCGCTCCCTTCTCGTCGCCATCGTCGCCCCATTTCGCTTCCCAGCTCGCAATCTTGGGAAGACCCGCGGGGAATTTCGAGAAGTCGAGCTCGATGAGCGGCAGCGCTTCGACTTTGCTGTTGCCGATGACGCCGACGTAGAATTCCCGGCCGTCGATGAATTCTTCCACCAGAACCGGCGATTGGTACTCCTGCTGCGTGCTGCTTATGACATCGAGCAGTTCCTTCACATCGTTGACCACCGATTTCTGGGAGATGCCGAGCGACGCGTCCTCCTGTGGCGGCTTCACCAGCAGGGGAAAGTCGATGTCTCCCACCCAGTCGGATTGACCGCGGTACATCGTCGCAAACTTGGCGCTCTGAATGCCGTGAAACGCCAGCACCTTCTTCGTCAGCGTCTTGTCGCCAGCAAGGATGAGTCCGGCCGGACTCGAGCCCGTGTACCGGAGATCGAGCAGATTGAGCAGTGCTGCGACGTTGGATTCCAGCGCGCTCTTGCCGCGAAAGGATTCAGCAAGATTGAAAACGAGATCGGGCTGAAAATCCCTCAGCGCGGCGATCATCGGCTCGACCGCGTCGTCGACTGCCAGCCTCCGCGATGTGTGACCATTCTCCGCCAGCGCGGCGTCGAGCTGCTCGAGAAGGGGATCGACGGGCGGGTCGAGCGCGTCTTTGCTGTGCAGGACAGTGATCTTCACGAGTCGTCGGCTGATTCCGTGCCGTCGATGGCGTTGGTATGGCGGTAGTTCATCATCACCGCCGTACCGAACGCCGTCAGCTCGATGAGCGTGGACGCTTCCAGTCCGCCGAGTCTCAGATCCAGCTCCCTGACGCGATTCGCCAGGAAATCGACGAATTGCCGCACGACTGACGCATTCTCGCCGGTCCAGTAAGAGATGCGCGTCACGATCTCACGCTTGTGTCGCGAGATGAAATCCGTGGCCGAGGCCGCGCCCGGTGCCTGCTCGACGGAAACGAAGATCGTTCTCAGATCGCCGTCAAAGATCCGCGGATCGCGTATCGGAATGCTTTCCTCGTTCTCCTTGTAATGCTCGGCCAGAGTGTACCGCATGGCAGTGACGGGGAGATCTTCTTCGGAGGGCTCGGGAACTTCAGGCACTTGCTTGGCGATCTGGTTCATGACCTTGTCGACATACTCGAGCTTCGCCAGTGCTCCCCATCCTTCGTAGGTGCGCCGCCAATCCATGCCCGGAGTGAGCCAGACGGCGAAGCTCTCGGCGAAATCCTCATCGGGATGCTTTTGCGCGTACCAACCGAGGATGTGTCGGACGAAGTCGCGCGAAAAGGGGTCGGCGCGGTACCGCTCCCGATACGGGCGAGAGTAGGGACCGAACATCTTTCGCCAATCGGGTCGATCGTACAGTCGATAGGCGTAATTGAAAGCGTGACCCGCCTCGTGCCGCAGGTACCGCATCGATTCTTCGGCGCCCTCGACGCCCGCCGAGTAGTCCTCCTCGATTCTGGACAAGCGCGAGTCGGCGAGATAAAACGGAACCCCAATCAACGGCGTGCCGTCGGGGCACCCCCACTGATCGCTGAGGTAGACCGGCGGGCGAAACTCGAGTCCCTTCGCCGCGAGCTCGTTGTAGAGCTGACCGACGAGCTTCTCGAGCAGGGTCCCGCGAATCTCCAAGCCAATGTCGGAGATGCGCTGGGACAAAAGCGCGTGACGTTCGCCTTCCCAATTGGGAGCTGCCTGTTCCACAACCCCAAATCGGGCAAGGGACGTACCCAGTTCTCGGGCGGTTAGGGCAACAGATATGGGCTTAACGTGATTCGCAATCCGCTTCTTGAGCCGAGCGGCCAGTTCACAGAAAAAAAGGCCCCGCGATAACAATCGCGGGGCCTGAAACGGTATCTAGCAGTGGTGCCTTACGCTGCTCTGTGAGCTGCTTCTTCTTGTTCGGTCTCTGGAGCCGGTCCCCAGATGTACGCCGAGAAGACCGGCGTCGGCTCGGTCTTGTCGCCACGCGAAATGATGATTCCGAGGGGCTCGGATGAATTCGTTTCCTTACGATCCTTCTTCATTAATCTCTCACTTTGTGATGGCCACACCGTGGCGCGACGCTAAGTGAAAGCACCCGATATGCCAAGGAGGACCTCAGCAGTCAACACATTGACGGGCAATAACTTATGAAGGTTCTCCAAATCGCGTCGCGGATAGAATGTCGCAGAATGACACTCCGCTGGAGGACACAAGTGTCGTTATGACACGCGGTCAGCTGGCGATTTTTCTGGCGAGGAAGCTCTTGGAGGACGCTGAATCTTCTTCGATCGAGATCGACCAACCCTTGTACTGCCGGCGCAGCTCGCTCACCGAGAGCCCCCGCTGGCCGCGCACGATCGTCCCAACCAGATGGACCCCGCCATCTCGCGTCGCTCCCTGGAGCAGCTCGAACGCTCTATCTCGCTCCTCGGGCGAAAGACCTGTGAACGCCTCGGGCGTACAGACAACGGCGCCGAGCTGGACATCGGGTGACCAATCGGTGATGCCGGCGACGTAGCTTTGAATCCGATCGGCGAGACCCGCTTCCTGTGCGGCGTTCATCACCCGCTCCAGCGGCTTCACCTCGCGGTCGACCGCTGTCACATCGCAGCCGTGCGCGGCGAGATAAAGCGCAGTGCGATCGATGTCGCCGCCGGCGACCAGAACCTTCGACTCCGCCGGCGGATGGATCTCCCGCGCCAGCACGCCATCGGGCCGAATGCCCCAGTGCTCGGGACGGCGATACTCCTCGAGAAGTTTGAGTCGCTTTCTTCGCCAAGTCGCATACGACGGAATGCGCAGGCGCTTTCTGATGATGCGATCGACCTCAGCCCAGAGGAGCAGCTCGTCCATTGCGAACTGTTCGCCGGCGCGCAGCGAGGCCGCGGCTTCGTCGCCAATCTTGAGAATGGCGGAGCGCGACACCGACTCCTTGTAGTTCTCGATCTCGTTCTCTACGTACAGCTCGTACTCGTGCTTGAGAGAGCGAGGATTTTGTTGCGCCATG
>Ga0070708_100000898_pt1 | contig 22525 bp, 20 predicted proteins | sample KBSK5503metaG_FD_65469 | JGI IMG/M metagenome (GOLD analysis project Ga0070708, IMG submission 65469) | Corn, switchgrass and miscanthus rhizosphere microbial communities from Kellogg Biological Station, Michigan, USA - KBS K5-50-3 metaG | ecosystem: Host-associated > Plants > Roots >... | reverse complement strand
AGGCACCGCTCCCGCCGCGCGCGGTTGCGGCAGCAATCGGGCGATGGCGTCGGGCCGCGACATCGTCCAGAGCCATTCCTTGAACGACTCGGCGGGATGGAGCGGGAGCCACGGGGGAGGGCCTGCCGCGTAGCAGGTATTCGAAGCCATCTGGCCGGTCTCCGCCTCCCACCAGAGGGCGAGGTCCGCGGACGTGCCGGCCAGGTACAGCGCGGAGCGATCCTTGACGGCCACCGTCACCACCCGCGCCGCCCCCGCGCTGCCCAGCTTGAGCGAGTCACCGACGGTGGGCGCGCGCAGGGCCGCCGCGCTCCGCCCGATCTTCGCGCCCCACACCGGACAGGAGGGATCCTCGACGGTCTCCTGGTACCGCGTGCCTTGCCAGAACTGGTTCCCCGCGACTCCGTTGACGTCGGCGTACGTCCCGGTCGAGAGCACGGCGTGACCGGGCGCCGTCTCCGTCACCGCCGTGTCGTAGCGCATCGGGACGGGCGCCCCCATCCCGGCGAATCCGTTCGGTCCGAGCTCGCGGCCGAGCCAGAGGACGTCCTGGTACCGGAGCTGGTCGATCACCACCAGCACCACCAATCGGCCTGGGGAAGCTGCAGCGGCGGCGAGCAGCAGTGCCGCGATCATGAGAGGCCGGGCTTGATCGGTGGTCGTTGGACCTGCATTGTGCCGCGCATGTTCCAGGCTGGGCTGCTGAAAGACAAGACTTTCGTGATCACGGGCGGCGGAACCGGGCTCGGCGCCGAGATGGCGAAGCGGTTCGCCGAGCTGGGCGCGCACGCCGTAGTCCTGGGACGGCGCAAGGAAAAGCTGGAGGACGTGGTCTCCCAGATCCAGCGCGCGGGCGGCAAGGCCAGCGCACACGTCTGCGACGTCCGCGATTTCTCCGCGGTCCAGGAGGTGGCGGGACGCGTCGGGACGGTCGACGGCCTGGTCAACAACGCCGCCGGCAACTTCCTCGCCGCCGCGGAGGACCTCTCGGCCAACGCATTCAAGGCGGTGGTGGACATCGTCCTCAACGGATCCTTCCACTGCAGCAGCGCCTTCGGCCGCCGGATGATCGAGGGCGGGAGGGGCGGCGCCATCCTCAACATCCTCACCACGTACGCCTGGACCGGATCGGCCTTCGTGCTCCCCTCCGCCTGCGCCAAGGCCGGAGTGCTCGCCCTCACCCGATCGCTCGCGGTGGAGTGGGCCGCCTACAAGATCCGCGTCAATGCCATCGCGCCCGGCCCCGTGCCGACCGAGGGCGCGTTCTCGCGGCTGATGCCGGACCCCTCCATCGAGGAGATGGCGCGCAACCGGATCCCGCTCAAGCGCTTCGGCACGGCGCGCGAGATCGCGGATGCCGCCGTGTTCCTCATGTCCGACGGCGCCGGCTACGTCACCGGGGATTGCCTGACCGTCGACGGCGGCGAGTGGCTGAAGGGCGCGGGCGAATTCAGCTATGCCACCGACTTCGACCGCGACAACCTCAAGCAGATGCTGAGGGCGATGCGCGGGAAGGAGAAGTAGCGGCTACCTGGAGAGCCGCGCCGCGACCTGTTCGTCGAACTCGCGCGGCAGCTCGCATTTCACCTCTCCCTGCTCGCGCCGGACCGGCAGCGCGACGAAGTGGTCGCCGCGCTTCCAGAACAAGTCCGGGCTGAGCGGCGCCGGACCTCCCTCGAATGCCTGGAGCGCGCCGGCGGCCATGGCCGGAAGGACCTTCAGGCTGCGCGCGTCGGCGATGGAGTGGCAGAGCAGGATATGGCCGCTCGGCATCGCCACGAGAGCGCCGCGGGGCGTCGCCCTGCCCAGCAGGTCGTCGGCTGCCAACCCCAGCGTGGCGACGAAGACGGAGGTGCCGGTCACCGCGAAGAGGCGCGCACCCGCGACCTCCATCGGCTTGATCTCCACCCGTTCCTTGGTCTTCACGTTCTCCAGCGCGATCGCGACCAGCTCGCCGGCGGGCCGATCCCATGCCGCGAGATCCGCGACGCGCACCGGGGTGACGAAGCTCGGCAGATCGAGGACCAGGACGGCATGCAGGTCGCCGGCGACAGGAGCGGAGACGGTCCCTGGCCGCAGCGTTCCGGAACGCTGGATACGCAGCTTGAGCGCTGGCAGCGCGCGCTCGACGTCCCCGCGCAGGGAGTCCAGCTCCCGCCCCAGCTTCTCCTCCGCGAACCGCGCCTCGAGGTCCTCGCGGATCAAGTCCCGCCAATCGCTTCGGCTCGCCCGCGCGCATCGCTGCGCCAAGGGAAGCAGGGGCAGCTCCCAGTCTCCCAGGCGCGCATGGGCTTCGTGAAGCTCGAACGGCTGTCCGCGCGCCGTCAGCTCCTCACGGACCGCGTCGTGGAACGCCTGGTAGGCCGCCTCGTCGAAGAGGCGCCCCCATTCCGGGATGCGCCCGGCGAGCGCGCTGAATCCCATTCAGAAGACGTACCGGATCCGCGGCATCACCGCCAGCGAAGGGATCCGCAGCGAGTCGCGCGCGAACGTCTCGCGGACCACGGCGTCCAGCCCGATGCCGAAGTGGTCGAGGCGGGTATCGTAGTCGAGCGCGAAGCCGCCTCCGGCATGCCATCCGGGAACGTGATCGGGAACCGTTCCGTTCCTCTGCACGGGCCCCGGGGACAGGTCGGTGAAGCCGCCCAGCACCTTGAGCGAGATCAGCGTGCGCGGAGCCACCGGGAAACCGTACGCGAAACCCAGCTCCAGGAAGGTGAGCCCGAAGGAGTCCGATCCCAGGCAGGAATCGCCGCCGGGCCCCAGCTGGTAGCAGGAAGCGCTCGCCGAGCCGATGGCGACCGAGGCGAACACCGATGCCCGCGCGCCGAGGTCGCGGCCCACCGTCAGGCCCAGATAGGGCTGCCCGTTGGAGAACGGTTTGGTTCCGCCCATGGCGGTGAACACGCCGAGCGATGCCTCCGCGTACGTTCCGCGGCGTGGCGCATCGTCGACGCCGGCGACCACCACCGAATCCGGGGGCCGCGCCGCGGGATCCGGCTGCGCGACCGCGGCGGCCGCGGTGAGGAGGGCGAGGAGGAATGCTCTCATTGGCCGCTGCTCTTGAACACGTACGGGTACGTCACCTGCACGGTGCCGCCGCCTTGCGGCGCCGGAAACACCCAGCGCCGGACGCGATTCAGCATGCAGCTCTCCACGGCCTCGCTGGACATCGTGCTCTGCTGGACCAGCGCCTCTCCCACCCCGCCGGTGCCATCGATCAGGAAGAGCACCGCCACCTTGCCGTAGAGCGAGGGATCCTTGGTGAGCTCCTTCTCGTAGCAGTACTTGATCTCGTTGTAGTGCTTCTGGATGACGCGGTTGATCACGTCGCGGGAAAGCCCGCCCACCACCGTCGTGCGACCCGGCACGAACACCGTCTCGTCCTTGCCGCGTCCACCCAGGTCGACGTCGCCGTAGCCGCCGCGGCCGTGCCCGCTGCCCTTGGTTCCGAGCCCGCCGATCCCGAGCGCGTTCCCACCGCCGCCGGGACCCGTGCCGCGCGTGCCGAGGCCGCCGACGCCATAAGCGTCGCCCGGTCCGGCCCGCCCCTTGGTGCCGCCGAGCGACGGGTTGATGCCCGCGCCGAGCCCGCCGGGTCCCAGCACGTTGCTGGCGGGTCCGCCCCCGACGCCCATCTTGGAGAGGGCGGCGATGAGCCCCAGCTTCCTCACCTTGGCGAGGTCCTTCGTCTTCTTGTCCGGATCGACCTGGGGCGCGCCCCGGCGCGAGGGCGCCGCCTCCTTCTTCGTCGCCTCGGGCTTCCCCAGCTTTCCTTCTTCCTCGCTGCTCTTCTCGCCTTCCTTGGCGCCCGAGGCGTCCTTCACCTTGGGCGGCTCCGGCGGCTTGGGCGGCGCTTTCACCTGGTAGCGGGTGAACCGCTCGGGGTCCTGCGCGATGGCATCGCGGTACGTCTGGTGGACGCGGGGCGCCTTGGCGACCAGCGCGATGAACGCCAGGAGGGCGAGCAGCGCGAGGAGCAGCACGCTGGCGAACGGGACGTCGATGGTCTTCCACAGCGGCTTGTCCCGCTCCCGTTCCGCGCGCACGTAGCGGGCGATGAGCGTGAGCGACGGCGTGATCTGGGCCACCACCCGATCGTCGTCGCCGATGCGGCAGGAGTACCCGCGGAAAGGGGCCTCCACCCGCTCGCCCCTGGTCGCCAGCGGAACGACCCGCCGGCGTCCGTGCACTTCGCCGCGCAGCTCGTCGGGCAGCGTCACCACGTGCCCGCCGGCCGCGTGCTTCACCAGATGGAAATCCTTGGGCAAGGTCGACGCGGGCAGGTCGAAGAGGCGGCTCACCGAGAGGTTCGCGCCCTCCCCCACCTGCTCCAGCTCCACCAGCGTGCTTCCGCCCCAGACGATGCCGACCAGCAGCACCCGCTCACCCCTGCGGGGCCGCTCGTCCTCGGGGAGCTCGTCGAAGATCAAGAGCTGCGCGGCGGCTGCGTCCGCGATCCCTGACGCGAGCGTCGGCCGATCCTCGTGCACCTGCTCCGCCACGCCCACCTCCACCTCGCGCTCCACCCGGGCCAGTTCCACGGCTTGTCCTAGAGGTTGTCCGCCGACTTCTGCAGCTCGGGGTTGAAGTTGTCGCGCAGCCGGATCAGCGACGGGAACCGGGTCCGATTGCGGTCCAGCACGTAGCTGCCCTCCGGCTTCGTCAGCTCGCCCTCGACGGTGACGTCGTTGAAGTCGATCACCGTGCGCTTGCGGACGATGACCTTGTCCGCTTCCTGGATCACCTTGACCCGGCTCTCTTCCGCGGCAGCGGCGAGCGACAAGAGCGCGATCAGGACGGTCCTCTTCAGCACGGTCTCTCCACCCCCGGGGACGATTTGCATCGCATCGCGATCGGCCAACCGGCAGGTCGTCCGCCCGTCGTTCAGCGGACAACGGCGGCGGGGTCGTCCGCCGGCAACGGCTCCGAAGGCGGCGCCGCATCGCTGCCTTGTGGCAATTTCGACAGGTCGAGCCCCACGGTCGCGGACTTCGGCAAAGGCTTGGCGGCGGCTTGCGCGGTGCTCTTCAGGCGCAAGTCGATGGCCGCGAGCTGCGTCTGCGCTTCCTTGAGGCGCGGCGCCTTGGGAAGGGCGGCGTATTGCTGGAACGCCTGCCGCGCCGCGTCCAGGTTCCCCTCCGCCTTCAGCGCCGACGCCTTGCCGTAGAGCGCGTCATCCCGGGCCGGGTCCAGCGCAAGCACCTTCTCGTACTCCGCGCGCGCCTCGCGTGACCGGCGCAGCCCTTCCAGTGCCCAGCCTCGCAGGAGATGCAGCTCCGAGCGCGACGGATCGAGCTGCTCCGCCTTGGCGTATGCCTGCTCCGCCGCGGCGTAGTCCCGGTATCGGAGAGCAAGGGCGCCAAGGTTCGCCCACGCCGGCGCGAACGCCGGGTCGATGCGAGTGGCCTCGTCGAACCAGCCGCGCGCGGCCGCCACGTCGTCGCGCCGCATCGCCAGGATACCGAGGCCGTTCGCGATGCCGCCGTCCTTGGGGTCGAGCTTGCGCGCCTCGTTCAGGGCCGATTCGGCCAGGCGCAGCTTGCCGCGGTCCGCCTCGATGGCGGCGAGGTTGCGATAGGCCGCGGCATCGCGAGGGTGCCGCTCGAGGACCCGCCGGACCAGCGCGGCCGCGTCGTCCAGCTCGTGTTGCGACCGCAAGACTGCCGCGAGCGCGTTCAGCAGCCGCGGCTCGTCCGGCGCCTTCTGCAGCGCGGCGCGGAGCACGCCCTCCGACTCCGCGGGCGTCGCCTGCAGCCGGGCGAGGTTGACGGCCGCGCCCGCGTTTCCCGGATCCTGCTTCAGCGCTCGCGCGTACAGGTCGGCCGCTGGCCTGGCGTCGCCCAGCCGCTCCGCCACCCACCCGGCGTCGAAGAGCGCGGGCGCTTCTTCGGGAGCCTTGGCCAGGTATGCGTCGAGGCGGGCGCGCGCTCCCTCCCAATCGCCGCGCTCCATCAGCTCGCGCGCTTCCTTGTAGAGGATGGCCGCGGGGAGGTCGAACAGCCGCTGCCGCTCCGCCTCGCGATCGCTGGCCCTCGATTCCCGTGGCGGCGCGTGCGAGCACGCGATCGCCGCCAAGAGCGCTGCCGTGACCCTTCGCATCAACGTCCCCCCGCGCCGAAGTCCGGCGCGACCGCGCGCAGAAGCTCCGCTTCGAACAGCCGCGGCTTCTGGACGTCGGCGTACGCGTCCGGCTGGTACTCGCGCAGCAGTTCCTGCGCCCGGACCACCCACTCGGAGTACACGCCGGACTTGCGCGAGACCTCGATCGCCTTGCCGAACGCGTCGGTCGCCTTGTCCTCCAGCGGCAGCGCTTGCGACTCCAGGGTCGTCCGGTAGAGCTCCCGCTGCTCCGCGTCCAGCCCGCGCGGCACGGGCGCGTCGAGCAGACCCTTGTTGAAGTTGCGATAGGCCTCGCCGATCCGCTCGAAGGAGGCCTGGCTCCAGGTGGGGCTGCCGATCGCGACCACCTCCGCGTAGCTCGCGAGCAGCTTGCCCAGCCGCGCATTCTTCGTCTTCAGCACGTGCACCAGATCCGCCTGGCGCGTGTACCGGAAGTGGATGGCGGTGAAGTCCTGGAAGGCAGGCTCGACGAGAAGGAAGCGGGCGTGCGCGCCGGCGTCGATCACGGCCGGCAGCGCCTTCTCGCGATCGGGGAGCCGGGTGAACCGCTGCGCGACGTCGGCGAAGATCGCGGCGGCTTCCGGCGCTTTCAGCCCGCGCAGCAGGAGACCCTGGCGATACCGCGCGAGCAGGATCTGGCCCTCCGGCGCGACGCCGGCCCACTCGCGTGGAAACGCTGCCCAATGCCCGGCGGCCTTTCGCGAATCTTTCTGGCGCTCGAGGATCATTCCCACCGTCCAGGCGATGCGCACTGCCTCCGGACGCGACCGGTACTGTTTCACCCAGGCCTGCCAGGCCTGCAGCGCCCCCGCGTCGTCGCCCAGGGCCTCGCGCCAGACCGCCGCGTTGTAGAGCCAGTCGGGCGCCTTCGGGTCCGAAGGCCAGCGACTGCGCGCCAGATCGTACCAGCGGATGGCGTCGGGGTAGCGGCCGGAGCGCTCGCAAGCGCTGGCGAGCGCCGGCACCGTGAGCTTGACGATGTCCGCGTCAGCCCCCGGATAGTCGCGCAGGAGCTGCTCGCCGGACGCGATCACCCGATCGAGCTGGTCCGCCTTGTCGGCGATCAGCAGCGCGTTGTAGAGCGCCTTGGGCGCGTGCTCGCTCTTCGGGTACATGGCGACGAAGCGGCGGAACTCCTCGGCCGCCTGCGCGTACTCCTTCTTCTCGTAGAGCTGCATCACCGACTTGAAGCTCGCGCCCTCGCCGATGCGGGCCACCTCGGCCTGGAACCTCGATCCCGGCGGACAGAGCTGCCGGTTCTGCAGGAACCGCCGCGAGAGGTCGCTCAGCGCCACCCACTCCTGCTTGGTATCGAGGATGTCCAGCGAGAGGTTGACCGCCTTCTGCGACCAGGGATCGGTGGGCCAGCGGAGGATGATCTCCCCGAATCGCTTGGCGGCGTCGAGGAAGTGGCGGCGCTCGTAGAGGATGAACGCGGCCTTGTAGCGGATGACGATCTCGTCCTTGGGCGCGCCCGCCAACTGCAGATACCGGTCGCAGGCGGCGATCAGCTTCTCCTCGTTCTGCGGGATCGGCTCCTCCTGCACCTCGCGGGTGACCGGCTGGATCCGGACCGTGCGGGAGCGATCCACCTGCCCCTTCGACTTGCGCTCGTCGATCTTCGCCGCGTCCGCCAGCTCGCGCCGCTTCAGCTTCCCCTTTGCGATGTCGACCGACTTCTCCAGCGCGAGGATGGCGTTGTAGGCGGCCCGATCCGCGTACGTGCCCTTCGGGTCCGCCTCCAGCACCCTGCCGTACTGATCCGCGGCGGCGTCCCACTCCTCCAGCGCGTAGAGGATCTCGGCCAGGTAGAAGCGCATGGAGGGGGCGGCCTCGCTGTGCGGGAAGGAGTCGAGATACTGGCCGTAGATGTCGCGGGCGAGCCGGTAGGTGGCGGCGCTCTTCGTCTTGATCGCTTCCTGGTGATAGTCCTGCACCAGCTCGCGCAGCGCGGTCTCCGCCAGCGCGTCCGCCTCGGTCAGCGCGCCGTTTTGCTGCGCGTTGGCCTTGGCCCAGGCGCTCTTCGGGCCGTAGTCGGCGACCAGCCGCTTCATCTCGGCGAGCACCCGGTCCCGCCGCTGGAGCTTGTCGTTCGCCAGCACGATCTTCTGCTGCCAGGCGGGCGCGCGCACGTGGCCGGCGGCGCGCTGCTGCAGCGTCCGGTAGACGCGGATGGCCTGGTCGAACTTGCCGTCGTCGAAGTACGTGCTTCCCAGGCGCTCGATGGCGTCGATCGATCCCTCGCCGCCCTTGTCCGCGAGGTAGGCGACGGCGGTCTCGACGGCGTCGATCCGGGCATACGCGAGGACGATGTCCCTGAGCGCCTCGGCCTTGAGCTGGACGCGGTCGCCGCGGGTCTCGCCTTCGGCGTACGCGATCACTTCCTGGAAGCGGGCGATCGCCCTGCTGTAGGCGCCCGCGTTGTAGTCACACCAGGCCAGCTTGTAGACCGCGAACGCGTGGAGCTTGGGGACGTGGAACGCGGCCGCGCGCTCGAAGGCCGCCCGCGCGCGGGGCAGATCGTTCCGGGCGAAGAAGTGCTCGCCGAGCTGGATCAGCGCGTCGGGCACGAAGCGGCTGGCCGGATGGCGCTGGATGAGCGTCTGGTACCGCGCGACCCCCTGCTCCCTCTGCCCGCTGTCGTAGAGGTTGTGGGCGGCGACGAACAGCACTTCGTCGCGGCGCTCGTACGACGGGTAGCGGTCGAGGATGAGCTCGTACAGGCGCAATGCCTCCTTGCGATAGCCCTCGCTCCGGCGCGTCTCCGGCTTCGCGTCCTCGCCCTTGCGAGACACCTCGTCGGATTCGCTCATCTCCTGGAGGGAGGCGTACCGTGCCTTCTCCCACCAGAGCTCCGCGAGCTGGAAGTAGAGGTCCGCCTTGCGATCGCTCTCCGCCATGCGCGGGATGAGCGTCTCCAGATCGCGGATCAGCTCGTCGCGCTTGCGATCGGCAGCCGCCTCCCGCTTCGCCTCGTCCTGCGCGACCTGCCCGGGCGGAGGTCCCTCCTGCGCGGCGGCCTCGCGCATGGCGACCGAAAGAGCGATCAGGAGCGCGGCGATCTGGCGCTCCATCATTCGTCCTTCCCTCGCCCGCAGGCGTCCTTGAGCGTGTACCGGTAGTAGCCGATCTCGTCGGGCCAGTACTCGCCGTCGAACGGCCAGTACTCGTGTCCCGATTGCGGCATCGCGGGACGCTGGAGCCGCTGCGCCGCGAGTTGCGCCGTCACGTCGGCGCGCGTCTCCAGCATCTCCTTCTCCCCCTTGGTGGTCTCGAAGGCGATCAGCTCCTTGTCGCCCTCCAGCACACCGATCAGCCGCTCCATGTCGGCGAGCCGGCCCTGGACGAACTTGCCCGCCAGCTGCTCGGTCAGCTCCTTCTGCCGGGCGATCGCTTCCAACAGATCGCCGGCCGCGGCGCCCAGGGTGGCGTCGCTCCGGATGCGCGCCGACTCGCGGTCGAGCGCCAGGAGCAGCGCGCGGAATCCGGCGACCCGCTCGTTCTTCTCCAAGTGATGCTTGACCGCGGAAGGCAGGCGGGAATCGGACGCGGCCAGCATCCGCCAGTGCTCCTCCACCGGGAGGCGCAGGGCCAGGACCTGCTTCATCTGCTCGCGCATCGGGAGGTAGTCGCGGTCGAACGCCGCCACGGCCTGGCGCACGTACGGGTACAGGCAGCGCTGGTGGAAGACGATGGCGGCAAGGTTCAAGGACTCCGGCACGAACTCGTCGCGCAGGTGGGGCGAGTGGAGGCTGTGGAGCTTGCCCAGCGCGCCGCCCGGGTCGCCGTTGCGCAGGTCGGCGTAGGCGCCCTCGAACAGCGCCTCGTCCCAATGCCGGGAGAAGCGGGGGATCTTCTGGTACGCCGCGCTCGCCTCGGCGTAGCGATGCAGGCCGAACAGGGTGCGGCCGAGCGCGAGCAGCGCGAGCTCGTTCAGATCCCGGCCGGCGCGCGGCATGGCCGCGACCTCCTGGAACGCCTGCACCGCCTTCGCCGGATCGGCGCGCTGCCGCGCCAGCCCGGCGACGTACTGGGACTCGGGCCAGGCCGGACTGTCGGAAGGCACATTCGCCGCGAATCGCGCGGCGTCCTCGATCCGCCCGGCGCGAAAGGCGAAGAGCGCCAGGGTGGAGTCGATGCGTGCCAGCGTCTCCTTGGGCAGCCCCACGAACGCTTCGCGCGGGAACTTGCCGAGGAGGTTGGGCAGCAGCACGTCGTCCCCGAGCCGCCCGGCGGTGTCCACGGCCCCTTCCACCGCCTTTGGCCAGAACGCGTGCCCGGGACCCGCCTGGACGATGCGCGCGTAATGGAAGAAGGCGCTGAAGGGAAGATCCCGGCGGTCCAAGGACCGGGCGAGCTGGTCGTCGGCCTCGTCGGACGGCTGCGCGGCGGGCGCGGCGGCGGAGACGAGGAGGATCAGCGTCAGGACGGGGCGCATGGGGATGGTCCTCAGAAGAGCCAGCTCAAGCCGCCCTGGAAGGCGATGTTGTTGATCACGTCCGCGGAAGGCCGGGCGAGCAGGTCCTTCGCGGCGCCCGCGTTCAGCTGCGCCTGCGCTCCCGGGGCGCCGAAGGCGCGTTCGTCGCAACCCGGAGACAGTCCCGACGCCGTCTGCCCCGCCGCTTCGGCCGCCTCGATCTTCGTCACGTCTTCGTGGCTGCAGCCGTTGACCCGCGAGACGTAGCCGGAATAAGCGAAATCGCGCACCTCGAGGCGCACCGTGATCCGCTCGCTGAGGAACACGCGCAAGCCGAGGCCGAGCGAGGCGATGGGCCGGTACCCGGTATCCCCGAAGGTGGCGCCGGTGGTGGGATCGGACGAGGGGCGCAGCTGCAGCCGCGTCTTCGCCACTCCCAGCCCGCCGTTCAGGTACACGCCGAGCCGCAGGATCTTGCCGTCGAAGACGTCGAGCTTGCCGTAGATCGGCATGAACTCCATGCCCGCCACCGCCGCCGCCCGGAGCAGGAACGCTTCCGCGCTCTCCGGCGCCACCCGCCCCTTCGTCAAGAGCTCCTCCGCCAGCGAGCTCTGGGCGGAGAGCGGGAAGTACCAGACGCCGATCTGGGCGGCGAGGTTCTCCCGCAGGTGGTACGCGAGCTCGGCGGAGATTCCGGCGTGTCGGGTGAACTTGGGGTTCACCTGCGCATTGCCGAAGAAAGAGAGCTCCCAGCGGCCGGCCTCGGTGAAGGGGCGCTTCTCGACCACGTGCACCCGCACGGCGTCGGGATCGACCTGCTGGGCCGCCGCTGCTCCGCCGATCAGGATCGCCAGCGCGAAGGTTCGCATGGGTCAGAAGAGGAACGAGAGGCCGCCGCCGAAGGTGGCGATGGCCGCGAGGTAGTGCCGGGCGGCGCCGCTGGAGGGATCGGTGAGATCGTTCCCGCTCTTGTACGAGGAGCGGAACAGGTAGCCGCGCACCTCGGTGCGCAGGCTCCAGCGCTGGCCGAGGTAGAAGCGGAAGCCGGCCCCCAGAAGCCCCACGCCGGTCACCGACTCGCTGGTCTGGAAGCTCTGGCAGGGCCCGGTCCCCGGATCGGCGCAGAGGTTCACCGATTCGCGCCGGATCTGCGCCGCTCCGGCGCCTCCGAGGAGGAAGGCCTGGAAATGCACCGGCAGCTCCGAGGCAAGGTTGAACTTGCCGTAGATGGGAGCGACGCGGGCTACCGCGAAGGCGCCGGCGCGCAGCTGGTTGTCGTTGCTGAACTCGTCGGCCACCTGGCCGGCGGTCCTGGGCCGCTGGTCGGCGCGGACGTTGCGCGCCAGGCCGGAGAGCGAGGTCTGGTTGAGGAGGGCCTCGCCGCCGACGTCGAGCCACTCGTTGGTGTGGTAGCTGACTGACAAGAGGCCGCCGACCTGATCGACGAGAGAATTGTTCAGCGCGACACCGAACGATGCCCCCGCTTCCCAGCAGCCGGCCATGGTGTGGAGCTTGTGCTGCACCACCGTGGGGGCCCCATCCGGACCGTAGACGACCGGGTCCCCGCGCGCCGCCCCAGTGGCGAGGGCGATGGAAGTGGCGACAAGCGCTGCGGGAACCTTCATCGGCGTGCGTCTCCGGCCCGCGGGGGCGGGAGAAACTGCTGCTCGGCGGCGCCGGGGGCAAGGTCGCCCGGCCGCATTGCGGCCAGCCACCGTTCACGTGCTGACGCGTCGCACCCGCCCGCACAGCGGCGCACAGGGCCGGAATGTGGCCGGTTGGTGGCCGCATGGTATCGATTTCGTCGATGGGGGACCCTCGCAGCACCGGCGCTGGGGGCGCCGGCGAGCCGTCCGATTCGTCGCGGCTGCCCGATGCCAGCGTCGCCCCGCCACCCCTGCTCGACGGGATCGTGCGGGTCAAGGTGCCGGCGGAGAAGATCCAGCCGTTCCTCGCCAACAGCGCGTTGTTCAAGAACGCCGCGAAGGAAGTGGTGGCGAAGGTCGCCACGTTGGTCCAGGCGCTCGAATGCGCCGATGGGAGCGAGATCGTCACCGCCGGCAAAGCGAACGACGGGCTCGGCATCCTCTTTTCTGGCAAGGCGCAGATCCTCTTGCCGTCTCCCGGCGGAGAGCTGCTGCCGGTCGAGGACGTGCTCCCCGGCGATGCGTTCGGTGAGGTCGGCGCGCTCCTGGAAGAGCCCAGCCCCTACTTCGTGATCGCCAGCGAGCCCTGCCGGGTGCTCTGGATCCCCGCGCCGACCCTGCAAGGCATGATCGGGACGCTGGCGGTGGTCGGGGAGGCGCTGGCCAAGCGCTTGAGCGAACGGGTGGCCAGCTTCGCCGCCGTCGAAAAGCCCGGCGCGCCCGAGTTCATGACCGACGTCGAGGCGCAGCTCCTCGAGGCCGTCGACGAATCGGCACGGTCCCGTCCGCTCCAGCCGCCCCCGCCGGTGCCGGATGCGTCCGGGACCATCCCCTTCATGGAGCTGCGCGAGTTCGACCTGTCCCCTTCGGTCCTGGCCATGGTGCCGACGAAGCTCATCCGGAGCTTTCGCTTGCTGCCGGCGAGGCTGGCCGGAAACGTGCTCACGGTCGCGATGGTCAACCCGCGCGACAACGCGGCGCTGGCGGAGCTGAGGCGGACGCTGCACACGGTACAGGTGATTCCGGTCGCCATCGGGCTCGAGGACTTCAACTCCGCCCTGGTCCGCCTCAAGCTGCTCGACGACGCGGGCCCGAAAAAGGCAGGCGGGCCGCGGATCAATCCCGACTCCTTCCTGTTCGAGACGGTGGCCGAGCAGGATCGCGACCGGCCCGACGCCCGCGCGGGCGACGACGCCATCCGCCTGGTCAACAAGATGATCGCGGCAGGCCTGGAGCGCGAGGCCAGCGACATCCACATCGAGCCCACGGCGCAGGGATTCCGGGTGCGCTTTCGCGTCAACGGCGTGCTCCAGGACTGGAACGAACCGATCCCGCCGAACACGCCGCTCAAAGGGATCACCGCGCGCATCAAGGTGCTGGCGGGCCTGGACATCACCGAGCGCCGCTTGCCGCAGGACGGCCGGATCGGGCTCACCGCCGGCAAGCGCGACATCGACCTGCGCGTCTCCACGCTGCCGGCGAACCGCGGGGAGAAGATCGCCCTGCGCATCCTGGAGGCGGCGGGAAGCACGCGCGCGCTGGAGCAGATCTTCCTGGACCCGACGGTGCTGGGGGCGGCGCGCAAGGCGTTGAACCGGCCGTATGGCGGGATCGTCATCGCCGGCCCGACCGGCTCGGGGAAGACGTCGTCGCTCTACGCGCTGCTCAACGAGCGGAAGGTCACGAGACCGGACACCAACATCATCATGGTGGAGGACCCGATCGAGTACCGGCTCCCCGGCGTCACCCAGGTGCAGGTGAACGCGGCGGCCGGTCTGGGGTTCGCGCAGGTGCTGCGCTCGATGCTGCGACAGGACCCGGACGTGATCGTCGTCGGCGAGATGCGCGACGAGGACACCGTGCGGATCGGGCTCGAGGCCGCGATGACCGGCCACCTGCTGCTCACCTCCTTGCACGCGAACCACGCCATCTCGGTGATCCAGCGGCTGGAGAACCTGGGAGCCGGCCGCGCCCTGATCGCGCAGTCCATCCATCTCGTGCTGGTCCAGCGGCTGGTCCGCAAGCTGTGCTCGGCCTGCCGCAAGCTGGACACTCCCGCGCCGGCCCTGCTGGAGTCGCTGATCGCGCGGAAGATCGTCGACAAGGGCCAGCAAGTCCTGCCCCGCGCCGTCGGCTGCGACGCCTGCGCCGGAAGCGGGTACGTCGGCCGGGCCGCCGTGGTGGAGTCGCTCCAGGTCACCGACCCGGTCCGCGAAGCGATCGCCGGGGGGCGGGCGCTGGCGGACGTACAGCAGATCGCGCGGGAGGGACGGGCGCTGGTGCAGTTCGGGGACTACGCGCGGCATCTGCTGCACAAGGAGATCATCAGCGCCAGCGAGGTCCTTCTCTCACTGGCGGATTAGAGCCTGCACGTGGACGTTGACGCGTTGGCTACTTCACGGCGGGCCGCACGATCACGATCGACTTGTCGTGCCCCGGCACGCTGCCGCTGATCAGCAGCAGGTTGTTCTCCGGGACGACGTCGACCACCGTCAGGTTCTGCACGGTGCGGCGGTCGACGCCCATGTGGCCCGGCATCCGCTTGCCCTTGAACACACGGCCCGGCGTCTTGCGCTGACCGACCGCGCCCATGTGCCGGTGATGCTCGTGGCTGGAGGCGGAGTCGCGCGCCGCGCCCTTCATGTGGTGGCGCTTGACCACGCCCGCGAACCCGAACCCGCGGGTGGTTCCGGTGACGTCGACGCGGTCGCCCTTCTTGAACAGGGCCACGGTCACCTGGGAGCCGACGGCGAAGTCGTTGAGCTCCTTGGCCTCGACCCGGAACTCCTTGATCCCCTTGTGCGGCTTCTGACCCTTCTTCTTGAACTGTCCCAGATAGGGCTTCGTCTTTCGCCGCTCGGCCTTCTTCTCGTCCAGCTCCTCGTAGCCGAGCTGCAGCGCCGTGTACCCGTCGCGCTCCTCGGTGCGGTGGCCGAAGACGAGGTTGGGTGTGGCTTCCACCACGGTGACGGGAATGGCGCTTCCGTCCTCCGCGAACATGGTGGTCATTCCGATCTTCTTGCCGATGAGACCCTTGGACATGGCCTGCTCCTCGCGCTTCCTCCCGCCGGGTTGCGGCGCAGCGTGCGCGATGCAGAGGCTGCGGGCAGCCGGAGCACCGGCCGCGCGGAGGGTTTGCGGTACCCCGGTTTTGAGGGGCTGCGGCTTCTAACACGCGGAAACCGGCGGAGCAACTTGGGCAAGACCGTTCCCTTCCTGTGCTGCAGATCGACCGAGCTACCGAACGGGCCACCCGCTGGCACGCCGGCTGCTGGAAGCCCCGAGTCGGGTTGGGCTCGTGGGCGGGCTCGTTTCTTGGGGACTCCGGGGGGACGGGATGGCTGGCGCGGCGACGTGGGGGGCGAGGGTCTCGGCTCCGGAGCTCCGGGGGATGGGACCGGCTGGCCGCCGGCGGGCGGCCGGCCGGCGCCGTTCGCTGGGCCTCCTCTTGATGTTCGCCTGCGGCGCGAGCGTCGCCGGCGCGGCGCTGGGGCTCTTGAAACAGCCCGATCCGCGCGACCACGTCGACCAGTTCGCCTTCACCACCGCGGCCGCCGTCGAGCTGGCGCGAAAGGCGGAGGAGAGGGCCGCCGGCGCCGAGGCGGAGCTGCGCGCCATCCGATCGAGGATGGACGCCCTGTCCGCCGCCGGCCTGGCGCAGGAGCTGGCCGACTACCGGGAAGCGGAGCGCATCGGACTGCCCCGGCTGATGAAGGACTCCACCTCGCTCTGGGGCGACGAGCGCCGCCGCGTCCTCGCCACCATCGTGCGCGAGTCGCGGCGCAACGGGCTCGACCCTGCGCTGGTGACCGCCGTCATCCAGGTCGAGTCGCGGTTCGATCCGTTCGCGGTCTCGCACGCCGGCGCCTGCGGATTGATGCAGCTGATGCCGCCCACGGCGCAGTGGCTGCGGGAGAAGGGCTCCGCTCCGGGCCGCATCCGTCCGGCCCACCTGTTCAATCCGGTGCTCAACATCGAATTGGGGACGAGCTACCTGGCGCAGCTGATGAACCGATTCGAAGGCGACCTGATCCGGGCCCTGATCGCCTACAACGCGGGGCCCAGCGTCGCCCGCGCGCTGCAGCGCGGCAGCAAGTCCTGGCGCCGGCTCGAGGCCTACCCGAAGAACGTTCTGGCCGCCTACAGGACGGTGCTGACGGTGCCCCAGCAGGTCGCCGCCCGCTAGGCCGGGGCTCGGCACGCATCCGCCGGGTGGACAACGTAGGCCTCATAGGAGGCCTGCATGGACAAGAAGAACCTCGAAGGCGGGCTGGACCGGATCAAGGGCAAGGTGAAGGAAACCGCGGGCGTCGCCACGGGCAATCGCGAGCTCGAGGGCGAAGGCAAGCTCGACCAGGCGAAGGGCAAGATCAAGGACATCGCCGGCAACATCCGCGAGGGCATCAAGGAGAAGCTCGACGACCTCGACCGCCCGAAGCACGAAGAGTAGACCGCGGGCCGCCGCCAGGCGCGGTGGGTGGTGGGATGTGCTCTAAGCGCCGGCCTCTGCCGGTGGAAACACCAGGCAGAGGCCGCCCTCGCGCTCCTCCAGCTTGCCGTCGTGGCAGGCCAGGATGCGCGAGGCCAAGGCAAATCCGAGGACGGCGCCGGTGGGATCACCGCTCGGCCGTTCCTCGGGGTCCAGAGGCACGAGCGGCGCCGGCGGGGTCTCCGCGCGGATGAACAGCTCCGGGCGACGCCCGCGCCCGTCTCCCCGGCTCGTCAACGAGAGGCGCGGTCTGGGCGACGAGCGCGCCATGTGCTCCACTGCCGCGCGCACCGCGCGGCGAAGCATGTCGCCGTCGCCGGCCGTCTCTCCCTCGTCGAGCTCGAGCACCCATCCGTCGCTCGCGATCCCGTCCTTCTCGCTCAGCGCCTGCAGCGACGAGCTCACCAGGTCCTTCATCTTCAGGCGCTCGCGCTTGAGGTCGTACCCGTGCTCCAGCAGCCGCTCGATGGTGAAGAAGTCGTCGATCAGACGGCGCATGCGCCGGAGCGCCCGCAGCGAGACGTCGATCATCTTCTCGGCGCGCTCTCCGGTTCGGTCGCCCGATTCCATCCGCTTCAGCAGATCGCAGGACCAGAGGGCCGTCGCGAGTGGGTTCTTGATCTCGTGCGCCACGAACCCGAGGTACTTCCCGCGCTTGCCCGGGGGAGGCATCGAGCCAACGTAAGCGCAGCCACAAGAGTGCGCAAGCGGACGCCTGCTCAAGAGTTACAGGTTGAGTAAGCAGGCAGCCATGAAGTTCTTACAGCCTGGGGGGACATACATTGCCGCCTGCGCCGTCAAGTCCCTGCGAATGCGGGTCCCGGCGTTACTGGCATCCCACTTGCTGATGGCAACCGCAGAATCGTCAAGCCCGGAGGCCTCATGCAACCGTCTGCCCTTCCGTCGAGCACTGGCTCGCTCGCCATGTACCTGGCGGAGATCAACAAGTATCCACTTCTCACAGTGGACGAAGAGCAGCGCCTGGCCCGGCTGTACGCGCGGAGCGGCGATCTCGATGCCGCCCACAAGCTGGTCACTTCCAACCTCCGCTTCGTGGTCAAGGTCGCCTACGAGTACCGCAGCTACGGCATCAAGATGGCCGACCTGATCCAGGAGGGGAACATCGGTCTCATGAAGGCCGTGCAGAAGTTCGATGCCGACAAGGGCATCCGCCTCATCTCCTACGCGGTGTGGTGGATCCGCGCCTTCATCCAGAACTACATCCTCAAGAGCTGGTCCTTGGTGAAGCTCGGGACCACGCAGGCACAGCGGAAGCTGTTCTTCTCGCTGGCCCGCACCCGGCGCGAGCTGGAGAAGTTCGACGGCGCCACCGGCGACATGCAGAAAGCCAGCGAGGGCGCCATCGCCAAGAAGCTGCGGGTGAAGCCGGGCGAAGTGCTGGAGATGCAGCAGCGCATGGAAGGCCGCGACCTCTCGCTGGACGCCCCGATGGGCGAGGACGGCGGCTCCTCTCACGTCGACTTCGTCATGGACGGCGCCGATCTCCCCGACGCGGAGATCGCCGAGCAGGAAGAGCGCCACATCGTCCAGGAGCGCGTGCTCGAGGCGCTGAGCCGCCTGGATCCGCGCGAGCGCTACATCATCGAGCAGCGGATCATGAACGACAAGCCCATGACGCTGAAGGAGCTGGGCGAACACTTCGGCTTCTCCCGGGAGCGCGCGCGGCAGCTGGAGATCCGCGCCAAGGCGAAGCTCGAGGCGGAGCTGGGCGAGCTGATGGAAGAGCTGTTCCCGGACGAGGAGCGGATGCCGGTCGCCGAGACCGCATGACACCGCGGGCTTCAGCCCGCGGAACAGCCCGGACTGTCGTTACACCTTGCTGTCGCGGGCCGCTCGCTACTTCCGCGCTCTGGTGAACGCCGACTTCCCCGCATACCGCGCCGACAAGCCCAATTCCTCCTCGATGCGGAGGAGCTGGTTGTACTTCGCTGTCCGGTCGCTCCGGCTCGCCGAGCCGGTCTTGATCATCCCGCAATCGCAGGCGACGGCCAGATCGGCGATGTAGGAGTCCTCCGTCTCGCCTGAGCGGTGGCTCATGATGGTGCGGTAGTCGCTCGCGTGGGCCAGCCGCACGCAGTCCAGGGTCTCGCTGAGCGACCCGATCTGGTTGACCTTGATCAGCACCGCGTTGGCGATCCCCTTCCTGATGCCGCGTTGCAGCCGCTCGACGTTGGTGACGAAGAGATCGTCGCCGACGAGCTGCACGGTCGCGCCCAGCCGGTCGGTGAGGAGCTTCCAGCCGTCCCAGTCGTCCTCGGCGAAGCCGTCCTCGATGGACACGATGGGGAAGTCCTTTGCCCAGGATGCGTAAAGGTCTACCAGCTGCGACCGGTCGAGGGTCTTGCCCTCTCCCTCCAGCACGTACTTGCCCTTCTCGTAGAGCTCGCTGGCGGCGCAGTCCAGCGCGAGCACCGCGTCCGCGCCGAGCTTGTAGCCGGCCTTGCCGACGGCGTCCGCGATCAGCTCCAGCGCCTCGCGGTTCGATTTGAGATCCGGCGCGAATCCGCCCTCGTCTCCGACTCCGGTGGAGTAGCCGCGCCCCTTGAGGACTCCCTTGAGCGCATGGAACACCTCGGCGCCCATCCGCAGCGCCTCGGCGAACGTCGGGGCGCCCCAGGGAACCACCATGAACTCCTGGATGTCGACGTTGGAGTCCGCGTGGGCGCCACCGTTCAGGATGTTCATCATCGGCACCGGGAGCGTGCGCGCGTTGACGCCGCCCAGGTATCGATAGAGCGGCGTCCCCGAGCTGAGGGCCGCGGCCCGGGAAGCGGCGAGGGAGACGCCGAGGATGGCGTTGGCGCCCAGCCCCTTCTTGTTCGGGGTGCCGTCCAGCTCGATCATCAGCCGGTCCAGCGCCGCCTGATCCGCGGCGTCCATCCCCACCAGCCGGGGGGCGATGCGGCTGCGGACGTTCTCGACGGCCGTGCGCACTCCCTTTCCCCCATAGCGTCCCTTGTCGCCGTCGCGCAGCTCGTGCGCTTCGTGCTCGCCCGTGCTCGCCCCCGAAGGCACCGCCGCCCGCCCCACGCTGCCCGAGGCGACCGTCACCTCGCACTCGAGCGTCGGGTTGCCGCGGCTGTCCAGGATCTCTCTCGCATGGACGTCGACGATCTCGGTCATGGCGCGGCCGTAGCATGACCGGCAGGCAGGGGCAACGGCGCGCTCCGGGATGTGCTAGAAGCCGCCTCCCAACACGGAGGACGCCATGGGTCTGCTCGAGGGAAAGGTCGCGATCATCACGGGCTCGGGAGGTGGCATCGGCCGCGAGCACGCGCTGCTGTTCGCGCGCGAAGGGGCCAAGGTGGTGGTGAACGACCTGGGCAGCGACCGGCACGGCGGCGGAAAGGGGGCCGAGATGGCGGACCGGGTCGTCTCCGAGATCAAGTCCGCGGGCGGCGACGCCGTGGCCAACTACGACAGCGTGGCGACGCGGGAGGGCGCGGACGGGCTGATCTGGAGCGCGCTGAACAAGTTCGGGAAGCTCGACGTCGTGGTGAACAACGCGGGAATCCTGCGCGACAAGACGCTGCTCAACATGAGCGAGCAGGACTTCGACCTGGTGATCGACGTCCACCTCAAGGGGACGTTCCTGGTGACCCAGGCTGCAGGGCGGGTGTTCAAGGTGCAGGGCAAGGGCGGGCGCATCGTCAACACGACTTCGCTGTCCGGGCTGCTGGGGAATTTCGGGCAGGGGAACTATGCGGCGGCGAAGGGAGGGATCTACTCGCTGACGCGGACGGCGGCGATGGAGTTCCAGCGGATGGGAGTGACGGTGAATGCCATCGCTCCTGTTGCCCTCACGCGGATGACGTCGGATCTGCAGATGTTCAAGGGGATGACGGCCGAGCAGATCGGGCCGCAGTACGTGGCGCCCGTAGCCGCGTTTCTTGCCAGCGATCTGGCGGCGGACATCACGGGGACCATCGTCGGCGTGCAGGGGCCGAAGGTGTTCCTGTACAAGATGGTCGAGACGCAGGGGGTGACGCGTGAGGGCGGACCGTGGAGCCCCGCTGAGATCAAGGAGAGATGGAACGAAGTCTCGCGGTGAGTTGAAAAGCGGCTCGCGCTGAAGCGCGAGCTGCATGCTGAAGCGCGAGCTGAAACGCAAAGCGAGGGTCCCCGGAATGGGAACCCTCGCTCAATGCCCGGCGTCACTTCCTGCCGGGCGGCCCCGCCACCAAGCGGGGAACCCTACGCCGGCACCGAATAATCGATGATGATGACCCCGCGCTCCGGCTGCTCCTCGTCGTCCCGGCCGTCGTTCTGGCGCTGGGGCGTCGGCTCGGGAAGCGGCAGCTCGATCCGAGGCCGCTGGCTCTCCTGATCCCGCTCACGCTTCTTGATCTCTTCGATGATGAAGGCGTCGAGCATTGGAGAACCTCCGGGGATCAACCACTACTGGATAGATGCGATCCGGACATCATTGATTCACGCCCCGTACCCTTTTCCGCCCTGACCCATGCCTCCTGGGGGACCCTTCGTCCCCTTGGAAACTTTTAACAATCCACCCTACCTCGGTCAACATACCCACTGTAGGGGAGGCGCGCCTCAACGCGTTGTTTCACGGACGCTCTCCGCGCGGGTCTTGAAATTGGCGAGCATGTTGGGGAGGCCGCGGTCCGCCAGCGCCTTCTCCAGCGTGCCTGGAACCATGGGCCCCAGGTCGATCTCGATCTCGTAGGTGGCCCGCGTCCCGCCCTTCGGCGTCCGCACGATGGTCCACGCTCCTTCGTTCGCGCGCATGAACTCTCCGCCCCGGACCAGGCTCCACTCGATGCGCTCCTCGGATCGGGTCACGTGCCGGAGCGTGAAATCGAACAGGCGGAGCTTCACGTCCAGCCAGTAGGTGACCTCGACCGCGTTGCCGCGCCGCGCGCCGACCCGCACCGCCTTCACTTCGGGAACGAACTCCGGATACCGGGCGTAATCCTGGACGACGCGCAGGAAGACGTCCGGGGGGACATCCACGTCGATCGACCGGCTCACGCGCGCCATGTGGCCGTGTGTTCGCACGATTTGGGTAGCCTTCCAAACCCCAGTTTGACGCGCCGCGCCCTCTCGCGCCATCGATTCCGACGATGGTCGAGATCTGCCCGGGGGCGGCGCCCGGGGCGGTCGCCTGCGCGGCTTGCGGGCCTATCCCAGGTCGGGCTTGTGCTCGAAGGTATGCCGCGACTGGATGTAACGGATGGTCCTGCTCTTCGAGCGCATGACGACCGAGTGGGTCTCGGCCCCACCCTTGAAGAACCGGACCCCGCGCAGGAAGTCGCCGGAGGTGACGCCGGTGGCGGCGAAGACCACGTTCCCCCTGGCCATCTCCTCCACGTCGAAGATCTTCTTCACGTCCTTGATCCCCATCTTCTGCGCGCGCTCCACTTCCTTGTCGTTGCGCGGCGTCAGCTTTCCTTGCATGTCGCCGCCCATGCAGCGGATGGCCGCCGCGGCGATCACGCCTTCCGGCGCCCCGCCGATCCCCATCAGCACGTCCACGCCCGTCTCCGGAGAGCAGGTGGCGATGGCCGCGCTGACGTCGCCGTCGCCGATCAGCTTGATCCGGGCCCCGGTGGCGCGGACCTCGGCGATCAGCTTCTCGTGCCGGGGGCGGTTGAGGATGATCACCGTGAGATCGTCGACGTACACGCCCTTGCGATCGGCGATCGCCCTCAGGTTCTGCGAGGGGCTCTTGGCCAGGTCGATCGCGCCTTTCGCGGAGGGGCCCACCGCGATCTTGTCCATGTAGGTGTCGGGCGCGTTGAGCAGGTTGCCCTTGTCCGCCATCGCGATCACGCTCAGCGCGTTGGGCCCGCCGGTGGCGGTGATGGTGGT
>Ga0070708_100000897_pt1 | contig 22542 bp, 22 predicted proteins | sample KBSK5503metaG_FD_65469 | JGI IMG/M metagenome (GOLD analysis project Ga0070708, IMG submission 65469) | Corn, switchgrass and miscanthus rhizosphere microbial communities from Kellogg Biological Station, Michigan, USA - KBS K5-50-3 metaG | ecosystem: Host-associated > Plants > Roots >... | reverse complement strand
TTGGCGCGCCGGTTCGCGCGCCCCCGCACGGCGGGGCTACCATGCCGCCCCGATGGCCGAAGAGATCAAACAGCACGACGAAGATAACGTCGCCGACGCGGTGCGCGACTACATGCGCACGCACGTGAAAGACCTGCTCGAAAAGAGGGGGCTGGCCGGCGACGCACTCGAGGTCTGCCCTCGCTGCGGCGAGCGCACGATCCACCCGGATGTCCCCGCGACGTACTCGGTGGACCGCCGGGACAAATCGCGCATCTGCGCGGCTTGTGCGTCCGTTCAGGACGTGCTGAAGATCATGCTCCCGCGATTCGAGATGGACGTCGGCGGCGAGGGCGAGGGCTAAGCCGACACGCCGGCGCTACCGGGCCCGTCCGAGGTCGCGGCGCGCTCCACACCGAGGTTCAGGTGCTTCACCTCGGTGAACTCGTCGAGACCGATCAGCCCGAGCTCGCGCCCGATCCCCGACTGCTTGTAGCCGCCGAAGGGTGCCCACGGGTTCAGCCCGCCGCCGTTGCACGAAACGGTTCCCGTACGCATGCCCCGCGCGAACGCGACCGCGTCGTCGCGCGTGCCTGCCCACACGGCGCCGGCGAGGCCGTAGATCGAGTCGTTCGCGACGCGCAGCGCCTCTTCCCTGTCGCGCACCTTCGTCACGCAGACGACGGGCCCGAAGATCTCTTCCTGGGCGATCCGCATGTCGGGACGCACGTCGGCGAAGATCGCAGGCTCGAGGTAGTGCCCCTTCTCGAGGTGTTGCGGCCGGCCGCCGCCGATCACCAGCGTCGCGCCCTCCTCCTTACCGATCGCTATGTAGCGCTCGACGCGTTCGCGGTGTGAGGCGCGGATCAGCGGCCCGACGAGTGTCGTCCACTCTTTCGGATCCCCGATCGACAGCCCTTTGACCGCGTCGACCAGACGATCCATGAACTCGTCGTGGATGCGCTCGTGCAACACGAAGCGGGTCGTGGCTCCGCACGCCTGACCTTGGTGCACGAGCCACGACCAGAGCAGGTGCGCGACCGCCTTGTCCACCGGCGCGTCCTCGAGCACGACTCCGGCCGACTTGCCGCCGAGCTCGAGAGACACCTTCTTCACGTTGGACGAGGCGAGCTGCATCACGCGCTTGCCGGACTCGGTCGAGCCCGTGAACGAGATCATGTCGGCGAGGGTGTTCGATGCGAGCTCCTCCCCCACCTCGGCGCCGGCACCGGTGACGACGTTCAATACGCCGGGCGGAAGGTTGGCGCGTTCGGCCGCGTCGGCGAACACGAACGCCGACAGCGGCGTCCACGAGGCCGGCTTCAGGACGACGGTGTTCCCTCCTGCGAGCGCGGCACCGACCTTGTGCGTCGCGATGTACAGCGGGAAATTCCAGGGAACGATCGCAGCGACGACACCGACCGGCTCCCTCGTCACGATCGAATCAGAGGGAGGTGGACCCTTGTGCGACGGGAGCCGCTCGTCCGGGTCGCGGGCGGCGCGGTCCGCGTACCAAGAGAGGTGCTCGATCGGCGGGCCGACCTGGAGATGCTCGGCCATGAGGCGCGTGCAGCCCGACTCACGGATCAAAAGCTCGGTCAAGCGTTGGCGCTCCAGCGCGACTTCGATGGCGAAGCGCTTCAGGGCCTGGGAGCGCTGTGCCGGCGTCATCCGAGGCCAGGGGCCTTCGTCGAACGCCTGGCGCGCCGCGGCGAGCGCGCGACGAACGTCCTCGCGCCGCCCGAGCGGAGCCCGAGCGAAGACCTCTTCCGTCGCGGGGTCTTCGACCTCGAGCCACTTCCCGCGGCCGGGCGCGAGCCATTCGCCTCCGATGTAGAAGCGCTCGCGGTCGAAAGTCTGATCCATCATTTCCCCAGGACGCTTTTGCGCCCTCCCCGCCTTGTGATACACACAGCCGTCGTGCGGGTCAACCCTACATCGCGGGCTCGTTCCGCTCCCTCGGAGCCGTGATCATCGTCGGCACGCTCATCCGCCGCTGGTACGCGGTCGCGTTCATCGCAGGATTCTTCTGGGCCGCATCGACCGAACGGGGATGGAAACGGGCGCTGCGCTTCTGGATCATCGGATCGGTCGTTGCGCTCGCCTTCGAGCTCACCAGTACGCACAGCGGCTTTCCCTACGGGAACTACGACTACACGGAGCTCACGCGACACGACGAGCTCTTCATCTGGAACGTGCCGCTGTTCGTTCCGCTGTCGCACGTGGTGCTGATGTGGGCCGGCCGGTCGATCGCGATCGTCGGATTCCGCGCGCGAACCCGAGCGATGATCCCGTTGCTCGGCGCCCTCGGCGCCGTACTGGTCGACCTCGTCGTCGATCCGGTGTCGCTCCACGGGCGGGACTGGTTCCTGGGCGACCTGTATCGCTGGCATTCCGCCAACGGATACCTCGGGGTTCCGTTGTGGAACTTCCTCGGGTGGTACTTTGCGACGTTCCTCGTGCTGTACGTCGACGAAGCGCTCGACGTCGGCTACGAGCGCTCGTTCGACGCCCTACGAGGGATCGCGCTCGCGCTGTCGGTCATGGTTTTCAACGTGCTCATCGCGCTGGGGATCCGCCAGTGGCGCGTCGCGCTCTCCGGCGCGATCATCACCGCCGCGGTCATCTGGATGTGTCTGCCGACGCTGAAAGCACTCTGGGAGCCGCAGCAAACCGGGGGCGGTTCGGTTTAGCGGCTACGTGCGAGCCTGGAAGCGGCCCATGATCGACGGGTCGCCGAGGTAGGTCTTCGTCAGCTTCGCCGGCTTGCGCCGGAACGGATTGACCGCCCGGGAGTAACGGGAGGCGGTGGCCTTCGTCATCGCGGAGGTCCTCGCGCCTCGACCGAGCGACGACAGCGGGCGGTCGATGACGCCGAGCCGGCGCAGCCGTAGCTCCGTGACCGCGTTCGAGTGAGACAGGAACGCCGGCATCTGTTTCAACACGGGGTGATCCGCGTAGCGCTTCCCCGCGTAGCGCGCGATCGCTCGCACGCCGAGCATCGCGACGAGCGTCAGGCCGAGCAGGTGCGGCGCGAGTCCCGGCTTACGCTCGAGGTGCTTCAGCGTCTGGTCCTCACCGAAGCTGACGTGGCCTTCCTCCTGACGCGCGAGCCCCGACATCAGCGTGCGGATCTCGCCTTCGGGAAGCGTGTCGATGAACGCGTAGATCGCGGTGAGCACGAAGCCCTCGCCGACGGCCATCTCGAGCAGGCAGTGTTCTTCGAACGTCGCTCCGGCGAAGTCCGTTGCGAGGAACGACAGTGCGCGATGCGGCGGTTGCGGCGTCGCGCCGAGCGAGTCGAGGATCCGGAGGAAGAGCTTCACGTGCGCCATCTCTTCGTTCGCCTGACGCGCGAGGAATTGCGCGGCGTCGAAGTCGGGCGCGATCTCCAGCCAGTGCCCGACCTGAACGCCGGTCACCTCACCGTAGAGGTATTGCGAGAAGATCCACGCGAGCACGTCTCGGTCGCGATCGATATCGAATCGCGCGCCGCCGAAGTCGAAGCTGGATTCCTCGCGCGTGACGAGCATCGTGCGAGAAGGCTACCGGGCCCGGCCGCTCCGCCGCGAGCCGCCTCGCTTGGGCGCGATGCCCGGCGACGTGCGGGGCCCGGGACGCACGTGCTCGGCGGGCAAGGCGAGCGCCTTGTGGAACATCTCCTTCGCGGCGGCCATGAGCCGGTCCATGTCGGGCGGGTCGCCGTACGTGATGTGCGTATGAAGGTTGAGCGTCAGCGCCGCATCGAACAGGTACGCGGTCATCTCCGGATCCGAGGTCTGGATCATTCCCAGCGCCACGCCGGCGCTGAGCGCGCGGGCCACGATGCCCAGATGCAGGTTGGGGGTGTAGTTCGGGTCGACCATCTCGGGGCGGTATTTGGTACAGACGAGCACCAGCTGCGGGTTCTCGCGGAAATACGCCGAGATAGCGTCGAGGATCGTGTCGATCGTGTCGCGATAGTCGACGGCCTCGCCGCGGCCGGCACGGTCGACCGAGTCGACCGCCGCAGCAGCAACGCGGGATTCGGTCTCCTCGCCGAACCGATCGTGGATCCCCTGAAGCACCTTTTCCTTGGAGGGGAAGTACAGATAGACCGTGCCTGTAGCCATCCCGGCGGCCGACGCGATGTCCTGGACGGTCGTGTCGTTGAAGCCGCGCTCCGCGAAGAGCGTGAGCGCCGCGTCGAGGATGTCGCGCTCGCGCTCCGCGGCCGGCTTTATCTCGCGGCGCGAGCGCAGCGACCCGCGACCATTGCCCCCGGAGCGGCCGCGCGCGGCGCGTCGTTCGTCGCGTCCATGCGGCCGGGGCTTCCTATGAGACTGAACCACGTTCACACCATACTCCCCACCCGAAAAATCCGAGCGAACCTCAGGGCAAATTGGTAGGTTCGCCCCGAAAGGGTCTTGACAGACTGAACCGCGTTCATCATACTGAATGAGGTTCATTCATGCCGAGCCAAGGAGGTCCCATGCCGGGTGCCTGGGCGTACGCAAGGGTTGGTTCCGCGGCCGATGCCGTCCGCGCGGGACTGCCCGACATCATCGGATCCGACGGCGCACGGCTCGTCTTCCGCGGCACCTCCGAGCCGATCGGTCCCCCGCACGGGGCCGCCCGGATCGAAGCCCGCTGGCAGGTCGGACGCTCCTCGGGCGAGGCCGATCTCCTCATCTTCCCGGTATCCGCGGACTTGTGCGAGGTTCACCTCACGCTCCGGTCCTCGGGATCGTTCAACTGGCGTGGAACGAGGCTCACTCGGCTCGCTCAAGAGCTCGCCGGCGCGATCGCCGCAGCGACCGCACGTCCCGGAGCGCTCCGGCGCGTCCCGGCGTTCGAACGTGAGGCGGCGAGCGGCTGGATGTTCCGGCCGGCCTCGGGCGGCTCGCCCTCCCGCTAGCGAAGGCGTAGGGCCAGGTCGATCAGTTTGTTGCTCGCCGCGATCGCAACGATCCCGGCGATGACCACGGCAACGAATCCCGCCGACGCGACGAGCGCGCGCGTGGCGCCGCGCACGCGAGCCGACTGCTCGAGGGCCGTCGCGATGACGAAGCCTCCGGCGAGCCCGCCGAGATGCGCGAAGTTGTCGATCCGGCCCCCCGACGAGATGCCGATGAACAGGTTGATCCCGACCAAGAAAAACAGCGAACGAAGTTGCTCTCGCGCGCCGCGAGCCCTGCGATGGCGGACGAAGAAAGCGATCCAGGCGCCGAAGATCCCGAACACGGCTCCGGAGGCCCCCGCACTGAGCGACGGGATGTGGGAGAAGGTCAACGACATCGCGCTGCCGAGGAAGCCCGCGGTGAAATAGAGCGCCAGGTAGCGCAAACGCCCATAGCGCTCCTCGATGGAGGGCCCGAACAGCATCAGCGCCCACATGTTGAAGAGCAGATGCAGCGGGCCGACGTGGACGAACATCGCCGTGAAGAGACGCCACCATTCGTCCTTCGGGAGCGGAGACGGCATCGCTCCGAATCGATACAACACGTCGCCGTCAGTGGGACGCCCCGTCAGCAGCATCAACAGGAAGACCACGACGTTGGCTGCGATCAGAACCTGGGTCACGCCGGCGCGCCGCACCATCCGAACGAGGGGGACCCGATCCGCTTGCTTCGAAACCGTCGAGCGCGTGCGGTAGGACGCCGCACCGAACGCGCCTTCTCGCGCGCGGCCGGTGCACACGGGGCACTGGTAGCCAACTGGCGCCGGGATCATGTCCTCCGGGCAGATCGGCCGGCTGCAGTTCGCGCACGACACCGCGGTGAGGCGGTCGGGATGGAAAGCGCAGGGGACTTCAGGCATCAGAGCGGCCAGTCTAATCGGCGCGGATGATAGGGTTCTGAGAGCGGGGGATCGAGGGGCCGACGTGGTAGAAGATCGAGTCGAAGGCGCCGTAACCGTCCTCTTCACAGACGTCGAAGGGTCGACGGACATGCGTACGCGCCTCGGCGACGAGGCCGCCGACGAGCTCCTCCGTCTCCACGAGGAGATCGTTCGCGAGCGCGTCTCGAAGCACGACGGCCGCGAGATCAAAGCGCTCGGGGACGGCTACATGGTCGCGTTCTCCTCCCCGCGCAAAGCGATCTCGTGCGCCGTCGAGATACAGCGGGCATTGGAGGACCGGAACCGGGCCGATCCTGGGCGCGAGCTCCGTATCCGCATCGGCATCAACGCGGGCGAGGTCACCGAGAAGGCAGGCGACCTGTTCGGCGCGGCGGTGAACGCGGCGGCGCGGATCGCGGGGAAAGCGCGCGGCGGGCAGATCCTCGTGGCGAACGTGGTGAAGGATCTCGCCGGGGTGCGTCCCGATCTTTCGTACGTCGACCGCGGATTGTTCTGGCTCAAGGGGTTCCCCGAGCGCTGGCGCCTGTTCGAGATCCTGCGCGGCGGCATCGCGCCAGTGTCCGAGATCACCGTCCCGACGATGCAGAAAACACAGTTCGTCGGCCGCGACGCCGAGCGCGCCGACCTGAGGCGGCTCGTCGACCGCGCGGTCGGCGGGCACGGCGCTTTGGTGATGATCGGCGGCGAGCCGGGCGTCGGAAAGACGCGCATCACCGAGGAGCTCGCAGAGGAGGCGGCCGGGCATCGCATGATGACGATGGTCGGTCACTGCGCGGAGACCGAGGCCGCCCCCCCGTACGCACCGGTCGTCGAGCTGTTCGACGCGACGTTCCGCGGCGTTTCCAAGAAGACGTTACGGCTGGCGCTCGGCGATGCGGCTCCGGAGATCGCCCGCATCATGCCCGAGCTTCGCCGCGTCTTTGGAGATCTTCCCGCGCCGATCGAGCTCCCGCCCGAGCAGGAGCGACGATATCTCTTCAACTCGATCACCGACTTCCTCACGCGCGCGAGCCACATGCAGCCGCTGCTACTCGTGCTCGAAGATCTTCACTGGGCGGACGAGCCGAGCCTGCTCCTGCTGCGTCACCTCGCCGAGCGCGTCGCCGATCTTCCCATCCTGCTCATCGGCACGTACCGCGACGTCGAGCTCGACGTCGACCGGCCGCTTGCCAAGACGCTCGAGGAGCTCGTGAGGCGCCGCCTCGCGCACCGCATCTCGTTGTCGCGCCTTCCGAAGGACGGTGTCGCGACCATGCTGAAGGTGCTGGCCGGCCGCGAGCCGCCTTCGAGTTTGGTCGACGCCGTCTACTCCGAGACGGAGGGGAACTGTTTCTTCGTCGAGGAGGTCTTCCAGCACCTCCTCGAGGAGGGAAAGCTCTTCGACCAAACCGGTGAGTGGCGGACCGAGGTGCGCATCGGCGAAGTCGACGTTCCCGAGGGCGTGCGGCTCGTGTTGAGCCGCCGCCTCGGCCGCCTGTCGGAGGGCGCCCGGCGCGCACTCGGCGGTGCCGCGGTCATCGGCCGGAACTTCACCTTCGAGCTGGTCGAAGCGCTCGGTGAGGTTTCGACCGACGCGCTGCTCGACGGCATCGAGGAAGCCCACCGAGCCCGGCTCCTGTCCTCCAGCGAGGACGCTTTCCAGGCGCGGTTCACCTTCGCCCACGAGCTCATCCGTCAGACACTGCTCACCGGGCTGTCGCTTCCCCGCCGCCAGCGGTTGCATCTCCGCGTCGCCGACGCGATCGAGCGAGTACACACGCGCGAGATCGACGCTCATATCTCCGAGCTCGCGCACCACCTGTACCAGGCCGGGGCCGCCGCGGACCCGGCCCGCGCGGTGCACTACCTCGTTCTGTCGGGCAACCAGGCGATGGATGGAGCCGCGTTCGAGGACGCGTACCGGGCCTACGATCGCGCCGCCGGCTTGCAGCCCGAGGACGACGCCCGCGGGCGCGCGGATCTGCTCGTGAAGCTGGGGTTCGCCCTCCGGGCGCTCAACCGCAACGACGAGGCGATCGCCTCGTGGCGGAAGGCGCTCGACGGATACGCGGATCTCGGTGACTCCCAAGCCGTCGCGCAGGTCTGCTGGGACATCAGCCTCCAGCTCGGGTGGGCCGGGTACCCGGTCGAAAGCATCGAGTTCATGCAGCGCGGGCTCGCGGTCGTGGGTGACGAGCGGAGCCCGCTCCGCGGATCACTCCTCGCCCTGTCCGGCGGGATCTTCGGCTATCTCGGCGACCGTGAGGGCGGCATGGAGATGATGGACGAGTCTTTCGCGATCGCCGAAGAGACGTCGGACGATGCGTTGAAGGCCTATGCGATCGGCGCCAAAGCCGTCATCGACTACGCGTACATGGACCACGCGGCGATCGTTCGCCAAGCCGAGACGGACGCGCCGATCGTTCGCGCGTCGGCCTCGCCGTGGGATCTCGCGAGCTACCTGTCTCTTCTTCAGTGGAGCTTGCTCGCCGTCGGACGCCTCGACGAAGCAGTCGAGGTCCTGCAGGAGCTTCAACCGCTCGCCGATCGCATCGGCTACTTCGTCGCGCAGATCCTGGGTGAACGCCTGGAGGGCGTGCTGTCGTACCGCGGAACCGGCGACCTGGACGCGTACGAGAAGTTCGCGCTGCACGATCTGGAACGATGCCGGGACGCCGACGTCGCGTGGATCTCGAACTCCTACGGGTTCCTTGCCACACTCGCGATGTGGCGCGGACGGCTCGACGAGGCTCTCGAGAACGCGACGCTCGCGATCGACCGGGAACCGCCCGGCGGCTTCAGCGGCTGGATGACCCCCCTCGCCCTTCTCACGAGGATCTACCTCGGCCGGCGCGACGAGGCGCTGGCGATGATCGAAGGGTTGCGCAACCGGCTCCCGGTCGTCGGGTCTCCGGCTTCGTGGGGATCCTGGTGCATCCTGCACGGGATCGTCGAGGCACTCGCGCTCGCCGGCGAGCGGGAGGCGGCCGGCGACCTATATCCGCTCGTGCTCGAGACCAACCGTACGGGTTCGATGTTCGCGAACGTGTACATGATCCGCTTGACGGAGACGGTTGCGGGTATCGCCGCCCACGCCGCCCGGCTGTGGGATCAGGCGGAGGCGCACTTCATCGAGGCGACGAAGATCGCCGACGAGATGCCGATCCGGACCGAACAGGCCGAGGCTCGTTACTACTTCGCGACGATGCTCGCCGAGCGCGATCGCGAAGACGACCGTAAGCGCGCGAGAGAGACGGCCGAGGAGGCACTCGAGATCTATCGCGAGATCGGGATGCCGCTCCACGCCGAGCGCGCAGAGGCGCTTCTGAAGGAACTCTAGCGGACGAGCGGCATGACGGATTCGGAGAACTGCCGGATCTGATCTTCGGCTTCGGCGTCGAACGGCGGCTCGTGCCACAGGATGAACTGATCGACACCCAGTTCCTTGAACGCGTTGACCTTCTCGGCGACCTGGAGCGGCGTCCCGTAGATGAACCGTTGCCGGAGCTGATCGTCGAAGGGAACGCCGTTCCGTTCGTATTGCTCGGCGGCCCGCTGCTCGGCTCGGCGCTCGTCCGCGTCGACCGAAACCCGCTGACCGAAGGAGAGGGTGAGCGACGCTGGGTCGCGGCCGATCTCCTCGCACGCCCGGCGCATCGCCCCGAGCCGCTCACGGTACTCGTCGAAGGACAGGAAGATCGCGTTCCAGCCATCCGCCTGCCGAGCGATGATCTCCGGCATCTTCTTCTTGCCCCACCCACCGATCCATATCCTCGGGTGCGGCTGCTGGCGCGGCAGCGGGTTCACGTGGGCGGCCGATACCTTGTAATGGTGGCCTTCGTAGTTCTCCTTCGTCGGATCCCACATCGTGCGGACGACGCTGATCGCCTCGTCGAGACGGTCGACGCGTTCGGCGAGCGGCGGGAACCCAACGCCGTACAGATCGGACTCCCACGCGTTCCAGCAGGCGCCGATCCCGAACTCGAGACGGCCGCCCGAAGCAACGTCGATCGTGGACGCCGTCTTCGCGAGGATCGCCGGATGGCGGAACATCACGCACGACACCAGCACTCCGCCGTGGATGCGCTCGGTCCGAGCAAGCAGCATCGCCAGCGCCGACCAGGACTCGTAGACCTCTCCGTCGAGGTCGCCGCCGACGGGGACGAGGTGGTCGTACAGCCAACCGTAGGAGTACCCGGTGCGTTCGGCAAGCTGCCACAGAGAAAGGATCTCCGCGAAAGAACGATGTTGCTGGCCGGTCTGGATGCCGAACTGCACGGGCCTAGCGATACCGGAAGATGATCCGGCCGCGCGTGAGGTCGTAAGCGGAGAGCTCCACCTTCACGCGGTCGCCGGGCAAGATGCGGATGTAGTGCTTGCGCATCTTCCCCGAGATGTGGCCGAGGATCCTGTGGCCGTTGTCGAGGTCGATCCGGAACATCGTGTTCGGCAGCGACTCGACGATGACGCCGTCGAACTCGATGGCCTGCTCCTTGTTGTCGCCGGCGCGCGCGAGCTGCTTGGTGCGCTGCACCTGCTTCGCCTCCATCCGCGCCGCGCGCGAACGTCGCGGACCGGCCGGCTTCCCTTGGCCGGGGCGTGCGCCGGGGGGCCGCTGGCCGGTGCGTTGAGGCGGACGTCTGCGTGGTCGTGCCATTCCAGCTCCATATTGGCGTGTACCGCGGGCAGCGGGACACGCAGGAGTTTACCGGAACGCACGCGAAGGGGGCCGACGCGGGGCCGATCCCTGGCGGGCCGGCCCCGCGTCTTCCGGGGGGGAGCGCTTGATCAAGAGCCTGCGATCACCGGCGTCGCGAGGACGAGCAGGAGCGTGCCGGTGAGCGCGAGCAGGATCGCGGCGCGAAGCGCGAACTTCCGGGCGCCTCTCACTGCGGTCGATTTCGTCATCCGTGCTCTCGCGTCGAACATGGGCCCAGTTCTCTCTCATGCGGACGGTCGAATCAACGGCCGGTCGCGGACCTCGCTCCGGTCGTGCCGAAGGAGTCCCGGTCGCGAGGCGAAGCGCGCTTGCGCCGGGCACGGCGGTTCGGGCGCGTTGCGCCTCCGGCGGTGCAGCACGCATACTCGGCGCCCGGCGTCACACCACGGTGTGGAGGATCGATGGACGCGAAAGAGTTGAACGCGATCGTGCACGACCGTGAGGCCGCGTTCTACGACGACCGCTTCCTCATCGAATACGACGACCGGATAGGACGCGACGTCGACCGGGACTTGCGCCGAGTGATCGGGGAAACGGTACGCGCGCGCCGCGCGCTCGATCTCGCGTGCGGCACCGGCTACGCGGCGATCGGGCTCGCCGTCGCGCGTCTCGCGGACGAGGTGCATGCGAGCGACCTTTCTGCCGGGATGATCGAGCGCTCCAAGGACAACGCGGCCGGCGCCGGTGTGGACGTGCGGCTCGCGCTCGCCGATGCCGAGCGGCTCCCGTACGCGGACGACTCGTTCGACCTGGTCGTCGCTCGCGGCGCGCTGCATCATGTGCCGTCGCCCCTCGAGTGTCTCCGCGAGGTTCGGCGCGTGCTCGAACCGGGCGGCGTCGCCGTGGTGCTCGCCGAGCCCACCGCATCGGGAGAGCGTCAGGTCGGCGCGGTCGTCGGAACCGCGTACCGGGCCGTTGAGGCGTGGCGCAAGGCGCGACGGCGGCCGAAGGACCTCGAGCACGAGAAGTGGGAGATGGCCTCGATCGCCGCGAACCTGCACACGTTCACCCCCGGCGAGATCGAGCTTCTCGCCCGGGAAGCCGGGTTCGACGACGTCCGCGCTGGGACCGCGTCGTGGGCGTGGGTGCTGACGCTCGGTCTGAACTACTACTTCGTCGGCGAGTCGAAGCTGATCGCGAACAGTCGCATCGCGCGTGATGTGAGCCGGCGCCTCGCCGAAGTCGCGGCGACGTTCGATCGCGCCGTCGCGGATCGCGTGTTCCCGGTGGGCTGGCGGCACACGGTTCAAGCGGTCTTGCGGTGAGCGTGGAGCCGACCGGCTTCTCCTGGCCCGACGGCGAGGTCTCGGGCGCGATCCACCGGCCGGCGTCGGCGCGACGCGCGACGCTCGTGTGGGCGCACGGCGCAGGGGGGAACATGGATGGTCCCTTCGTTGTCGGGGTCGCCGAGGGACTCGCCGAACGCGGCGTCGAGGTGGTGCGCTTCAACTTCCTTTACAGCGAGCAGCGGAGAAAGGCGCCGGATCGCGGCCCGAAGCTGGAGGCGTGCTACCTGGCGGTCGCGGGGACAGTCGCGAAAGACGCGGACCGGCTGTACCTCGGCGGCGGCTCCATGGGTGGGCGCATCGCGTCGCAGATCGTCGCCGGCGGCTTTCCGGCGGCCGGGCTCGCGTTCCAGAGCTATCCGTTGCATCCACCGGGCAAGCCCGAGCGGCTGCGTGATGAGCACCTGTACGGGATCAGCGTTCCCATGCTTTTCGTGTCGGGGACGAAGGACGACTTCGCGTCCGGAGACCTTCTCGACCGGGTCGTCGCGAAACTGCCGACGGCCACGCTGCACCGGATCGAGGGAGCGAGCCATGGGCTGCGGGCCAAAGGACGCAAGCCGGCCGAGGTGCTCGCCGAGGTCGTCGATACGATCGACGGCTGGATCGTCTGACCGAAGCGGTCAGGGAAGCTCGAAGCGGTCCCCCGGAGCCAGCGGACGCTCGTTCCCGGCGGCGCGCACCATGGAACGCGACGCGCCGAGCGCCCGCCCGTGCCCCTCGTCGAGCAGAACCGCGGAATCCTCCGCGATGCCGTAAACGGTGCACGACCCCGCGATCCCATCCGCGAGCTCCTTCGCCTCGGCCCACCGGTCGTAATGCGGGACGACGGCGATCCCCTGAAGTATCCCCAGGCCGATCGTCCACTCGGTCGGCGTTCCGTCGCCGTCGCTCGTCCGGTGCACGAGCGTCCAGTCGCCGAGCACCATCGCGCCCGCCGACGCCCCGACGATCCAGCCTCCGCGGCGCCGCGCGACGAGAACGCCGCGCCAGAGCGGCGAACCCTCCAGCGCGGCGAGCAAACGCGCCGGCTTGCCGCCCGACAGGTACACGAGGTCCGCGCTCTCGACCTCGGTGACGTTCGACGGATCCTCGGCGTGCGACCAGTTGAGAACCATGAGCCCGACGCTTCGCGCGCCGAGCCGCGTGAAATGCTCGACGCCGCGGAACGCCCACTCTTCCGGGTTCTCGCCCGCCGCGGCGGTAGGCAGGATCACGACCCGCGGATGCGCCGGCAGAGTGGCCAGGATCTCCCGGTCGATGTCGGCCATCGCGGGCGTGAACTCGCCGGACCCGACGAGCCCGATGCGGGCGTGCGCGAGAACGTCTTCCACCGGCTGCAATCTATCGGCCATCCGATATGCTCGCGGCCATGCCGGCACCGGTGAACCTCGACGACTTCGAGCCGATCGCGCGCGACCTCTTGACCCAAATGACGTACGACTTCTACGCGGGCGGCGCGGAGGACGAGGTCACGCTGCGCGAGAACCGCGAGGCGTTCCGGCGGCGGTTCCTCAAGTACCGGGTCCTGGTCGACGTCGCGGAGCGCGATACAACGACGACGCTGCTCGGCGAGGAGCTTCCGTTCCCGATCCTGCTCGCGCCCACCGCGATGCACAAGCTTGCTCATCCCGACGGCGAGTCCGCGACCGCACGCGCTGCGGCGGCGCTCGGCGTGCTGCTGACGTTGTCGAGCGTCTCCACCACGACGCTCGAAGACGTCGCCGCCGCTGCGCCCGGTGGACCACGCTGGTTCCAGCTCTACTGCTACACCGAACGCGCCGTGACCGAGATGCTCGTGAAGCGCGCGTACGAGGCCGGGTACACGGCGCTCGTCGTGACGGTCGACGTTCCGTATCTGGGCCGGCGCGAGCGCGATTTCCGGAACGCGTTCACGCTCCCGGAAGGGATCAGGCTCGCGAACTTCGATCCGATCCCGGTGGAGGCCGGCGAGGGTGAGTCTGTCCTCTCGCAGTTCGTCGCGACGTTGCAGACGCCGACGCTGTCGTGGGACGACCTCGAATGGCTGCGCTCGCTCGCCCCGCTGCCGATGCTCTTGAAGGGCGTCGTCCGAGCCGACGACGCCGCTCGCGCCGCCGACATGGGCGTCGAAGGCATCTGGGTGTCGAACCACGGCGGGCGACAGCTCGACGGGGCGATCGCTACCGCGGACGCGCTTCCGGGCATCGTGGAGGCCGTCCGGGGGCGCTCCTCGATCATCGTCGACGGCGGCGTTCGCCGGGGAACGGACGTACTGAAGGCGCTCGCGATGGGTGCCGACGCGGTGGCCGTGGGGCGTCCGCAACTCTGGGGCCTGGCCGCGGACGGCGAGGCCGGCGTACGCCGGGTCCTCGAGATGATCCGGGACGAGCTGTCGCTGGCCATGGCGCTCTGCGGCTGCCGCGACATCTCGGAGATCACATCCGACCTCCTCGCCTAGTCGCAGGTCGCGCGAAACGTCCGAACCGTAAGAATCCCTCGGACCCTCCGTATCTACCATCGACGGGCGAGCGGTCGGTCGCTACGAGGGGCTGCGACCGCCTGCCAAGCGGAACGACCAGGAGGTTTCGGTATGGCCATGACTCAGGAAAGGATCTCAGCGGTGAACGGCGGTAGCTCCGAAGGGCGGGAGCGCTTCCTGCTTCCTTCCGAAGCGGCGCGGCTTCTCGGCGTCGCGACCAGCACCCTCCGCCGCTGGGCGGAAGAGGGCAAGATCCACTCGGGAACCACGATCGGCGGGCACCGCCGCTACCGGGAGAGCGAGATCAGCCGTCTCGCACAGGGTCTTGGTCTCGACGACGTGATCGCAAACTAGAACCCTTACCGGCTACTCCCCCCGCATCGCCAGCGCGGCGGCGTCCAACACCGACACGCGACGTCGTCCGATCGTGATCAAACCAGCCTGCTCGGCCTCGCCGAGCACGCGGTTCACGGTCGCGCGCGACGTTCCCGCCATCGTCGCCAGATCGTCCTGCGTCATCGGGATTTCGACCGGTCCGCCGTCGGCGTGGGCGTAGATGCCGGCCAGTCCGCTCAGCCGCCGAAGAACTCGTTTGTCGGCGGGGACGTAGAGCGCTTCGATCACCTGATCCGACAGGCGGCGCACCTGCTCCCCCAGCACCTGGACCAGGAACGCCTGCACCGGCGGGTGCGTACCGCGGAGCTCGTCGAAGGCGTCCCGGTGGAGCGCCATCGTCTCGGCCGCCTCGAGCGCGGTTATCGTCGCGGTGCGTGGGTTTACTCCAACGAGAGCGAGCTCGCCGAAGAAGTCGCCCCGCCCGAGCACCGCGAGCGTCACCGTTTCGCCGAGCTGGGTCGACACGCGCACCCCGAAACGGCCCTTCGCGATCAGGTGAAAGGTGTCGCCGGGATCCCCTTCATGGAAGACCACCTCTCCGCGGGCGAAACGCCGGAGCCGCGCCGCCGCGACCACGTGGCGCCGTACCTCGTCGTCGAGGCCGTTCAGTATCGGGAAGTCCATCGCGGGAGCCAGTGTGACCCGCTCGCCGCGGTGCGGGTCAAGCCGACTGGTCAACCTGGCCCGCACGGCCTCACGTCGCTAGCAGCACGCCACCTGCTGGTCGGGCTTCGAGCGTAGCCTGCGGATCGCCCGTCCGAGCCGGAATGCTCCCGCCGGAACCAGCCGGACCTGCGGGGGAGAAATCTGCTTCGCCGAGCGCCGCTTGGCGCCGAGCGCGACCTTGACCTGTGCGGTGTGCTGCATCCGACGCTGCATGTCGCCCATCCTCGCCGCTGCCATCTCCTGTCCGAGAACCGGGTGCATCTCGACCCCTCCTTCGCCTCCGGCACCCTCTTGGGCGCCCGGCCCAACCTGTCGAGGTCATCGTCGGCGAATCCGCGGATCGGGTCGTTCACGGAGGCGACGCTGCGAACGTAACGGAGGCGACAGTCCGCTGAGGGTTACGAGGAGGCGTCGACCGCGCGGGCCTGCAGCGCCCGCTGGACGTCGTCGCGGCCTTCGAGGAGAAGGCGGCGGAGCGGGGCGGGTGGGCGCTCGTTTGCGAAGTATCGGTCGGTCGAGTCGATCGTCGCCTGGTCGATCACGACACGGGGGTAGAGACCGCTCGTGAAGCCGAGAGCCACCTCGAGCTCGCTCGTCTCCCAGATGCGGGCGAGAACTTCGAAGTATCGCTCCCGGTACGGCTCGAGGATCTCGCGCTGCCCCGCGTTCTGGAAGCCGCCGATCGTCGCCCGCAGAACCGAGTACGGCAGCGCAGGCGCGCCGGTCAACGCCGCCCACGCCTCCGCTTTCGCTTCGGCCGTCGGACGCGCCGCGCGGGCGGCCGCGGCTTCGCGCCTGCCTTTGTCCGTCGGATCGCGCTGGACCTCCCGCTCGATGATCTCGTCGCCGGCGGCGCCGGCTGAGGCGAGCGATCGCACGATCAGCCACCGAAGATCGGTGTCGATCGAAAGGCCCTCCTCGGCTTCCTCGCTTTCGAGCAGGGCGCGCACGTGCGTGAGGTGCTCCTCGCGCTGCGCCGATCCGATGAAACACCGCGCCCACACGAGTTGTTGATCGCCGCCAGGCGCGGCCTCGCGCAGGGCGTCGAGCGCGTGCGACGCGAGCCGGTCGAGCGCCGGAACCCGGTTCGCCGGGTCGCCGTACAGGTTGACCGCGGACGCGGCCTGGGCGAGCAGCGACTGCACGACCCCGATCTCGGTTTCGCCGCCGATGTTGCCGAGCACGAGATCGACGTATGAGCGCGCCGGAATCTCCGCGTCCCGAGTCATATCCCACGCGGCGCTCCAGCACAGGGTTCGCGCGAGCGGGTCGGAAAGCAGATGCAAACGGTCGACGAGCGCGGAGAACGAGCGCCGGTCGAGCCGGATCTTCGCGAACGAGAGGTCGTCGTCGTTGAGCAGCAACAGGTCGGGAACCGGCTCTCCTTCGAGGTCGGTTACCGGCGTCTTTGCGCCGACGATGTCGAGTTCGACCTGGCGCCGGCGGACGAGAGAGCCGTCTGCGGTGTCGTAGAGCCCGACGGCGATCCGGTGCGAACGTAGCGTCGGATTGTCCTCCGGAGCCTCCTGTGCGATGGCGAAGGATCGGTACGACTTTCCGGCGATCTCGAAGGAGGGCCGGAGGGTGTTCACCCCGGCGGCTTGCAGCCATTCTTTGGCCCACATCTGGAGATCGCGGCCGGAGGCTTCCTCCAAGGCGGTGAGGAAATCCGACAGCTCCGTGTTTCCGTACTCGTGCCGGCGGAAGTAGCCGCGCAGACCGGTCAGGAACGCGTCCTCGCCAACGTACGCGACGAGCTGCTTCAGCACGGAGGCGCCCTTCGCGTACGTGATGCCGTCGAAGTTCACCTTGGTGGAATTGATGTCGGGTATGTCGGCGACGATCGGATGCGTCGAGGCCAGTTGGTCCTGCCGGTACGCCCACGTCTTCTCGGAGTCGGCGAACGTAACCCACGCGTTCCGCCAGCGCGTCGCGCCGGCCTCGGAGAACACGGCAGCCCAGGAGGCGAAGCTTTCGTTCAGCCAGAGGTCGTCCCACCAGCGCATCGTCACGAGGTTGCCGAACCACATATGCGCCATCTCGTGGAGGATCACTTCCGCGCGGCGTTCGCGCGCCGCGTCGGTCACCTTGGATCGGAACAGGTACTCCTCGTTGAAGGTCACGCAGCCGATGTTCTCCATCGCTCCGGAGTTGAACTCCGGAACGAAGAGCTGGTCGTACTTCCCGAACGGGTACGGGTAGTCGAAGGCCTTGGCGTAGAAGTCGAACCCCTGTTTCGTGATCTCGAAGATCTCTTCGGCTTCGAGGTAGGGTGCCAGCGTCTTCCGGCACCACAGGCCGAGGTCGATGTCGCCGTGACGGTCCCGCGCCACGTGATAGGGCCCGGCCGCGACGCACGTTATGTAGGTCGGCATCATCGCGGTCGGTGGGAACCGCCAGGTCCCCGCCGATCCCTGAGCGGGCCGCTCCAACGGCGATCGGTTGGACGCCACTTCCCAGCCCGCGGGGGCGACAACCGTGAAGGTGAAGGGCGCCTTGATGTCGGGTTGATCGAAGCACGGATAGACGCGATGGATCTCGTAGGGCTCGGCGTCCGAGTAGCAGTAGACCTCCCCGTCCACCGGATCCACCGCGCGATGCATGCCGATGCCGTTCCGCTGGTACCCGCCGTCCGCGCGGACCCGTAGCTCGTTCCGCGCCGCCAGGCTGGGGAGGCGTATGCGCGTGCCGTCGAACACCTCGGCGGGATCGAGCGGCTCGCCGTTCAGCGAGATCTCGTGGACGAGGGGGGCGACGAACTCGGCAAATGTGGACGCACCCGGCTCTGTGCACGCGAATCGGATCGTCGCATCGACGAGGAAGATCTCTTCGCCGGCGGTAAGATCGAGCGAGACGTCGTAGGACGCATCGGCGATCAGACGCGCACGCGTCGTCGCCTCGTCCCTGGTCAGGTTCGTCGCCGACATCCCGTCCGGGAGTCTACCGGAGCGGCCCCGGCGCTCACCCTTTGGGCTCACAGTGGTGAAAAACGTCACGGGCCCGGGGTATCCCCGAGCCCGCACGCAGCTGCGTACCGGTGGTGCTACCTACATCGCGCGTGTCGCGCGGGTCGCCCTCATTGCTCGCGTCGCACGCGTCGCACGCGTCGCGCGCATCGCGCGGGTGGAACGCGTCGTCTTCGCGGATGCCGTGGCCTTCTTCGCCTTCTTGGCCGGAGCCCGCTTCGCTGGCTTCTTGGCTGCCATCTTGTTCACCTCCCCGTCGGTGCACTCATGCTCTAACCATCCAGACGGCCGTGGCGGCCGGATCCTTGCATCTCATTCCAAACCCGGGATCTCGATCGGGTCGGGACGCGGCGTGCAGATCCCGCAGAACAGCGCGTCCTCCACTACCAGCACTTTCATCGTTTGACCTGTCTTATCACGGAAAAGGTCGAGGATGTAAGGGTGTTCCTGTGCGTGATCTTCACAAAGACCGCGTCCACAGAAACGACAGATCCCGAGAGCACTCTTTCGACAGTGCCAGCAATCCATGTCTGCTTCAGTGCTCCCTCGCGAGCGTCAAGGCCCGACTCGGCGCGAGTCTACCCCGGCGGAACGACTTGGCCAGTACCCGATCGAACGCCTTCCGATCGAGCTCGAGCACGCGTGTTGGAGTGGCTGCCCGAACCGTCGCCGTGCGCGGAACATCGGCGAGCAATGCGATCTCGCCGAAGTAGGCACCGGCGGTCAGTCGGCCGCGCACACGACGGTTTTCAACGATCTCCACCTGTCCGGAGGCGACGACGAAGAAGGAGTCGCCCTCGTCACCCTGTTTTACGATCCGCTCGCCCGGCGCGAAATTCCGGAAGTCGGCGCCTCTTACGAGGCGGGCCGCGTCGGCGTCGTCGAGGGTCCGGAAGGGCTCGAGGGACCGCAGCGCCGAGATGGAGCGCAGCTCCGCACGCATCTCGTCGGCGACCTCCACCCGGCCGGCGAGCGCCCGGTCGAAGGTGCCCTTGTCGATCGCGAAGACCTCCGCGGGCTCCAGCGCACGGACGGTCGCGGTGCGGGGGGAATTTTCGAGGAGCGCGATCTCGCCGAAGGATCGTCCGCGTTCGATCTTGCGGATTTGGCGTTCGGTCCCGTCTTCGCCTTCCTGCGTGATCGCGAAGGTTCCCGAACGAACGACGTAGAACCGGTCGCCGCGGTCGCCTTGTCGGAAGAGGGGTCGGCCGGCGTCCAGGTGGTGCAGCTCAACGTGGTCGGCGATCTCCCCGAGGGCATCCTCGGACAAGTCCTCGGTGAGGGGCAGGGCCCGGAACAGCTCGACGGCTTCGGTACGCCACCCCTTCTGGGCGACCCTGCGGAGCGAACGCAGCGCGATACGAGCGCGTCGTACGCCGCGCCGTGCGAAGCGAAGCAGTCCCCGCACGATCGGAGCGACGATCAGCACCAAGAGCAGCGTGACGAGCGCACCAGGTAGGGGCCCGGCCTTCCAGGCGCTCCGGACGGCATCGCCGAAGATGTGGGTCCAGAACAGGAACGAGAACCCGACCGCCGCCACGGTAAATATCACGGCCAGGACGCCGTATGACGTGAAGATCTTCTCCTCCCGGTTGAACTTCTCGCGGTCGCGGAGCATGTCGAAGAGGTCGTGGCGCAAGAACTCGAACGACCGCTCGCGAAGGTTCACCTCGTCGAGCACGTCCATGAAGATGTAGTAGCCGTCGAGGCGCAGGAACGGGATGAGGTTCTGACCGATCGCGATGTAGGACAACACCGAAAAGCGGAACAGGAACGCGGTGAACCCACTGGCCGGCAGGACCACGCAGAGGATCGACGCGGCCCCGGCAAGGATGCACTCGGAGAACGGACCCGCGCACGACGCCACCAGGCGTTTCTTCCGAGTTGCCATCCACATGTCCGTTGTCTCGATGAAGAACGCAGGGATCCCCAGGTACAGCATGAAACCCGCTGCGATGATGTGACGCCCGGCGTGGACGTTTCCGAGCGCATGCCCGGACTCGTGGATGAACGTGGAGAAGAGCTGGATCCCGTAGAGAACCAGCACGCCCGTCGCCGCGGACTCACCGAGCAGGGAGAACTTCCCGCCACGGAGCACGTCGATGAACGCGACGAGTCCGACGATCGAAACGACGATCGAGAAGACGGCGAATCCTTTGTTGAAGAAGAAGTGTCCGACGACCCGGTACATCGCTGCGAAGAACCGATGCGCCTTCCGGGTCTCGATGCGCCGGACCTCTTTGAACTGACGCATCCAGCCCGGAAGATGCGAACGCTTCGCGCGGCGGGCCTCGAGAGCCTGGTCGAGCACGGGCACGAACGGCGTGGTGAAGAAGTTGTTGCGGTACATCTCGTCGACGAGGTCGGCGACCTGGGACAGCGCGAACGAACCGAATCGCTGGAAGTGAGCGAGAACGATCTCCTTCACGGTCCGCTCGCCGTCCATCATGTTGAAGACGAACAGCTCCTCATCGGACAGCCGCATGTACGACGGGCCCTGAGGGCTTTTGATCATCGTGTAGCGCTCGCCGTTCTTCCGCGTGAACGTCGCGGCTTCGATGTCGTCTCGCAGCCGGGGCCGGAACGCCCCCGGATTCAGGCGCTCGTCGATAGCGTCCCACGTGTGGACGGTCGGCGCCTTGCGGCGTCTTCGCCGGACGCGCGTGCGGATCTCGGCATGAACACCGCCGAGCTGCGGCAGCGTGCGCTCCCCCGGCATCGAGCAGGAAATGTACCCTACGGTTCATGACTTCGAGACGATCCGGAAGGAGTCAGACGACCGGACCAACCGACGCCGAGCTCGTCGCCGCGTGCCTGACCGGCGACGAACGGGCTTGGGACACCTTGATCGATCGGTACGCCGCCTACATCTACGCGGTCGCCTTGCGCGCTTTCGGACTGTCGGCGGACGCTGCGGAAGAGATCTTCCAGGACGTCTGCGTCCGTCTCTACGACGGACTGCGGGGATACTCGGGGCGGGGAGAGTTCCGCGCCTGGCTGAGGGCGGTAGTGCTGAGCGCTTGCCGGGAGCACATGCGGCGGGAGAACCGGCGGCCGCCCGCCGAGATCGAGGCGAGCGAGCCCGACCGGATCGAGGCGCTCGAGACGGCTCTGGCCGTCCGGTCGGCCGTTTCCGCGCTCGGGGACCCTTGCTCCACCACCATCTCGCTGCACTTCTTCGCCGATCTGACCCAGGCCGAGGTCGCGACGCGTCTCGGCGTCCCGCCGGGCACCGTGGCCGCCCGCGTCAGCCGGTGCCTCCGGCGGCTCCGGGATTCATTGCAAGAGATCGCTCCCCACGCGGCGTCTAGAGGGTGACATGCCCAACAACCATCTGTCGCCCGACCTGCTCGCTTCGATCGCCGCCGAGGATCGGGAGGACCCTCAGCACGTGGCCGAGTGCCCCAGGTGCCGCGCGGACCTCGACGCCATGCGGAGCCTGGTCGCGGACCTGCGCGTCCTGCCCGACCCGCCGCTCCGGCTCACGGAGGCGGCGAAGAGCTACTTCCGGCGCCGGCGCCGTCTCGACGACCTGATCGGGCGGCTCATCGAGAACCCGGCGCTCCGGGCGAAAGCCGCGGCGCGACCCGAAGAAGTTCTCCGTGAGGCAGGACTCGAGCAAACGCCCGAGCTGATCGAGGTCATCCGCGACCCCGGCCGGGACGCTTCCGATGTCGCCAGGCGTCTCGCTGCGAAGAGCCTCTGGCTCTAGACGCTCTCGCCGCCGGGCGGCTGGGGTTCGAGCGCCGGCCAAACTTCATCCAGGAACTGCCGCAAGATCGCTCCGGTGAGTCCCCAGATGAAGTGGCCCCGAGTCTCGAAGATGTTCGTCTCGATCTCGAAGCCTCGCCGCAGGATGACGTCTCGTCTGCCGACGCGCGCGAGCTCTTCGACCGGCAGCTCGATCACCTCTTCGATCTCGGCGTCGCTCGGCCGGTACGAGTGCTGTTCGGGAACCACAGCGACGAACGGCATGACGTTGTACCCCGTGACGTACGTCGGTAACTCGTCGAGCCGCCCCACGACACGGATCGCGGACGGATCGACTCCGAGCTCCTCGACCGTCTCCCGAACGGCGGTGCCTTCGATGTCGTCGTCGTCCTCGTCGCGTGCCCCGCCGGGAAAAGAGATCTCACCCTTGTGATGTTGCACGTGCTGCGTGCGCTTCGTGAAAACCATCCACGGCTCTCCCTCGCGCTCAAAGAGCATCAGCAGAACCGCGGCTGCGCGTCCCGGCGGCAGGTCGTA
>Ga0070708_100000896_pt1 | contig 22549 bp, 15 predicted proteins | sample KBSK5503metaG_FD_65469 | JGI IMG/M metagenome (GOLD analysis project Ga0070708, IMG submission 65469) | Corn, switchgrass and miscanthus rhizosphere microbial communities from Kellogg Biological Station, Michigan, USA - KBS K5-50-3 metaG | ecosystem: Host-associated > Plants > Roots >... | reverse complement strand
TGGCCGCCTCCAGGCAGACGAGCAAGCAGTCAATTCCGGGCTACCAGACCGTGCACCGATTCGCGGGCGCCATGGGCGAGCCGGCCGGGCAGCTGAACGCCTTCGCGAAGTCCGGGTTGTCCGAGGCCGGTCCATTCACCCGCCACTGCGCCGTCGAGTGCGGATTGGTCAGCGCCTGCGTGCGGGCCGCCTCCGGCCGGTAGTTCGTGCACCAGACCTGGGCGAAGGCGATGAACGCCTGCTGCTCGTCGTCGAAACCACCCACGTTGGTGGGCCGCTGCCCCTTCAGCTTCGCCTTCAGGGCGGAGATCATCATCTTCAGGCCGCCGATGTCGCCGATGTTCTCGCCCAGCGTGAGCCTGCCGTTCAGGTGCACGTCGTCCACGGCGACGTAGCCGTCGTACTGCTTCGCCACGCAGGCGGCCTTCTCCTCGTACGCCTTGGCGACGCGCGGCGACCACCACTCGCGCAAGTTGCCGTCGCCGTCGAACTTGCGCCCCTGGTCGTCGAAACCGTGCGTCAGCTCATGTCCCATCACCATCCCCAGCCCGCCGTAGTTCGAAGGTAGTGGCGCATCCGGGGAGAAGAAGGGGAGCTGCATGATGCCGGCGGGGAACACCATCTCGTTGAGCGACGCGCTGTAGTACGCGTTGACGGTGGGCGGCGTCATCCGCCACTCGCCCCGATCCACGGGCTTCCCGATCTTCGCCAGATCGCGCCCCGTCTCGAACCGCGCCGCGCTCAGCACGTTCTCCAGCAGCGACTCGCGCCCGATGTTCAGGCGCGCGTAGTCCCGCCATCTCTCCGGATACGCGACCTTGTTGTCGATCTTGTGCAGCTTGTAGAGCGACGCCTTCTTCGCCGCGTCGTCCATCCAGTCCAGCGTGGCGAGATTCGTCTCGAACGCCTGCTCGATGTTGACGATCATCTCGCGGGCCATCCCCTTCCCCTCCGCCCCGACGGTGGTGGTGACGAAGGTGCGGCCCAGCGCCTCGCCCAGCGCGCGGTCCGTCATCTGCACGCAGCGCTTCCAGCGGGGGAGGATGGCCTTGGCGCCGGTGAGCGCCCGCGTGTAGCGGAACCGCTCCTCCACGAACCGGGTCCCCATCGTGTCGGCCGCCGCCTCCAGCAGCCGCCACTTGAGATAGACGCGGACGTCCCCCAGGTTGCGCTTCGCCAGCAGCGCGTCCAGCGCGCGGAAGAAGCCGGGCGCGGTCACGTTGATGGCCTGCACCTCCGGCGCGCCGACGGTGGCGAAGTAGTCGTTCCAGTCGAAGTGCGGAGCGGCCGTGAGCAGGCCGGTGCGGTCCAGCCGGTTGTACGTCTTGTTGGGATCGCGCCGCGCGACCCGGTCCAGCGACGCCTTCGCCAGCTCGGTCTCCAGCTGGAAGATGCGCTGCGCGTGCGCCGCGGCATTCTTGTCCCCCACCATGGAGAGCATCTTGCCCACGTGGTCGACGTACAGCTTGCGCAGCTCCTGCGACTTCTGGTCCTCGCGGAAGTAGTAGTCGCGATCCGGCAGTCCCAGTCCACCCTGATCCACGCCGCCGATCACCTGCGTCGCGTCCTTGAAGTCCTGGCGCGACCCGAAGCCGAACAGCGCGCGCGCTCCCGCCTGGTGCAGCTCCGCCACCCGGCGAGCCAGCGCGCGGGAGTCCTTGATCTGATCGATGCCCTGCAGCTCCTTGCGCAGCGTGGCCAGCGAGGCCGTCTCGGCCTTCTGCTCGTTCATGCAGGTGGCGTAGAAGTCCCCCACCTTGCGCGCGAACGGGTCCGCCGGGTCGGGCTCGCCCTGGGCGTTCCTCTCCAGGATCTCGCGCAACAGCGCTTCATTGCGCTCGAGGATCTCGCTGAAGGCCCGCCCCCACTGCGGGCGATCCTCCGGGATCGGCGTGCGGGCCAGCCAGCTCCCGCAGGCGAACTTGTAGAAGTCGTCGCAGGGCTTCACGCTCCGATCCAGCGCGCTCAGATCGATTCCGGGGAGCGGCGCCTGGGGCGTGGTCCGTTCCGCGGAAGCCTGCTGCTGCGCCGCCGGAACCGGCGGCGTGCCCGGTTGTCCGGCAGTCTCAGGCGCCTTTGGCTGCGCGCCCGTCACCTGCGTCGCCGGGGGATTCGCGGGCGAAGGCGCCGGAGCGGGCGCCACCGTGGCGGGCGGCTCGCTGGTCTTCGGTGCGGGACTGGACTTGCAGGAGAGGACGGCGAGGAAGAGGAGGGCAGCGAGCTTTCGCATGGAGTCCTAGAGATTGGGCAGCCTGTATGTGACGCCGGCCGAGACGAGGTGCACGTGCGTATCGTACGTGCCGGGAAGTGCATCCCCCTCGGCGGTCACTTTGTCGAAGATGGCAAACTGGTACCCGATGTCCCCGCGCAGCCCGGGGATGAACTCATACCCGGCGCCAACCGAAACCGCCCAGCTGCTCGCGTCCGTCAAGGTCGGCGAGATGGTGTCCCGCGGCTGCTTGGAAACGCTGCGCAGCCCTCCGGCCCGCAGCGTGAGCTTCGGCATGAAGCTCGGATTCGTGTACTCGCCGCCGAGGCGGAACACCCAGGCGTTGCGGTAGTTGCGCGGGACGGTGAGCACCAATCCCCTGTCGCCCACGAACGTGTCCGCGTCGTAGACGCGCCATCGCTCGAGGTTCCAGCTCCCCATCACCTTCACATTCGGGATCACGTCGTACGCAGCGCCGACGTACAGATCGTTCGGCACCACGATGCGATGGGTGGCGCCCTGGTCCTGCAGCTGCGCGGCGAAGCTCGCAGGGACGTTGGTGAAGTGCGCGTCCCCGGTGAGCGTTATCGGCGCCTGGTGCCGGTACGCCACCGCGAACGTGAGCGGAATGTCGTTGGGGGCCTTGAACTCGCCGGACAGACCGTAGGTGAAGGCGCCTCCGGCGTCCCCGAGCGCGCCTGTCCCCTGGAAGATGGGGAACCCGATGGTGAGCTTCTCGATCACCCGGTAGTAGAGGACGCTCGCGCCGAGCTTCACGAGCGGATGCAACTGGATGCCGCCCCCCAGCTCCGTCAGCCAGACCTTCTGCTCGACGTCCTGGATACGCCCGACCCCGGGCCAGTTCGTGGGCCAGGGCAAGGCGCCTCCTCCAGGGACCGAGATGGAGAGGCCGACGCCATACGCCATCCCGTTGGGCAAGGCGTTCCCGTAGGAGGCGGCGACCTGCGGAGGAGTGTTCGCGTGGTCCTGCAGGGAGGCCGATCCCAGACCCGGGGCAGACCAGTCGGTCTTGTTGATGAGCACCTCGAGGTTCGCGGTGACCGCCAGCCCCTTCTGTCCGGCCAGCGCGGAAGGATTGGTGTGCGCGGCCTCAGGTCCGTTCTGTGCCGCGACGGTGGCCTGCGAGAGCGCGAGGTCGCGCGCGTTCTCGTTGGGGATGGCGTACGCGCCGGCGAAGGCAGCCGCGGGGGCGAGGAGCAGGAGTGCAGTCAGGTAGCGCATTCGATGGCCTCGATCAGAATGTGCGCAGCGAGGGCGGCTTGTTGTTGACGGGGTCGGCGAGGAAGTTCGCTGCATCGAGTTGCGCCTGCGAAGTTGCGGCAGACCCGTCGATCAAAAAGCCGTGCGGGATCGCGTTCGCCGACGTGCTCGTCGGAGTCGGGCAGGAGGAGAGCGTCGCCGGCGACGGCGTCCCCGTGAAGAAAAGCTGGAACGTGCCGGGCGCGCCAAAGGTGGGCTGCCCGGGGAAGGGACCCGTTCCCGCAGTGGAATCGAGGACGAAGTTCCAGGGGTTCGGAACCGTCTGGTCGCAGAACGCAGCCTGCGTCAGGAGCGCCTTTGCTGGCTGATGACCGGTGCCGTCGACAAACGGCGCCGGTAGGAAGCTCGTCAGCGTGTTGGCTTGCAAGTGGCCAGCGAAATTCACCGGGTCGGCGGGATCCAGGATGGTCTTCGCAACCACGAGGAACTGCAGGAACGCGGGGGTCCCAGGCTGGACGCCCAGTTGACCGAGCAGAGCGCTCGTCGTCGAGGCGAACGCCGGTGAGGTGGTGAAGACGTCCACGACGGTCCCGCCGCCTACGTTCAGCACCGCCCTCGAAATTCGCGGGTTCGCGGCGACGTCGGCCGCCCCCTGGATGGCTCCCAGAGACTGACCGATGAAAAAGGTCACCGCGGGATGGATGACGAATCCACCGCCCTTCATGTGGTCGAACACTGAATGGCCGAAATTCCCGCTCCCGTCCGGAGGACCCGTCGGCGCGAACGCGAGCACGTGGACGAGCTGGGACTGATCGATGATGTCCTGCCGCAGCGTGTCCCGCGTCCGGAAGAAGTTCGCGGTGACGAGATAGTTCGCCGAGACGACGGGAAGCCCGTCGGTGTTTGCCGGACAATTCCCTGGAGTCTGACAGAACGTGCTGTACGGGACCTTGAAGAACCCTGGCGAAGGGCAAGCTCCAGGTGGATTCGTGTCACCTTGAGCGCCGGCCGGAAGCGTCGTGGTGCACACGGCATTGTTCGCGCATTGCGGGAGTGTCTGGGTCCCGACGGTGATCGTCGTCTGACCGCTGGTGCAGAACGAGCGGTCGCCATGCTTCGCAGCGTCGATTGCGGCCGTCACGAACCCTTTCGCCGCGAATGAGTCCGCGATGGCGAGCATGTCGGCGCGACCTCTTCCCAGACCATGACGGAAGACGACCATCGGCGCGCAATTCAGTCCGGTGGGGAAGCCCGCCGGGCACGGCGTGGTGACGCTCGTCGCCTTCGGGGTGGCGATCATCACTCGGATGGGAGTCGGTTGGGCGCTCGCCGGATTGGGATTGAACGCGCCGGTAGCGGGATCGAGGAGGTCGAACGTAGTGATGGACGTCTCGAGGACCTCGTTGATGTTGGAGGTCGGCGTCGCGGCGGGGAAGCCGAACTTCGCGAGTTCTTGCGCCGGGGGGATGATTGGGTCCAACGGAGCCGGCAGCGCAGCCGCTGCCGGGAGCGCCGGATTGTAGGGAAGCGATGCCAACGACACCGCCGTTGAAGTGATCGTCTGCGTCTTGAACGTGTACGCCATCGCGACCTGGCCCTGCGCGACGTTGAAGCCGCTCGCCGCCAGCGCCGGGGCCAGCTTCTGCCGCATGATCTCCAACGCGCCCGCGGTCTGGTCGTCGACCCCTGACAACTGCGACTTGCCGTTCGCATCGACGATGGGATGCGTGACCTGGAGGATCTTCGCCACCGTCCCACGACCGAGCGGCTTGTCCGACTTGTCCAACACGCCGTTCGAGATCACCACCGCGTAATCCGTGTTGTCCTTGAGCGGCCGGGTCCGGAAGACCGAGGTCGCGTCAGCCGCTGTGGCGCCCGCGGGCTGCAGCGCGATTGTCGGAGAGAAGCCAGACTGTGTCACCTCCACGGGCTCGCTGATGTATGTCGTCGCGTCGACCTTCACCGGGTTCGCCGTTCCGTTCAGCTCCCAGAGCTGGACCGTGGCGGGCGTGACGGTGCTCGCTTTGACGAGCTCGGCACCGCCGGACGTATTCACCGGCGCGAGGATCATTCCCGTCGTCGAGAACCCGTCGAGCGCGGCGAACCCACCGGCCGCCGCGTTGACGTTGCCCTGCGAGTCCCGGCACACGCCCTGAGCGTCCAGGGTGCCTCGCGCGAGCGTGCAGGCCGCGAGCGGCGTCAGCTTCCCGCAAGCGGCGCAGCTCGGAGACACGGGCCGCGGATCGCGCAGCAGATCGAACGGAAGCGGCGCCAGCCCGCGGTTCGGGTCGACTTGCACCTCCGTCTTGAGGGGCTCGATCGCGAACGACGTCATCGCCGCCAGCTCCGACTGCGGAAAGACCTGATTCACGCCCTGAAACGCCCCGGTGCCATCCAGACCGGGAGCGATGGGTTGCTGCGGGGTCGCCGTGTAAAGCGCGACGACCTGATTGAGCTGCGCCGCGGCCGCCCGCGCCGCCTCTTCCGAACCCAACTGCGCGCGCAAGAGGGTGAGGTTCTGATCAGCCGTGAGGTCCTGCCCCGTGGCGATCAGGAAGAACACGGAGGAGGCGACGATGGGATCGCCTTCCTTCGTCTTGATGCCGCTCGACCCGCCCCGCAGAGCCACGACATAATGCGCAGGGTTGCCCTTCACGTCCGCCACCGGAGTCCACGGGGCCTTGTTCTGGTTGTGCAGGGTGAGTACGCCGTGATCCCCCAGGCTGACGTAGTTGGCGTCGGTGATGGGAGCGAGCGCGACCGTGTTGATCGGCTGCACCGGCTGCCCCGTATTTACGAACACCAACAGCGTCGATCCCGGCACGACCGTCGACACGTCGAGCGTCGGGGCCACGTTGGTCGCCGTGCCGTCCGCCGCGATGTTCGTCCGCACGAACGAGATCGTGATCGGCACCTCTTGATCATTCGGGAACCCGCCCGCTGCCTTGAAGGCGTTCAGGAGATCCTGCTGCGCCGGCGGCACCGTGGTGGGCACGCTGAGGATGGCGAGGTCGTTCGGCAACGGGATGTTCCCGGTCGTCGGGTCGAACGCCGCACTCACGACGGAGCGCGCCGGCGTTGGCTGCCTCCCGACGTCGGGCGCGCCGCACGCGGCGGCGATCGCGAGCAGGACGAGAGAGCGAATCCTGTGGGTGGTCATTGTGCGGTGAACCTCTGGGCGGAAAGACCCCTGCCGTCGATCTGGTGTCCGTAGAGGAAGTCGAAATACTGGTTCTGGACGTAGCTCGAGATGAGATTGGGCGTGCTCGAGAACACGCCGAACGGAGCGTCGCGTTCAGGCCCCGGAAGCTGCATCTTGACTTGCGCGTTCGCCGCGGCCGGATCCATGACGGCGATGAAGCGCACGTTGGAACCACTGCCGTAGGCGAAGCTGAGCGAACTCGACTGCGAGAAATTCGGGTTCCCGACGTCGACGCTGAGAGCCCCGCCCGGCCGCGCGAACGGGCCTGCTTTGAATGGCGACCCGATGAGCGGCGCCGCCGGACTCTGCGCGGTCATGGTGTGGACGCGCCCCCAGAGCCACTTCGTCTGGTCGGTTCCATTGGCGCTCTGCAGCGTCGTGACTGCGGCGACCAGCGCCGTGATGACCTGCTCCTGGCACGTGTGCTGTTTCGTCTTGGTGGAGTTGAAGGTCGGGTCGACGTCGTCGCAGAAGTGAGTATCCGCCGCCGGCGTATTGGGTTGGAGCATGTAGAGCATGGCTCGGACCTCTGCTCCCGCGTCGCCCGAGAAGGACTGCCCCCTCGCCGCGGTGACCACGGCGAAATCGTCGTCGAACACGTTGTGGAGGAGCTTTTGCACGAAAGTGTGGAACAGCAGGCACGCTGCTGAGTCGCGCAATTGCGTAGCATCGGTCACCGCAGGGCTGTTCGGGTCCGTGCCGGTGAGGCCGGTCGGGCAGTCGTAGTTGTCGGTTCCCCACGCGGTGAGGAGACCGCGTGCCGTGGTGTATGCAGCCTGATTCGCCGCGGGTACCGCGCTCACTGGCGGATAGAGAGGCTCGAACAGCTTCCCCAGCATGATGGCGTGATCCGATTGGATCGCCTGCATATCGCCGAGCGATACCTTTCCGCCATTGGCGGTCTTCGTCGCCAGGAGCTGGGCGATCCGCGCATAGCGGACCGCGGTCGGGTCGCTCCAATCGAAGCTCAGATACGGGTACAAGGCCGGACCGAAGATCGAGCTGCCGAAGGGACTCGTCGGGGGGTGGCCGGTAAACCCGGCCGGGTCGCTGTTCGCGGTCGCGAAGTACCCCTTCGACGGGTTGACCCCGCGAGGAAGCTTGTCGTCGGCGACCCAGCACGTCGAGGTGGGATTCGTGGCGCAACTCGTATCTCCGGTCGTAGACCCCCACTCGGACGACCCGTCATCTCCCCGAAGAGGCAGCCAGGGAAAGTGCGTCGTTGCCCAATCTCGAACGGGAACGAGCGCGTGCGGGTCGTAACCGATGTTGCCCTGATCGTCGGCGAGCACGAAGTTCTGCGCGCCGATCGCGTAGTTCTTCAGCGCGGCGAATGCCGTCGTCCCGGTGGCACTCAGATCGCCGACCGCATCTGCGTTGTTGAGGTCGAGGAAGGCCTTGAGGTCCTGGGTCACTTCATGACCGGTCCAGCGCACGCTGATCGCATGCGTCGGATCGGTCGCGGGATTGTACTGGATGATCGGGCCGTGCTCCGGAACGACGAGGACCGGGAAGGAAACCGGATCTCCACCCCGTACCTTGATCGAGTAAGGCGCCCCGTTCCGGAGAGCGACGATGGTGGGCTTGAACACCCCATTGATCTTCACGCAAGGCGTCGGGGTACACGTCGGATCCACGACCTCCATGTAGAGGTCCGTCACGTCGTAGCCCACGACGGTGACGCCCCATCCCACGTGCTTGCCCCGTCCGATCAATGCTCCGGGAACGCCGGGAAAGGATCCGCCGACGAGGTTCAGGCCGCTGCCGTCGCTCGCCGTCATCGCGGCGAGATGGAAGAGGGGCGGGTACTGGAGCGCGAGATGCGGATCGTTCGCCACCATCGCCTGGCCCGTCGCCGAGTGTGCGGCGTCGACCACCCAGTTGTTCGACCCCGGATCGGCGCTGAGAGGGCCGAAGGCGTCGTGCAGCGCCTCCATCTGGCCATGGATCTCGGCAAGGCCCGGAGCCCACGCCGACGCAGCGGCAACCGCCGGCTGTGTTCCCCCTCCGGGAGCGCTGGGAATGCTGGTGGAGTCGGACGGCGCCAGCGTGAATGCCTGGAGGGGCTGCACCGGCCGGATGTACGCGTTGACCCGGCCGGGTTCCGCGAGCGGACCTCGAGCGAAGGTCAGCGCGAACAGTCCGTACGCAGTCTCCTCCGAGATGGTCTCGGAGAGTTGGAACTGTTGAAGGCGCCCGAGCGCGAGCGTGTCCGCCGGAGTCCAGTCGGGGATGTCCGCCGGCGTGATGCCCGCGGAGATCTGGGCATACTCTTGCGGCATCAGCGTCGAGTTCTGCTTCAGGAATGCGAGGTACGCGTTCACGCCCTTGGTGAAAGCATCGAGCTTCGCCCTCGTCGCGTCGTCGAGGGCGGCGACGAGCTTGTCCTCGATGCGCAGGCCGTCCCGGGTCGCGAACAAGGCGAGGAACTGCTTGTCCTGGTTGATGAGGACCGAGCCAACCAGCTCCGCCGCCCGGCCTTCGGCAGTGCGGCGGAAGAGATCCATTTGGAAGAGACGGTCCTGCGCCTGGATGTACCCCTGCGCCGCATAGCAATCGTTCTGGTTCGCGCAGAAGATGTGGGGAATGTCGAACTGGTCGTATGTCACGTCGACGGCCGCGGTCAGTCCGGCGATGGTGTGCGGCGCCTGCTGCGGAGTGTGGCTGGTGAACGTCACCATCGCGGTCTGCCCGCGCGCGCTCGCCGTCACCGTCGCCGGAGCCGGATTGGCCGGCACCGGAGGCCGGTACACCACCGCCTGCCCCGTCGTCCCCGACAGGCTGCCCGGACCGGAAAGCGACCAGCTCACCTCGTTGGCCAACTCGGCGGGGCTGGCCGTGATCAGCGTCGAGCCCGGGATGGTCTGCGGGCCGCTGATAGTGATCGTCAACCTCGATTGGGTTTCGTTACCACCGCAAGCTGTGACGATCGAGGCGAAAACCGCTGCCAGGAACCGAGTGCGCATCGACGCCTCCTCTCAGGTGCACCACGCGCTACAAAACTGGTCGGGCACTCTCCTTTTCCTTGGAAGCGTCCGTCTGTCAACTCCTGTAGGACAATGATCCGATGAACCCTGCCCTCTCCGGCCTCATCCGCCAGCTCGATCTCGAGCCCCTCGAGCTCAATCTCTTCCGCGGCCAGTCGAGCGATCTCGGCGGAAAAAGCGTATTCGGGGGGCAGGTTGTCGGCCAGGCCCTGGTCGCCGCCACGCGGACGGTGGAAGGACGCGCGCCGCATTCGCTGCACGCGTATTTTTTGCTCCCGGGCGACATGGCCGCGCCCGTCGTCTACGAGGTCGATCGCATCCGCGACGGGCGCAGCTTCACCGCCCGCCGGGTGCAGGCCATCCAGCACGGGCAGCCCATCCTCTCCATGATCGCTTCCTTCCACGTGGCGGAGCCGGGGCTCGAGCACCAGGCGCCCATGCCGCAAGTGCCGCCGCCGGAGTCGCTCCGCTCCATCGCCGAGCTGCGCGAGCAATGGATCGCGGAGGCGGGCAGCGCGCTGCCGGAGCGCATCCTCGAGGCGGTCCGGCGGCCGGCGCCGATCGAGTTCCGCCCGGTGGAACCCTGGAACCCGCTCAAGCCCCAGCGCGCCGAGCCGCGCCAGGCGATGTGGTTCCGCGCCGTGGACCGCATGCCCGATGATCCGCTCTTGCACACCTGCATGCTCACGTATGCATCGGACTTCCATCTCATGCCGACGGCGCTCCGGCCGCATGGAGCGACCTGGATCGGCGGCTCGATGATCGTCGCCAGCATCGATCACGCGATGTGGTTCCACCGTCCGGCGCGCGTCGACGAATGGCTGCTCTACACCATGGAGAGCCCGTCGGCGCAGAACGCCCGGGGCCTGGCCCGCGGTCTCATCTACGACCGCGGCGGAAGGCTGGTGGCGAGCGTCGCGCAGGAAGGCTTGATGCGCGAGGCGACGCGCAAGTAGTTTGCGCCGATGCTCGCGCTCTTCCTCGTCCTCGCGGCCGCTACACCCTTCCAGGACTCGCTCGCGCAGATCGCTCGCGCGAAAGGCAGCGAGTCCCAGCGGCTGCACCACCTCTTCGACCTCGCCTGGCAGTACGACAACGCGGAGCACCCGGAGCTGGCCACCTCGCGCGGAGTCCCGGGGCACAACGATCGCTGGACGGACATCTCGCTTCCCGCCATCGAGCGCCGCAAGCGCGAGGCGATCTCGCTCGCCGAGGCGGTGAAGGGCATCGACCGGAGCAAGCTCGCCGCCAAGGACCAGCTCGACTACGACCTCTTCCGCCGCAACGCCGAGGAAGACGTCGAGCAGGACAAGTACCCGCGCGAGCTGCTGGCCATCACCCAGCTGGCCGGACCGCAATACCTGTCCAACACCCTCGACGTGATGCCCGCCCGCACCGCGCGGGACTACCAGGACATCCTGGCCCGCCTGCGCGGCGTTCCCGAGAGGCTTTCCCAGACCGAGGCGCTGCTGAAGAAAGGAGTCGAGACCGGCGTAGTCGTTCCCCGCGTCGTATTGCGCGACGTTCCGGCGCAGCTCGAAGCCCAGACCCCCGAAGACCCGCTGCAGGCGCCAATCTTGAAAGTCTTCGTCAAGCTGCCCGAGGGCGTGCCCGAGCAGGCGCGCGTTGACGCGGTGCGCATCTACCAGGAGAGCATCCGGCCGGCCTTCGACCGCTTCCGGAAGTTCTTCACCGCCGAGTACCTTCCCCGCGCCCGGGAGACCATCGCGCTCGCGGCGCTCCCGGACGGCGCGGCCTGGTACGCGCAGCGCGTGCGCCGCGAGACCACCGTCGACCTCAGCCCGCAACAGATCCACCAGCTCGGCCTGTCCGAAGTGAAGCGGATCCGCGGCGAGATGGAGAAGGTGCTCGGGCAGGTCGGGTTCAAGGGGACGCTCGCTCAATTCGCGCAATTCCTGCGCACCGATCCGCGCTTCTACTTCAGCGACGCCCGCGATCTGGTCCGCGAGTATCGCGACATCGCCAAGCGGGTGGACCCCGAGCTGACCCGCCTCTTCGGCAAGCTTCCCCGGCTGCCGTACGGAGTGGTGGAGATCCCCGCCTTTGCCGCGCCGTCCCAGACCACGGCGTACTACCGGCAAGGCTCGCCGCAAGCGCATCGGCCGGGCAGCTACTACGTGAACACGTACAAGCTGGAGACCCGGCCGAAATGGGAGATGGAAGCCCTCACGCTGCACGAATCGGTGCCCGGCCATCACCTGCAGATCGCGATCTCGCAAGAACTGGACGGGGTTCCCGAATTCCGGAAGATTTCCAGATACGTCGCTTTCGTGGAGGGATGGGGGCTGTACGCCGAGAGCCTGGGACCCGAGCTGGGGATGTACCAGGACCCGTATGCGAAGTTCGGCCAGCTCACCTATGAGATGTGGCGGGCGATCCGTCTGGTAGTGGACACTGGAATGCACGCCCTGGGGTGGAGTCGCGAACAAGCCATCGACTACTTCAAGGAAAACTCGGCGAAGACCGAGCACGACATCGTGGTCGAGATCGACCGGTACATCGTCATGCCCGGCCAGGCGCTGGCCTACAAGATCGGCGAGCTGAAGCTGAAGGAGCTTCGAGCGTTAACTTCTCGGGAACTCAAAACAAATTTCGACATCAGAGCCTTTCATGACACAGTGCTTGGAAGCGGTGCGTTACCCCTGGACGTCCTGGAGAGCCGGATCCGCGCGTACATCGCCCTACAGCGGCGATGAAGGAGAGACTGGACTTTGAGCGGGGGATATCCGGTATGCTGGGGGCCAATGCGACTCGCCCTTACGGCCGTCCTGGTGCTGGCTGCCGCCCGCGCCTCCGCGCAAGAGAGCGTCGACCGCGCCTCGGCACAAGAGAGCGTCGACGAGGGAGACGCTCCCGAAGAGGCTGAATCCACCATGGCCCAGCCCGTAGGGCCGGATCTCCTCTACACGCGGGAGATCACCGACCAGGAGCTGGCGCGGAAGTTCCGTGACGATCCGGCGGCGCTGGGGAGCATCTCCATCGGGTTCGCCGACCGCGGTCGCGTGATCAACGCGGTGCAGATGCCCGAGGATCCGGCCTGGATCGTTGAGCGCCCGACCTACTCTTATGGGACCCGCGAGACCATCGACGCGCTGAGTCTGGTCTGCCGTTCCGTCCACCGGCAATTCCCCGAGTCCGCCCCCGCCCGCCTCAGCCACCTGGGCGCCAGGGACGGCGGATATTTGCGGCCCCACCGCTCGCACCAGAGCGGGCGCGACGCGGACATCGGCTTCTTCTACAAGAGCGACCGCTTCCCTCCGCGCGGCGCTCCCCGGGAGAGGCTGATGGACCCCGCCCGGAACTGGGCGCTACTCCGGGCGCTGATCACCGAGACGGACGTCCAGCTCATCCTGGTCGACCGCGGCATCCAGAACGTCCTGCGGCGTCATGCTCTCGCCATCGGCGAGAACCCCGTCTGGCTCTCCAGGGTCTTCGGCCAGATCGTGAAGCACGCCCGCGCCCACCGCGACCACTTCCACGTCCGTTTCTACGCTCCCCGCTCCCAGGAGTTGGGCAGACGGCTACAGCCCTTGCTCGCGCTCAGGCCGGAGCAGAACCGGACCGTCCACGTGGTGCGGGCGGGGAACACGTTGAACCAGATCGCGGCCCGGTATGAGACGACGGTCGCGGCGGTGCGCCGGGCGAACCGGCTGCAAGGCAGGTCGTTGTTGCGGCTGGGACAACATCTGATCGTCCCGCTGCGGGGCGTCTGCACCAGCTGCGCCCTGCCCCCGCCGGTGGCGGTGCCGCCCCGGCTGATCCCGCCGGAGCCGCTGCCCAGCGTGGACTCCTGGCTGGGCGGGATCAATCCGGAGATGGCGACCGCGGAGTAGATCGGCTACAGCGCGTAGCCGATGCCCACCGTGAACGTGAACAGGTGGGAGCTTTCCGTGAGGATGTCGTACGAAATCTGCGTCTGGGCCGAGAGATTCCGCGCCACCTGCGGCAGCGGATAGAGCGCCATTCCCATCAGCCGGAGACCCACCGGTGTAGTGCCGGCGCCGGTGTGCGGCAGAACGGCGAAGCCTGCTCCGCCCAGGAGTTGCAAGGGGCCCGCCTTGTCGTACCGAACGCCAGCTCCGGCGGCGAGAGGGAAGAAAGCCTCGCTGCCGAACGCGAGCGCGACGTCGGCCCATCCGACCAGGGGCAGATCAGGAGTGAGCTGGATCAGGTTGGCTGCAGCGCCGGCATGGAAGCCGAAGTACACCGCCCCGGGGACGTTGTAGAGCCCGATGCCGCCCCAGGCTATATACGGCGTGCGCTTGGTCCCCAACGTCGACTCGTCCGACGCTCTGCGCCTGCAGGTCCCGGACGAGCAGACCTGGCCCGCGGGGCAGTCCGCATCCCTCTTGCATGAAGCAGCTTCGGCCGGCGCGCTGGCAAGCAGCGCCGCGCCCAGCGAGAGCGCTGCAACGAACTTCCAGGTCATTCGCCCCTCTCTTTCGGCGCGGGATCGCGCCTTGACGCGGTCATGCATAGACCGGGTTCACGCATAGTTCACATTTTCGGCTGCGAGGACGTGACCGCGGTCACTTGAAATTTCTCCGGCCCCGGCGCGTATCGCGCGCACCATGACCCAGCTTCCGCTCCTGCTCGCCCTCCTCGTCGCCGAGGCGGTGCCCCAGAATTCCGCGTCCGTGGCGCCGCAAGGCGTCGATGCCCGCCGCAAGCAGCTCGTGGATCTGCTCGACGAGCACTGGGAATACACGATGCGGACGAATCCCGAGTTCGCCTCGGTCCTCGGCGACAAGCGCTACAACGACAAGCTGTCCGACTTCTCGGAGCAGGCAGTGCTGGCCGACATCGAGGCCCAGCGCCAGTTCCTCGCGCGCTTCAAGGCCATCGACGTGGCCGGATTCCCCGATCAGGAGGCGCTCAACCACGCGCTGATGGTCCGGCAGATCGAGATGTCCTTGCGGGGCACGCCCTTCAAGGACTGGGAGATGCCGGTGTCGCAGTTCAGCGGCATCCACATCAATGCGCCGCAGCTCGTCTCCGTGCTCTCGTTCGAGACGGTCAAGGACTACGACGACTACATCGCCCGTCTGCGCCAGCTTCCCACCGCCTTCGAGCAGACGATGGAGATGATGCGCAAGGGCATGGCCGACAAGCTGATGCCGCCGCGCATCCTGCTGGACCAGGTGGCGCGCCAGTCGGCGAAGATCGGCGACGCGTCGCCGGAGGAGAACCCGTTCTTCGAGCCGGCGAAGAAGATTCCCGCGGCCGTCGCGGACGCCGACAAGACGCGCGTCCGCGAGGAGATGCTGGCGGCCATCCGCGACGGCGTGCGTCCCGCCTACCAGCGGTTCAGGAGATTCGTGCAAGAGGAGTATGCGCCGCAGGGGCGCACCGAGCCGGGGATCTGGGCGCTGCCCGACGGCGAGGCGCGCTACGCCTACGCGATCGAGCAGGCGACGACCACCCGGATGTCGCCCGAAGAGATCCACCAGCTCGGGCTGCGGGAGGTGGCGCGGGACCGGGCGCTGATGCTGAAGATCGCCCGCAAGCTCGGGTACAAGGACCTGAAGTCATTCGACGCGGCCATCGCCAACAACCCGAAGCTGCACCCGACGTCGCGCGAAGAGATGCTCGAGCTGTACCGCAAGCACATCGACCGGATGTGGGCGAAGCTGCCGCGGTACTTCGGCCGGCTGCCCAAGGCGAAGGTGGAGGTGATGCCGGTCGAGGCCTATCGCGAGAAGGAAGCGTCGGGAGCGCAGTACGTGAACGGTACGCCCGACGGCAAGCGGCCCGGGCACGTGATGGTGAACACCGGCGACTACGAGAAGAGGACCACGCTGGACATCGAGACCACCGCCTACCACGAGGGCGTGCCCGGCCATCACATGCAGATCTCCGTGGCACAGGAGTTGCCGGCGCTGCCCAAGTTCCGGCAGCACGCCTTCTACATCGCCTTCATCGAAGGCTGGGCGCTGTACTCGGAGCGGCTGGGCGAGGAGGCGGGGTTCTACCAGGATCCGTACAGCATGTACGGGCACCTGCAGGACGATCTGCTCCGCGCCATCCGGCTGGTGGCGGATACCGGGTTCCACTCCAAGCACTGGACGCGGCAGCAGGTGGTCGACTACTTCCACGCCAACTCGGGGATCGACGAGCCGTCCGTGCAGAGTGAGACCGACCGGTACATGGCCTGGCCGGCCCAGGCGCTCGGGTACAAGATCGGACAGCTGAAGATCCTCGAGCTGCGCGAGCGGGCGAAGAAGGAGCTGGGGCCGCGGTTCGACATCCGCGGCTTCCATGACGAGGTCTTGAGCGGAGGCGCGATGCCGCTCGACGTGCTGGACCAGCGCGTCGCGGGCTGGATTTCGAGCCACAAGAGCGGCGGGGCCGGCTCCGCGCTGCACTGAGTCGAATTCAAGACTGTGGCCCCCTTCCGGGGTGGCGGTCCTGGTGGTACGGATGCGAATCCGGGTGCCGCTGGGACCGCCGTGTTTCGGCGTGTTTCATTTCGGAACCTCTGAACCTGTTCGCAGATCGAAGCGTCAAGCCGAGCTCTGCGACGAAGGGAGTTGCCATGAGCAAGATCGGAATCGTCACTGCAGCGCTCGCGTTCGTCGCCTGTGGAGGTTCGTCGTCGCCGGCAACACACTTCTCGGCGACCCTGTCGGCCGCCAACGAGCCCGGAAGCGTCACCTCCTCGGGCACCGGCTCGGCGACCTACACGGTCGATGGGGGCACCGTGACCTATACCGTCACGTACAGCGGACTCACCGCCAACGCAACGGCCGGGCATATCCACGTCGGACCGGCTGGAGTGAACGGTGCGGTGACCGTTCCCTTCACCATTCCGACGCCCGCTGCCAAATCCGGCACGATCAATGCCCAGTTCACGGCGGCCAACATTGCTGCGGCTTCGACGCCAGATGGCGGGGTCAGCGTCACGGCAGGGGATTACAACGGCTTGCTCAACTTGATGCGCGCCGGCAACACGTACACGAACATCCACACCAGCACGTACCCAGGCGGGGAAATCCGCGGGCAGAACCAGCCGCAATAAGAGGAGGTCGAACGATGCTGAGGAACGGAATCGTCGCCGTGGCTCTCGCGCTCGCGGCATGTGGAGGAAGCTCGTCCGCTCCCGCCACGCATTTCCACTCGACGCTCGGCGCGGCGAACGAGTCTCCCGCCACCACGTCGTCCGGGACAGGAACCGCCGACTACACCGTGATCGGCTCCGTCGGGTACACGAATACCGGCGCGACCGTCAGCTATACGGTGACGTTCAGCGGGCTGACGCAACCTGCAACCGCGGGTCACATCCACGTCGGCGCTCCCGGCGTGAATGGGCAGGTCACCGTCCCGTTCAATCCTCCAGCGCAGACGAACGGGACGTTCGGCGGAACGTTCTCGGCGACGGACATCAAGGTGGCGACAGGCGGCAGCGTCAGCGTCGCAGCGGGCAGCATGGACGACTTGCTCGCCGCGATGCGCGCCGGCAACACCTATACGAACATCCACACCAGCACTTTTCCCAACGGCGAGATCCGCGGGCAGAACCAAGCCCAGTAGCCGCTCAGGCTCGCGTGGTCGTGGATACGGTGACGGTGGTGCCGTCGAAGGTGACGGTGTAGCGGACGAGACCTGTGCCGGCGGGGCCTTGCAGGAATCTGCCGGTCAGGTCGAACACCGACTCGTGGCAGGGGCAGCGGAGCATTCCGCTCGCCGGAAGTACCGTGCAGCCGAGGTGGCTGCAGATCGCGGATACGGCGGCGATCGCGTCGGGTCCCGACCCGGCGGCTAGCCGGCTGACGAGGAGCGGGCTGGGAAATCCGCTGGGCCGTCCCAGCACGACGCCTCCGACGTTCGCGAGCACCGGGAATTCGGCCACCGGAAAGCTCACCTGCCCGTTCTGGACTTTCTCCTGGAACGTGCCGTCGCCCGCGAAGAGGTGGACGACGACGTTCCCCTGCGCGTCCGCGTCGGCCGGGAAGCTGGTCAGGTTGACGACCGCAGGCGGATTGAGCACCGTGCCGTCGCCGGCGAAGCGCGAGCCATGGCAGGGGCATTCCGCCTGGCGGTCCTCGGGCACCCAGGCGACGTGGCATCCTTCGTGCGGACATTCAGCGCGCAGCGCGAGGTAACCGCTGCCGGTGTACGCGACCATGTATGCGCCGAATGATCCTTGCGGCCGGGCGACGATGGCGCCCCCCGCCTTCGAGAGCTCGGGCGCCTGCGCGAGCGCGATGGTGACGTCGCCGTCCACGGCGGCGGGAACCGCGAGCTCGCGGTTGGTGTCGATGCGCCGGGCGCACCCCACCTTGGCGGCGAGCGGAACGAGCGCCGCGGTCCGGATCATCGCTCTGCGCGTGAAGTCCGCCATCTCAATCGTCCGGGGCGCCGCGCTGGATCCACTGCTCGATGACCGCCAGCGTTTCGGCGCAGGTGGAGCCCGGCGCGGGGGCGGGCTGACCGGGGCCGAAGGCCGGATCCGTGGAGGAGGTGAGGCGGAGCTTCGTCAGCAGGAAGGAGTTCGCCGGATCTCCGGGCTTCACCAGGATGAGACCTCGCGCGCTCCCGGCCCGGTTCGCCGCCGGAGCGTTCACGAGCGTCGTGTACGGATGGCCGAAGAAGCTCGGTCCGCTCTCCACCGCGACGGAGTCGGTGGCGTGGCAGTTGAGCTGGCGCGCGCCGCAGCCGACCTGGAGGAACCTCGAGTTGATGCTGGAGAAGGTGGGCTGCAGCGTCGGGCAGGTGCGGGTCCCCTCGATGCAGGTGCCCTGGGCGCAGAAGGCGGAGCCGCCGCAGTCGCCGTCGACGCCGCACTGCGCGGGAGCGGTGCCCCCGAAGCAGCCGGCTGCCGCAAGAGCAAGGATGCAAGCGCGCAGCGGCATGGGCCGATTCTATGCGCGGCGCGATCGGCGCGAAACAGCGACGTTCGAACTCTGCTGCCCTTTGAGCGATGCGGTGTTATGGCTTCGGCCTTCCGGAGGACGAGCGCGATGTCCGACGAGACCAAGCTGAGCAGGCGTGGGTTCGTGAAGGGAGCGGGCCTGGCGGCCTCGGCAGCGATGCTGATCGAAGGCGTCGCCGAAGGCGCCGCGGCGGCGAAGGATCGGAAGCAGGGACCCGGACCTGTCGACGTGACGCTGGACGTCAACGGCGAGAACCGCCGGGTCGCGGTGGAGCCTCGCGCCACGCTGGTGTCGGTGCTGCGCGATCAGCTCGGTCTCACCGGCACGAAGGTCGGCTGCGACCGCGCGGCCTGCGGGGCCTGCACGGTGATGCTGGGCGACCTGCCGGTGCCCTCGTGCTCCACCTTCGTGCTCGACGCGGTCGGACAGCGCATCACGACCATCGAAGGGCTCGCGCAGGGCGAACGGCTGGCGCCCATCCAGGCGGCGTTCGTCGCCCACGATGCGCTCCAATGCGGCTTCTGCACGCCGGGAATGGTGATGTCGTGCCACGCGCTCTTGCAGAAGAACGCCCACCCCACCGAGCAGGAGGTGCGGCAGGCGGTCTCCGGCAATCTCTGCCGCTGCGGCACGTACCCGAAGGTCTTCGAGGCAGCGCTGGCCGCGGCGGGCACGGGCGCGACGCCGATTGCACCTGCGCAGGGAGATCTGCCACCGCGCGACGCGGGCAAGTCCCAGGAGGAAGCGCCGGCAGGGGGCGACCGCAAGCTCCAGGTGGGCGTGTCCGGGGCGCTCTCGGCGAAGGAGCGCAAGGTCCCCGAGGGCGAGCCGCGGCCCTGGGACGGCTCGGCGCAGCTGCGGGTCGTCGGCCAGAAGGTGCCGCGCATCGAGGGACCGGAGAAGGTGACCGGAAGGGCACGCTACTGTTTCGATGTGCAGCTTCCCCGCATGCTGCACGCCGTGCTGGTCCGCTCCCCGCACGCGCATGCGCGGATCAAGAGCGTCGACGTTTCCGCCGCGGAGAAGATGCCGGGCGTGATGGCCTCCTACGTCCTCGAGCGCATCCTCGGACCGGCCGAGCTGCGCCTGAAGCCGAAGAGCAAGGAGAAGTACCCGCGCGTCCGGTACGAGGGCCAGCCGGTAGCCGCGGTCGCCGCCCTGACGCTGGCGCAGGCCGAGGACGCCGCGCGAGCGGTGCGCGTCGCGTACGAGGTGCTGCCGCACGCCGCGGACATCGACGAGGCGCAGAAGGAAGGCGCGCCGCTGGTCTTCGAAGGTCCGACCGAGCAACCCTCGACCGCGGGGGGCGGCGGCGCGACCAAGGGGCTGCCGCAGAAAGGCAACGTCCGCGGACCGAACGTGACGGAGCGCGGCGGCGACGTCGAGCAGGCGCTCGCGTCGAGCGCCGTGGTGCACGAGGCCGTCTACCGGACCGAGGTGCAGACGCACTCCGCCATCGAGACGCACGGCGTGGTGGCGGATTGGCGGGACGACGGCGTGACGCTCTACGAGAGCACCCAGGGCATCCACAGCGTACAGGACGAGATCGCGACGCTGTTCGATCTGCCCAAGAGCAAGGTGCACGTGGTCTGCGAGTTCACCGGCGGGGGTTTCGGGGCGAAGTTCGGCGCCGGAAACCATGGCGTGGTCGCGCTGCACCTCTCGCGCAAGGCGAAGCGGCCCGTGCGCCTCTTCCTCGATCGCCGCTCGGAGCACGTCTCGGTCGGCAACCGGCCCAGCTCGATCCAGCGGTTGCGGCTGGGCGCGAGCAAGGACGGCGAGCTGGTGGCGATCAGCCTGAAGGCGCTGGGCAGCGCGGGCTGTGCCGCGGGAGCGGGCTGCGCGGGCCCGGCCAAGAACCTCTATCCAGCGAAGGTGCTGCGAACGGAGGAATCGGACGTCTTCCTCCACGCCGGCCCCGCCGCCGCCTTCCGCGCGCCGGGCCATCCGCAGGGCGCCTTCGGCCTGGAGAGCGCGATGGACGAGCTGGCGGAAAAGCTCGGCCTCGATCCGCTCGCGCTCCGCGACAAGAACGACCCGCACCCGGCGCGGCGGGAAGAGCGCCGGATCGGCGCCGAGCGCATCGGCTGGAAGGACCTGCGCGGCCGCGAGGACAAGGGGTCGGTGAAGCGCGGCGTCGGATTCGCCCAGGGCCTCTGGTACAACTTCGACGGCGCGCCGAGCTCGGCGGAAGTGCTCGTCCATGACGACGGGAGCGTCGAGTGCCGCTCCGGCGTGGCGGACATCGGCGGGGGCATCCGCACCGCTTGCGCCCAGGTGGTCGCGGAAGTGCTCGGCATCCGGCCCGAAGAGGTACGGGTGCGCATCGGCGACACGGCATTTCCCCAGGGGCCGCCCTCCGGCGGGAGCATGACCACCCAGATGCTCACGCCCGCTGTCCGCCTCGCCGCCGAGCGCGCAAAGGCGCGGCTCGACGGAGCGCAGGACGTTCGCGCCGCGGCGAAGAAGCTGGGTCGCACGGTCCGCGGATATGGCGAGCGGGCCAGGGACTACGGCAACTGGAACGACGGCGACCGCTTCAGCGCGACCATCGGCGGCGCCCAGTTCGCCGAGGTGGAAGTGGATACCGAGACCGGCATCGTGCGGGTGCTTCGCGTCGTCGCCGTGCACGACTGCGGGAGGCCGGTGAACCGGCTGGCGCTGGAGTCGCAGATCAACGGCGGCGTGATCCAGGGCATCAGCTATGCATTGCACGAGCGGCGCATTCTCGATCTCGCCACCGGCCGCATGGTGAACGCCGACCTGGAGCACTACCGGATCGCCGGCAGCAAGGACGTGCCGCGGATCGATCCCATCCTCATCGAGCACTACCTCGGCCGGAGCAACACCGACGTGAGCGGTATCGGCGAGCCGGCCACCGTGCCGACCTGCGCGGCGGTGGCCAATGCCGTCGCCCATGCCACGGGCGTGCGGCTGCGCACGCTGCCGATGACGCCCGCGCGGGTGCTCGCGGCGCTGAAAGGAGCGCGCTCATGAAGGCCTTCGCCTGGGTCGAGCCCGAGGACTTGCGCAGCGCGGTGGCGGCGGGCGCCCAGCCCGGCGCGCTGTACAAGGCGGGAGGCGTCGACGTGCAGGACCGGCTCAAGGAGCACATCGACGAGCCTCGCCAGCTCGTCAATCTGCGGCGGCTCAAGGAGCTGGACTTCCTCCGCGAGGAGGGCGGCGGATTGCGCATCGGGCCGCTCGTCACCCTGGCGCGGCTCGCCGAGGATCCTGCCGTGCGCAAAGCTGCGCCCGCGCTGGCGCAGGCGGCCGAGGCCGCCGCCACGCCGCAGGTCCGGAATCTCGCGACGCTCGGAGGCAACCTCGCCCAGCGGCCCCGCTGCTGGTACTTCCGCAAGGAGGAATTCCACTGCCGGCGCAAGGGCGGCGAGGAATGCTTCGCCATCGACGGGCAGAACGAGATGCATGCCGTCTTCGACAACCAGACTTGCGCGATCGTGCACCCCTCGGCGACCGCCACCGCCCTCTGCGCGGCGGGAGCGCGGCTCCGGCTGCGCGGGCCCAAGGGCGAGCGGACCGTGGCGATCGAGGACTTCTTCGTCCGGCCCGAGAAGGACGTGACGCGCGAGAACGTGCTCGGGCCCGGGGAGCTGATCGTCGAGGTGCAGGTCGAGCCGGCGCCGCGCTCCGCTTACGTCAAGCTGATGGAGAAACAGTCCTTCGACTGGCCACTGGCCGAGGCGGCGGTGGCGCTCACCGATCGCGGCGCGCGAGTGTGGATGGGCGCGGCGGCGCCCGTACCCTGGCGCGCGGCTGGGGCCGAGAAGATGCTGGCCACCCAGCGGCTCGATCCGGCGCTGGCGGAGGCGGCGGGGAACGCGGCCGTCGAAGGAGCGACGCCGCTGGGGCAGAACGGATACAAGGTGCCGCTGCTCGCGGTGGCGGTGCGGCGCGCGATTCTCGCCGCGGGAGGGCTGACGTGAGCGACGCTCCCCACCTTTGCGACTACCTCCGGGCGAAGGTCATGGCCGGGCCCCACAACGACAAGCGAGCGCTGCTGGCGCTGGCCAAC
>Ga0070708_100000895_pt1 | contig 22552 bp, 16 predicted proteins | sample KBSK5503metaG_FD_65469 | JGI IMG/M metagenome (GOLD analysis project Ga0070708, IMG submission 65469) | Corn, switchgrass and miscanthus rhizosphere microbial communities from Kellogg Biological Station, Michigan, USA - KBS K5-50-3 metaG | ecosystem: Host-associated > Plants > Roots >... | reverse complement strand
TCTTAACCGGCCTTGAAGAGGTGCGCGCCATCAACGCCACGATCGTAGAGGAATCTGTGCCGCCGCTTAACAGGGCTCCGAGTGGCACGTCCGCGATCATGCGGACGCGTACCGCGTCAGCTAGCTGTTCCTCAAGTTGCTCGACACATTCTTCCTCGGAACGTGGCGAGTAAGTGCCGTACTCGGGCAAATCCCAATACTGACGAACCCGGAGTTCCCCTCCCTGAAATTCCAGGAGATGTCCGGGAGGCAGCTTTTGAATGGTTGAAAAGGCGGTGACGGGATCGGGGATGTAGCCAAAGTAGAAGTACTGCAGGAGGGCTTGCCGATCGACCACTGCAAGCTCAGGGGCGGCAGCCAGGATTGCCTTGATTTCCGATGCAAACAAGATGCGGCCGGCTGACAAAGCGTAATGCAGCGGCTTCTTGCCCAAGCGGTCACGGGCGAGCAGCAGCCGCCTCTGTCGGGCATCGAACAAGGCAAACGCGAACATTCCTCGCAACCTGTGAACACAGTCAGGCCCAAGATCTTCGTAGAGGTGGACAATGACCTCCGTATCGCTCCGGGTCGAAAAACGGTGACCTTGTTCTTCGAGTTCACGGCGCAGCTCGAGAAAGTTGTAAATCTCTCCGTTAAATACCACCCAAGCTGAGCCATCCTCGTTGAATACCGGTTGATGTCCGCCGCTCAGATCAATGATCCTGAGACGCCGCATGCCCAGTCCCGCGCCATTTTTGACAAACATTCCCTCGTCATCTGGTCCCCGGTGAACAATGGTTTGACACATCTGGTGAATGACTTCGGCGTCGATCCACCCGTCATCTTTCGCGCCGACAATTCCAACGATTCCGCACATAAGACCAGCTATTCGAAACGCTCTTTGGAGAAATGCACCGCGCGCATCGCCTGATGGCCGCGGTTGAGCAAACTAACTCACAATTCCTGGCGGTCTTCACGCGTGCACAAGTTTCGCAGTTTCCAGCAATCTAGAACCTAACTCACGACACCAAACGCGGTCTTGGTAGGCGAGACGCCCGCCCTTCTTGCCAACTCGCGTCGCCGACAGGTCGCTGCGCCGCCTGGCTGAGGGCGTCCGGTTCGTCGAGCGAATCCCGGTGACGGCGTTGTGGTCTATCATTCTGGGCACTGGCGCGCTTCCGGCCCCGAACTCCAACGGATTCGTCGGCGACGGTCAATCCTTCCAAACCGCAGCTTTCAAACCATCGAAACACCTGCTCGTAGGTGTGTTTCGACTGGTATTTGGGAGAATACCAATCCAACGTATCGAGAATTCTGAGTTCGTGGTTTCCGCTTAGATTCACTGGAAAAACGTGATGCACAAGACCCGCCAGAAGTCGGCCGATCAAAGGAACCGCACGAAGACCTCGGTCAACTCTGTAAAGGAACGGCACTACCAACCGCAATAAAGCATGCAGTTTTTCCACAGGTATGCGGTGGGTAAGTTTCCGGTACTGATCACTGAAGCGATACCACGCGTTGTAGCCACTGTAGAGCCACACCGCGATGGTCCCGCCCGGCTTCACATATTGCGGAAGGCTCTTGAAGGCCCCTTCGCAGTCGGGCGTATGGTGAAGCACTCCGACGCTGTAAATACAGTCGAAGCTCCCTGCCACAAAGGGCAAAGCAAAAACATCGGCTTGAAAAGCCCAAAAATCGCGATTTACGAGGTTGCTCGCCGCCACTTCCGCCGCAGCACTGAGATCAATTCCAATCACTCGGGCACCCCAACGCGTCGCGATGTCGGCAAACCTCCCCATGCCGCAGCCCACATCCAGCACCACCTTGCCTCGTAAATCCTCCTCGGTAAGAGCGGTTTTTGTTCGGAAGTCCCATTCCGAAGTCTGAGGTCGAAGCTGCGTCTTCGAAAACTTTTGCCACTGGTAGCCGAAGCTATCCGCATACTGGCTCGACTCCACAAACCGCAAGACGCCGCGCACGACGGGGAATTCTTTTTTGCAGGCGGAACATCGATAGCCGTTCGGCCGCTGCTCGAGCGAGGAGCGACAGGATGGACAGCAGATCAGAGATTGCAGGTCAGCCGGCAGGTTTGAATGCACGCGACCTCCCCGGGTACATATAAGTGTTCGCAAAACCACGTACCGGCAAGGCCACACGGGCTGGCGCGGCCTCCTCCGCGCGTTTTTCCTCCGTCACCATGGCCACAAGAACCGACGTGTAACACACGGCTAGGTAAGGAAAGAATTGATAGGCTTCAGGAGCAAAACAGGCACCTACCACAAAACCAACCAACGAACCACGGGACGCAGCCAAAAAGATGTCCAGCTCCTTATCAAGGGTTTTTAATCGTCCTAGATATCTGAGATTTGCAAAACCCCGAGCAAAGAACATCAGGTACAAGAAAAAGACTGGAAGCCCCCCCTCGGCGGCGATCTGTAAGTACGAAGCATGAACGTTTTTCCACATTCCCGAGTAAACAATAAAGTTTCCCGCTCCGACTCCGAACACGGGGTAATGAACAATTGCGTCGACGGCTTTGGCCATAAGCAGTCTTCGTTCTACGTAGGACCCGTAAGCGTTACCCTCCAAACTGGAATTCAGGTCCTCTCCTGAAATTGCGGCAAAGCGTTTTACCAGGGGCTTGCCGGTAACTGCCAATAGTAGAGCACCAATGAAAAATACGGCGACAATCAAAAACAAACGCTTTCCCTTCACTCCGAAGTACCAAAGGGAGACTCCTCCCGCGATGGCTAGCTGAATAAATCCCGCTCGCGACGCAGTCATGAACAGAGCAACCGTCATTGTCGCGATGGCGAAACACCACGCCGCCTTGCGCAAGATGCTTTTGGCGCTTAAGAGGAATGCTAAACAAAAAGGCAACGAGAGGACGATGGCAAATGCCATATCATTCGGATTCGAATAAAACCCCCCGATCACGCCGAGCAACCGCGGGACCGAGTGGCCCTTCACGATAGCCAACAGGGAAATTACTGCAACCGAAGCAGCCTGGACGAAAATGATTCGCCGGAGTCTATCCAGCGTCGTGACCAGCAGGAAAGTCAGAATCCAAGCCACGTAGACTTTGGCAAAATCTAAAGTGTTAAAGAAAGCTCCGCCCCTCCACACCGGTGAAAGCAAAGCTGAAGCAAACAAGAGAACGATCAGAAACAACAGGTAGAAAGCTTCTTTCGGGAGATCCTTGAGCCCACGTGGCGTCTTTCCGGCACTCAACAGCAGACTCAAGACTGCCAGTACGCTGGCAGCCTTGGCCGCCGAAAGATAGTCCAAAACGAAGATGTAATCTTGCGGCCGGGCGCAGTAAATGAAGTAGAAGGCCGTCAACCAGAAAAAGGCAATCTTCAGGGGTTCCTTTTTCTCTCTTAGCGCATCGGCCGTTTTCAAGGCTCGGCCCCTTAGCACGAAAGTGTCTGATCTTCTTGCCAACATATGCAATCACTTCAGATTGCGTACAGCCATCTGTTTTTCGCAAACTCCACAGTTGCCGAGCGGCCAATAATCGTGTCTTGATGGGAAAGTGTAGTTGGGGAATCGCGGCGTCGGCTGAAGCTGGAATTATACAGTCTGAAGGCAGACTGGCCGCCAGGCCAGGGTTAACGTTTGATGAATTCTCGGTTCTGCGGGATGTTGAGAACTGGACTGGAAAACCGCGACAGTCCGCGCTAGTATGCCCACCAACCGGCGAACAAGGGAGAGCAAATATCCGGAGAACACGTATCTATCTTGGTATACACCGTGCGACCGTAGAAGAAGGGTAACCCCCAATCGAAGGTGCAAGCCCCAGCCCCGCTCGCGCAGGAGCCAGTACCGCTTGGCCCCGCGAGCGTACTGAACGCCGCAAAGCCCGGGTTAGTGGAGAACAAATTGTCGGCATTGTCCACGGCAAAATCTATTACATTCTCGCCCTGGGTTGCCCCCTGGTTGCTCGCTGATAAGTTCGTCAGAGCGGGTGGGCAGAAAAATTGGGTATTGTCATCACACACGGGCACGGAATCAGGGAAGAACAACGCGTTCGATCCACTATCAATGAAGCTGCGGGTAAGATTTTGGCCGTTGAAGACCGTGGTGAAGTTGGCATTCGCGTCCAGAGTATAAATCGTTGCACCTGGCGCCACTCCGAAGAAGCCAAAGGTCAGAGTGCCATTGACACTGCTCTCAGCCCCTGAAACCGCTGGGAGATTGATGACCACGCCGTTCGCGTTAAATGCGCGAGCCGGATTTGTCACTTGTTGCAGCCGATTGGCGAGAACCGGAGAGTCGGCAGGTAGGCAACCTGAAGTCGGACACGCGTAATAAACATTCGGTGGTACTGCTTGCGCACTACCGTCGCAGAAATTAACTCCAGCGAGAGTGCAATCGGTGGGTTCCGGTCCGACACCCAGGATGCCGTTTGCGCCCAACTGCTCGGGTGTATTCAAGTTTGCACCGCCGTTCGAGCAACTATCCGGTACCCCGCCATTTATCCTACTGCTGATTACCTGCACCGGGACCGCAGCACTTGGGCCATTGATGAATGAACTCGCATTCAGTCCGCCAACGTAGACATCGGCTGTCGCCGCCGGGCCCCACAGGTAGGAACCGTCCGGAAACGCATAGCAATTCTCCAGGATGTTTCCATCCGCATTGGTCAAGCTTGGGAGTTTCAGCGACGGTATTGCAGATTGCAGAATTCTCAGTCCGTAAGATCCCGTGTCAACCAGAATTCCGTTGACCGTCTGACAAACCGGAAAAGGGAAAGCGCCGGCAGGAGGCTGGCCCGGATTACAGATCGTCACACCGTTGATAAATGCACCATTCTTATACACCTGGCCGGGAACAGGTCCGCCGTTAACACTAATGACAGCAACGTTCGAACCGCCACCGGAAGGAAACACGGTTATGCGAAAACTTGCGGACACGTCCGAATCGGCCGAAGTCGCGGTGACCGTCACAGTTGTAGGAGATGAAACCGTCGCGGGCGCCGCATAAGTGACAAAGGTGGATGTCGTGTTGACCAGAGATCCTCCACCTGACGGAGACAGAGAACCTGCTCCAGTCGGAGGCGCAAGAGTCCAAGTCAAGACCGGGAAGACCCCACCGTTAGCGATCAGGGCTTGGATATCCAGCGTGCCTCCCTGGTTAATGGTCTGATCAGAGAGAGGGATTAGGGGAGTTGAAATACCAGGCACGGCCAGCGAAACAGTGATCGGAGAGGTTGGGATTTGTATCGACCTGATGACGTTTGGATTCGTGATCGAGGTTGCCAGGATGGTCACGGTCGTGGCCGCGGGGAAACTGGCCGGAGCTGTATACGTCACAGAAGTCGAGGTCGGATCGCTCAGCGCGCCAAAAGTGGGCGGGGAGAAACTCCAGGTAACTCCTTTATTGTTCGGATCGAAGACCGTAGCTTGAATGTTAGCAGACGCCCCTGGACCGAGCGATGTCGTGGACCCTGGGAAAGTAGGCGTAAGTTGGATCGTGACTGACGCACCGATAAGCGTTACCGGGCCTCCTCCTCCCCCGCAGGCTGCAAGGCACATTAACCCCGTGAGCGAAAAAATGATCGCAACGGCATGCGCCGCCCGTGCTCCTCTACTGAACGTCATCCGCGCTCACCCCCGCCGGCAATAATTCAGGATCGTAGGCACGGCCGAAATAGGCCCGCATGTGGCCAGAGGTCTGCAGCACCAGTCCCGGCTCATGGATGTTCAAAGGCTGACGGCCCACGCGACTCTCCCGTTGCGCTTTCGCCGCTACGGAGTAACGCTGAAAATAGCTTCCCAAAAGTTGCCGCATTTCGGGCACAAATGGGCCCTGCCAAGTAACTCCAAAAACCTGTCCAGCGGGCGAAACGTATTCCCTGATCACAGTTCCTGTCGGGACTGTGATTTCGTGGACGGCGTAGGAATCAGCCTGTGTGCTCTTGAGTCTTGCCTTCATTTGCACTTGATCTGCCTGAACCGACTCTGAAGTGCCACCCAGCACCGCGAAACCGTGGGAAGACAACACCAGAATCACCAGGACAACGCCAGTCCATTTTTCCCCAACGCGCACATAGTGGATTTTCCCTTGTCTCGAGGTTTTCATGGCACTTTATCCCGAATACATTGTGCAGAAAGCTGTGGAAACGCCCAAGCGCGTAATCCCCGCATCCCACAGCGATGTGGAAACCTTCTCGGTTTATCACGGTAGGGTGACGGGAACATTAACACCGGGTTAATTGTGAACAGAGGTGGCTGGAGGACTGCGATCGGACAGCAAATTCGCACAGTCTTTTGACAACCCTGCTTTGATGACTCTTCTTGGTAACCTCGCGGGAAACCGTGTTTCTCCAGAAAATTCCACATCCTCTTCGACTTCTTCGATGATCCGAAGCGAAAAATTAATTCAGGTTTAATGATGGCGTCGCAGGAAAGCAGCAAGCAAGGGAGATAGTAGTCCCAGTTCCTCAACCGCTTACTGTTTCTCGCGCCGTTGCCCCGCGAGCTTGGCTGTGGGGCTGTCACCAACGTTCGAATCGATATAAAGAGGAGATTGTCAGATGACAAGAATGAAATTACTTGTTGGCGCACTGCTGCTGATTGGTGCGCTCGGTACAGTTCCAAATGCCCTCGCCGCTTGCGCCCCCGGAACTGGGGGGGCTGGCGTCGCCTGCCTGCACTACCTGGCCGCCGGCTCTTCGGCCATGTTCCAAGGCTTTGGCGTCTCCGTCGTCAACACCATCGCTCCGACCATCCTCCCCGGTGGCGGTTCCATACACCACTACACTTTCAAGAGCGCAAATCCTCCTGGTGAACTGGCAGCCCTACTGCGCGATACTCGCAGCGGCTTGCAGGGCACAACCATTCCAGATGAACCGGCAACCCTTTGGGTAGCTTATATCTGCACGAGCGCTCCGGGCGGCCAGTGCACCACAGGCACAGCGACCGACGTGTGGGCCTACCTCCAGGTTGATTCCACGGTCGGTGTCCGCTCCATCATGGCCCGGGCCAGCGGTGGAGGGGTTGGAGTCAATTCAGTACTCGACGGGAATACAAGAACCTCGGTGGCCGGCACCAATGTAATCAGCCCGGTACTGTTCAACTTCGGCGCTCCGAGCTGGGGAGCGGGTGACACGACCTGCACGGGTGGTTCTACAGCCTGCGACGATCAGTTTCTGGTACCAGAAGTATTCGCCGCGATCAACAGTCGGCCAATCAATGTTGGCTCGACCGACATCCGTTTCGAAGATGCCAAGTATGCCACCAAGAGGTCCACAGCGCCTCCTTCCAACGGTTCCGGCTTGGGCTACGGCACGGTTGGCAGCCAACTGGTTGGCACCTCCATTCAAAGCCAATTCTCCCACACTCTGGCTACGCCAGTTGAGTTTGGTCTACCTGGCGGCGGCGACCCCATCAGCTCCCAAGGAGTTCCGGCCACGCTAGTCTCCATTCCGGTCGGCGAAGCACCGATTCTGGTGATCGCCAACCGCAGCAGCGGCACCGGCCTCGGCGCACTGGACGCGGGTGGCGCTCCAGCCTTCGCCGATGTGGAAGACGACAACGGAGCGAAGGCCAATCGCTTATCTAACCTGTTCAGCGGCAATACTTGCGCTGGCAGCAACACGACTTTCAGGGATATCGGTGGCACCACCCAGTCCCTCACCGCCGCCGGTATTGGGGACTTCCCCGTGCACCTGATTCAGCGAGAGCCTCTCTCTGGTACCTTCAATACCTTTGAGTTCACGGAAATCCGCACTGCCAACGGTACCAGCGGCAACAATACGCTCGGCACTTGGAATAACGCCGCGGCTTGCAGTTCTGGATCCGGGGCACGGGGTGGTACGCAGGAGTGCGGCGTCAACGGCGCCACCAACAACCCGCTCAATTTGAGTTGCTTTTCTGGCGGTGGCACTCGTCAACGCGCCATCGGCACCGGAGAAGAAGTCTCAACCGTGGCAGGCCTGGCGGACAGACTCGGGTACGCCTTTTTCAGTTTTGCCAACGTCAAGAGCATCTCGTTAAGCAACTCGTTCGGATACCTTACGATTGACGGCGTGGATCCCATCTTCAACAATTACACCGGTGGCGACCCCGGCCAGCCGGCAGGGACAGTCGTCGGCGCAAGACCAGGACAGCTGCCGTTTTGCAACCCTGGGGGCGGAGCCTGCGCCACCAACACCATCTGGACCGGTGGAAACTCCTTCCCGCATCTGCGCGATGGCACCTACCGCTCTTGGTCGCTGCTGCGCCAGATCTGCGACACGAACGACAATAATTGCACTATCGCTCACGATCCGGTCGGCGCTGAGGCCATTATTCAGGCTGCGGCGAACGACATCCATAACAACGACCCCAACTCGGTGGCGGATTACCTGCCCGTTCAGGACATCGGGTTCATTCGTTCCCACTTTAACTTCAAGCAGTTCAGCAATACGGAACACTCCATTCCATTCGTTCACTTTGCTGACATCCCGTTCAGCATCCTAGACATCCCGGCAACCGCTGGCGAGTTGGCTGGAGGACCTGGAGTGCCCGGACCTGCCGCGCAGGGCGGAGATGCGGGTGGCTGCATTCTGCCTAAAAATCTGAACAACAACACTGTAGTTAACATCACGGTTGCTCAAAAGTCCGGCACCACCATGAAGTTCACCTACACCCCCAATTCGGGTGCCGGGCTCAGCGTGGGAGACAAAATATCGATCTACGGGTTCGGTAACGCCAATGATGGAGCCAACTTCGCCATCACAACCGTTGTCGCCGGCCCGCCGCAGAAATTCTGGGTAGTAAATTCGAGTGGAGTGGCGGTGGCTTCTGCTCCTGCCGGGACGATAGGAGCCAATGGCCCAACCAACTGCTCGCAGTAAAGCTTGTTAACCTCTAACCAGTAAGCCAGTAAATAAATGCAGTAGAACTGATCAGGCAGGTCGCCAAAGGGCGGCCTGCCCTGTTTTAAACTGAGCGCGGTCCCAGCAAACAGGCAATCTAAGCTTGGAGGGAGAACCTTATGCTGTTGTTAAATTCAGGTAAAAAACTTCTTATGGGTTTATTGTTTTTGCCGTTGGTGCAAACTGCGGGGATGTGCGCCCAACAGGTTGCGTCGGCCACATCGGTGCAAGCGCCCGCTAGCGGCGGTCAGGCGGCGGCACAGGATACTTCCAAGGTCAGCGACAGCCGGACGAATAAGAACGACAATAATAATAGTGACCACAAAGACGGGAAAAAGGAAGACAAGGGATACACCGCGCAAGACGGCAAGACACCGCCGGTTGAATCCAGTCCCGTGGAAGACTTCAATACGCTAGCCGTCCCGGCGGGATTAAGTTTCGGCGCGGAGATAGTGGACAAGTTCGAGTCTCCGGACTTCAGCAAGGAACTCATACGGGCAGCGTGGCGTGTGTGGGATCCGATCGATGTCTGGGTAATTAAGCCCGCCGGTGTGAAAAAACCGCCGGTTATTCTGTATCTCAATAGCTTTCCGTCAACCAACGATCGCTACTATGACCCGGACTATTGTAAGTTCGTAACCAAGAATGGATTTGTCGCCGTGGGATTTGTTTCCGCGCTGACCGGGGATCGTTATCATGATCGGCCGATGAAGCAGTGGTTCGTCAGCGAGCTGCAGGAATCGCTGGCCACTTCAGTGCATGATGTACAGCTGCTACTCAATTATTTAGGCCAGCGGGGCGACCTCGACATGACACGTGTTGGCATGGTTGGCGACGGTTCTGGAGCAAGCATTGCGATCATGGCAGCGGCGGTGGACCCGCGCATCCAAGTTCTCGATCTGGTCAATCCTTGGGGCGACTGGCCCGATTGGCTGGCCAAGTCCAGCGTGGTACCGGAGGACGAGCGGACCAATTACCTGAAACCAGAATTTTTGAAGAAGGTGGAGAATGTGGACCCTGTGAAATGGCTGCCCGAGCTGAAGAGCCAACGCGTGCGCTTGACCTATGTCGAATCCGTCAAAGCCACACCGAAGGAGGTCCGGGATCGCGTTGAAGCCGCAGCGCCGAGAAGCGTAAAAATCGCGAACTACCAGGACACAGAAGATTTCGTAACCGAGGTCACGTCCTCACGCAGGGCTTTTGACTGGATTAAGGAGCAGTTAAGGCCCAGCGCTTCGGCTCAGACAGTTGAGCCGAATTCGAACCCTGAAGCTGCGAATTTCAAATAGCTCAATGCAGTAAAGTCTGGTTGTTTTTGCCATCCGGCGTAGATTATGAGCGCAGCATCCCCCCACAAGGTAAGTTCGAGCGCCGAGCGAACGGTTCCGTCGACCCATATGGTTGAGCGCTCGGCTGTCGGTGCTTTGTCCGCGCAGTTGTCTCCTTGTGCGGTTCCCGATTGGTCGAAGCGTATTCCGGCGTTGGATGGATTACGCGGCCTCGCGATTCTGATGGTGCTGATGCGTCATACCATATTTAGCTTGCAAACGAATTCTCGACTTCTTTTGCCAATCTTGGCCGCCGGCCAACTCACGTGGAGCGGAGTGGACTTGTTCTTCGTGCTTTCAGGATTCCTAATTGGCGGGATTCTGTTGGATGCAAAACTTTCCCCCCGATATTTCAAAACTTTCTATATTCGCCGGGCATGTCGCATTTTCCCGCTCTATTTTTCGGTAACCGGGCTCGTTTTGTTTATGTATCTGTTTCACTTGCTACCGGGAACGCCTGGCGATCACCAACGGGTGCCGGCACCCTGGGCAGCGTATTTGACGCTTACCCAGAACTGGTGGTGGTCGGGGATCCCCCTTTTGGGAGCGACATGGTCGCTATGCGTTGAGGAACAGTTCTATCTGATCATTCCATTTGTGATTCGTAATCTTACTCGCCGTCAGTTGGTGGTTGCGCTTGTTTCGGTGGTAGCCGCGGCTCCTTTATTGAGGGTTCTGGTGTTTTACCATTATCCACACGGTTATGCCCTCTGCTATGTTCTTACGCCCTGCAGGGCAGACGCTCTTTGCCTGGGTGTCCTCTCGGCCGTATTGGTGCGAGATCCCGCAAGTTGGCGTTTGCTTCTGAAGCAGCGGATCTGGCTAAGGGGCATGTTGGTGGTTTTGCTTTTGGGGGTAATTCACATGACGCGGCAAGGTTATACTCCGTGGACCTCTCCGATGAACACTATCGGCTACTCCTGGATGGCTTTGTTTTACACTTTCGGGTTGCTCACAGCGGTCTCAAGCAGCGGGGGCATTATGCACGATACGCTGTGCCACAGGAGGTTGATGGGGCTCGGAACGCTGGCCTACTGTGCCTACTTGATTCACGTACCTTTGTTGCACGCGGGACGGCGAATGTTTGGAGTGGCTTTTAAAAGTTCAGCGAGCGCAAGTTGGCTTGCGGGTGGGATGCTCGGCATCGTAGCTACCCTAATCATTGCATCTGTCTCCTGGGAGTTCTTCGAGAAACCGTTATTGAGAATGGGTCACAGGTATGAGTATTGATCGTGAGAAAATTTATTTGTTCCCGCTTCTTAGGGCGTGCAGCGCGTTGGTGGCATTCGCGAGGTTTGGATTCAGCTGCAGCGCATTCTCATATGCTTTTTGCGCATCCGGGAGGTTGCGATCCTCCTCCAAGAGCTGACCAAGTTGGAAATAGCCTTGAGCCGTGGGATGCAGCGAGACCAATTTGGACATTTTGTCGACCGCGTCTTCTATCTCCAGCATGCTTAGATTCTGGAGTAAGAGCGGATCTTCAGGGCTTAGCTGGTACACTTGGAGAAAGTTGGCTCGCGCCCTGGCGCGATCCCCAAGCTGGGCGCAAATCACCCCGAGACGCCGGTGCGCTTCGCTGAGGTGATCGGGATCACGATTGGTACGGATGACGGTCTCAAATTGCTGGATCGCTTCCTGATGACGTCCATGCTCCTCCAGATTGATGCCAATATTCAAAAGCGCAGTGGGATCGGTTGGTCTGATGTCTTTGGCAATTACGAAATGCGGTAAGGCCTCGTCGCCACGGCCCTTGTTCGCCAAACCCACCGCCAAATCTTCCTCCGCAACGAAGTTGGTAACAGTAACCCGGAGTGCGTGGGTCCAGAGAACCACGCTGTCCTTCCAATAGCTCACTTGACGCCAGCTAGCCAAAGCCAGAGCAGTCAGTACAACAGCAGCGGCTGTGGCTAGCCATCGGGTGTCGATTCTCATAGAACGAGCCGCAGCAAATGTTCCCCAGACTACGGCAACGAAAATTCCAATCAACGGAATGTAAGCGTAGCGGTCAGCCATAGACTGGCCGCCGATTTGGACGATTCCAATTACAGGGACCAGTGTTCCCAAGAACCAAAGGCAGCCAATCATCAAGTACGGGCAACTGGACCTGAACCTCCAAACTAACAAAACTACGGCTGATAGGGCGCTTGCCGCGAGGATGACTTGCCAGAAAGGGAGCGCCATAGTGGGATAAAACGGTGCCAGTCCCTGCGGGAAGAATGCTTTCCACAAATACGTTGAGTAAGCCCAAACCGCATTCTCCAGACGCCAAGGAAGCGGGGAATCCGAAAAAGAAACGATCGAATTGCCACGCCGTTGCGCAACCATAGTAATCACGGCGCTTGCCCCCGACAGTACCAGCAGAGGTGATTTTTCCAGAAGCAGTCGGTGAAACGGCGCCCGGGCTGCAGAGAAAGTTGCGGAGGGCTGGCTCCAATTCTGAACTCTTCCCAGAGGCCAGAAATCAAGCAGCAGCAGTACGAGCGGCAAGGTAATCACCATGGGTTTGGACAAGAGTCCAAAGACGAACAGCGCCCCCACGCACAAATAGCGCTTGACGCCGGGTTTCTGCGCGTACCAAGCGTAGGCCAGAAGAGCCAGCATGAAAAAAAGAGTGCACAGAACATTCTTTCGTTCGGCAACCCAGGCGACCGACTCCACGTTGAAGGGATGAAGCGCGAACAGAGCGGCTACCACGAAGCTGCGCCCTTTCGCTCCGGTGACCCACGATAAGAAGATGAACACAAGCGCGACGTTGAGCGCGTGCAGCAACAGGCTGGTAGCGTGATGGCCGCCCGGGTGGTCGAGACCGTAGAGTTGGCAGTCCGCAGCATGGGAAATCCAAGTCAACGGATGCCAGTTCCCCGCCGCGTCAGTAGTAAACGCCCATCTGATGGTTTGCCACCTTAATCCGGCACTCACATGGGGATTGTTGAAGACGTAAACGTCGTCGTCGTAGTCGATGAACTCATGCCTGACGACAGGGGCGTAAATCGCTGCCGTAGCAAGCGCCAGGAAGGCGCATATGACGGGGATTTGCGTCATTCGCGACAAAGTTAGGACGCGACGGTTGCCTGAAGTTATCTGAAAGACGTCGGCACGGCGAGATTGAGTCGTTGGGCCCGCCTCGTTGAGAGTCTGGGTTTGTTCGGCAGCGACGAGTTCCGTCTTGGCGCGAGCCATGTGGGCGTGTGTCTGCTGATAGGAGAAAAGCCGATCTCCGACGCTGCTGTGCAGCAACAATCGCAGTATCGACTCAGAACTACGGGAAACTCAGCTGCAGCGTCCCAATGTCACCTGTGCAGGATTTCGATATGCCCTGAAAGCTATATTGACTGGCAGTTAGCGAACTGCCATCGGGAGTAACCGTCGCAGCGATTGGGACAAAATTGAGCTGTGATCCGTTGGGACCGAAGAAATCCAAACTCACGGTGGTTCCACTTATGGTCCCCGTAATTGTCGCCGTAGTCACGTACGAACAAAACGGTGGGAGGCTGCTTGTGGTCATATTCCCGGAAAAATCCGCATTACTGGCTCCGACGTTGGGTCCCTGGGTAAGTGCTCCAGCCACGTTGACCGTACCATTCGATGCGGCCGAAACCAAGGTTCCGTGAAACGACCCAGTCAGAGGGGCGATTCGTATAGCAGACCAGGTCCCACTTGACGTACCCGTGCACCCACCATTGAGTGTCGAGAATGGGCCACCCACAAAAGCGTCGCTACTGCCGTCGGCAGGAAAGGTTCCAGTGAGAGTTAGGTTTTGTCCAAATTCGTTGACGTCGAGTTGCAAATTCTGCCCATCGAGCGTTCCGGTAACCGGGCCCACTCCCTGACAGCCACCCCCTAGTATCAAACTGCCGGTGACGGATTTTCCCGCCTGTAGGAGGAATCCCGAATACGTAAGAGGTTGAGGATTTGCCTGACGGTTCAAAGTGATCAGCCAATTTCCTGAAAGAGAACCGCTTGTAGGGGCTGGGCTACTCTGCCCTGATCCGCAAGCCACAAGGGTGAGTGACAGGCACGAAAGCAACGCTGTCGTCCAGACTCTCACGGCTCTCTCCAAAACATCACAGGGCTGGCGGTAAGATCATCATCTGCAGGGTTCGACCGCGAATTTGCTTTCTCGTGACGGTGAACAACTCCGGCCGTATCTCCTGCGCCGCTCACTTGCAGAAACCTGTCATCGAAAATTAGAAGCGGTTGCAACTCTCCGGCTCCGTGCTCCACCCGCAACTTGCCTGGATTCGTCAGACTATGCACCTGCGCCGGGCTGCAGGGTAACAGTGCCATTGCCAAAGTCTTTACATGCACCCGATGCCTGAGGGAAAAGATCGTAGGTTCCAGTTATCGTGGAGGCATCGGGGGTAGCCGTCCCTACGTATTGCCCCACCGCGGTCCCCTCAGGCCCCAGCAGATTGAAGACCACTGCCGTTCCGCTTATCTGTCCAGTTACGGACGCGTTGCTGAGGCAGGGTGCGTCGCTTGACATCATGCTTCCCGTAAGGATTGTTGTGCTTCCCCCGTTGTTTGGCCCCTGCGCGATCATCCCCGTAAAATCCATAACCAAGCCGGGGGTCGTCGTCGAAGTGAATGTCGCAGTGAAATTTCCAGTCAGCGTATGCACCTGGTCTGCGGTCCACGTCCCAACCTGATTAGCGCCGCAGGGCGAAGCAAAAATCGAGTAGTCGCCGCTCATCTTGGAGCCGTCACTTGCAGCGGTGCCCGTCAGATTCACGGTCTCGCCCACTTGGTTCACCGTTATCGAAACATTCGACCCTTTTACTTGTCCTTGGGCAGAGCCGACCCCAGGGCAAGCAGTTTGCCCAGCAAGCAAGAGACCTCCAGCCAAGGAGTCGCCCGACTGAACAAAGAATCCAGATTCTGACTTCACAGCCGATGTTGCGGTATTTGTGAGCATGAGCTGCCAATTTCCGGAAAGAACCTGCTTGCTGCTGCTCCCACCGTCGCCGCAGGCGGTCAACCCTAATGAGCACGCAAGCATCACTGCAATCAGCGTTCGCATAGGTTCTATGCATTTCCCAAACTGCCGGACGAAATTCAGGCCACGTCCCCGCGAAACTAGAGAGCCTAAGCATGTTCTGTTACGAAATTGTGACAAAAGCATGAATTATTTGTAAATGTAAGGCAGGCCGAGAGCGGCACTGAACGTGAACAGCTTGTTCAAAGCGGTTTGTGTTGAACTACTACCTGCCAAGACAACGCCGACACCACACTAGAAACCTCAACCCAACGCGCCGAGGCTCTGAGCGCCAGTCAGCATGGCCTACCATAGGTATGCAAAGACGAAATAGGCCCCTGATCCCAGAACCGCTGCTACCACAACCATGCCAAGCCAACCCCACATCGCGACTCTTTCTCGTCGCGCTGGGATCGCATTGGCGATACTAGCGACATGTTCGTCGGTTGCTGGATAAACCCTCGCTTTCTCAGGAAAGACAAGATGTGCTGACATAACCTGTGTCGCCGAGCCCCTAACCCGAGCCACTATCTGCTCCAGCGGAGGGGTTCAAATCCTTAGACTACAATATCGAACAGCGCCGACTACTCCGCATCCATCCCGCCTGAATTCCAAGGCCCCTCTTCGAGTAGGGGCAGTGTATTCTTCCCGCCCAACGTTTCGACTACGCCGAGGTTAATTTTTGGTGAATCACAGATTCGGCTCGTTCGTCATAGTCGTCGTGTCCTGTACTCGACTCGCAGAGCGTATCGGCGCGGTTCCGCGAGCGGTTGTCTGGTCTGCTCGATGATCCCCACGCTGTCGACACAACTCGCCGCCAGTCAATCCTGCCAGCTTCACAGGGGAGATGATCTGTTCCTTGCTATATTGTGCGCCCTTCGTTGTGGCTCTTCTCTCCGGATTGCGAGAAGCCATAAATACTTGCTCTGCAGAGCAACCCGCAACATGCATCTTGGACTGGAAATTGCCCTCTTCTGCGGGAGAGGCCGTGGCCAAGCAGGTCGCGGAACCGACCGAAGACGGCCAGTTCAAGGTGAATGCAAAGGGTGTGGAAGAGTTGGTGGCGGATAAGGGCTACCACTCTGGGGCCGTGCTGGTGGATGTGCGTGAATTTGAGGTGCGGACCTACATTGCGGAACCGGATCGCGGATGGCGGAAGTGGACGGGCAAACGAGTAGAGCAGGCGGCGGTCTACGCAAACTGGCAGCGGATCGGTGGCCATCGCGGCAAGCAGTTGTTAAGGCGGCGGGGTGAGCTGGTTGAGCGGACTTTCGCACACGCCTACGAAACCGGTGGACTGCGGCGGTTGTACGTGCGCGGCAAACAGAACGTGCAGAAGCGGCTGTTGCTGCAAGCGGCCGGATGCAATCTGGCTCTATTGCTTCGGAAAATGATCGGAGCTGGCACACCGCGAGCTTTGCAGCACGTGGTGACATCGCTGTTGTTGGTTCTCCGGTGGCTGACCTCGCCAATGTATGGGGTAAATCGGCGGGTAACTAAGCGTTCAGCTGTTGTCTCGCGCCGGATACCAAATCGCAACCGAGATGCTCAACTTCAACTCGCTGCCGGGAAAAAGCCCGGTTTAGACACAGGCTGCTAGTACTACTGTGTTAGTAAAAAGGAGTGCCACAAAAAGGACAACCCGAAAGTTGTCGGAGCAGAACTCGTGCGATGGTTTGAAGCGTAGCAAGGGACCAGGGGTTATGCCGCTCCACGCGTACCGGGCGAACCCCGAGGGCGGAACTTGAGCGGCATTTCGGCGACGGGTAAGTCCACTTGACCGGCGCGAGCGGAGGGGGAAAAACGGCTCCGTTCGGCCACCAGGAACCCATAGGCCGCAATACAGAGAGTGGCGTGATGGTGAAAGCAGCGCCAGCCTCGTCCTTCATAGTGGCCCAGGCCGAGTTCTTGCTTCAGTTCTTGGTAATCACGCTCGATGATCGAGCGCTGCTTGGCCAAGCGCACCAGATCGGCAAGCGGGGGGTTGACGGGCAGAGTCGATAACCAGTACTTGGTCGGTTCGGCTTCCGCTTTCGGCCACTCGATCAGCAGCCACTCTTCCGGACGGGGCTGGCTGCTCTCGTAGTCGCGGTGTGCAGGACGTAGGCGCAGGGCCGCAAACCGGGAACGCAAGGGCTTACGAGTTCCTGGCCGCCAGCCCACCGTCTTCCAGGCGGAGGCAGGCAAGCTCATGGCCAACTCGCGCACCGGAAGCGGATTGTGCTGGCCATCGCGGCGTAGCAGTTTGGTGGGGCGTCCGATTCCTTTCCACTTCCGTTTGGGGAGCGGTGCCTGGCCTGGTTTCCACACACTCACCGACGACTGGATACCCACGACATACCGCAAACCTAATTCGGTGATGCCATCGCGAAATCCGGTGTCGTTGCCATAGCCGGCGTCAGTCAGTACCGGAGCGGTGGGAATCTCGCGGTCCAGGGCAGTGCGAATTTGTTGCAAAGCAATTTCCGGTTTGGTTTGAAAACTGATTCCCGGCGGTATGCCCGTGGCCTTCCTCCGCTTCTTATCGTGAGCCCACACTTCGGGTAAGTAGAGACGCCAGGCAATCGGCAAACTCACCTCGCGGGTGCTGACCGACAAACTTACCGCCACCCGACAGTTCTCTTGCTTGCCCACCTGCCCACAGTACTGTCGGGTCACTCCTACCGAATGCGTCCCCTTCTTCACCAACCCTGTGTCATCGACGATCCAGGCTTCGATCGGTCCTTGCCTCTGCATGGCGGAGAAGGCGTACTGGCGCACCGCCTCCAGAATGTCCTCATCGCTCCAGGGCGCGTGGGCCACAACATGGTGCAAGGACTGATGAGTCTGACGAACATTGTCGGGGCAGAGACGAGCTGCCATGGGCTCCACACTCTTGCGTTCCCCAGGAAGCAGCAAGCCGGTGCAATAGGACTTCAGAGGGACCACGCGATCCCGGTGCCCCGCGGCTTGCGCCAGGCGATTCAGATAGGCCGCGAAGCGTTTTTGTTGGGCGCCTGGCGCAACAGAATGGGCGCTCATGACCAGCAACTTACCACTAACCAGTGACAAATCCCTGTGGTTTTCGGCAGGAAGCATCTAGTTTATAACACAGTAGTACTAGGGGGCCCATACAGCTTTGCGCCGAGTAATGAAGTTTGCGAACGCCACTACAGCGGCCGTGTTCAAGAATACAAAGGTGAACGCCGCGTCCGCTGCTCTAGCCACGGGATCAAGCTTGGGCCGCGCGAACGCCATAGCACTCAAACCGTAGAATGCCAATTGTAGAATCATGGCGATACGGTAAAACAATTCGGGAACCATGAACGACGTAAGTAGAGCAGTCGCCAGGGCAAACGGGACGACCAGCCTGAGGAGCTTGTGACTTAAGAATTCAAACCGCGCCGGATTGGTTCTACTCAATAACCAGGGTGCTAACTGTAACAATTGATAGTTGCCGCTTAACGTTCTTACCTTCCTGCGGAACTCCCGCGTTGCTTCCCGGTCGTCCAGATCCCAGGCGCGTGCCCGCGCGTCGAACACCACTCGTGATCCTTGGCGCAACACCTGCATGGGAATATAGACGTCATCCAAAATTGTTTCCGGAGGAACGGGTAAGAGCAAGGTGCGCCGTACTGCATAAAAGGCCCCAGTTGCCCCAATGACTGATCCCGAGATCGATTCCAGCCCACGGATCGTTTTCTCGACTTTCCAATACAGCCCCACACCTCTGTCAGCCTCCCCGGAGCACGGGTCGCCTATCATCAATTCCCCGCTGGCGCAACCAACGTCCTGATCTGCAAAATTTTCGAGCAGCGAGCGCACCGCGTCCGCCTCAATCTTCTGGCGCGCATCTGTGAAGACTACGATTTCTCCACTTGTCGCCCGTATCGCTTCGTTCAGCCTAGCCGCCTTCCCGTGTACATGCTGATTTAAAATAACCTTTATGCGAGAATCCTTTGCGAAGTCTGCCAGGACATGATTTGTGCCATCCGTGGAACCATCGGAAACCACCAGAATCTCCGCCTGGTCTGCGGGGTAATTAAGTTCCATGAGATTTCGCAATTTGCACTGTAAAACTGGCGCTTCATTACGGACTATCATGACTATGGAAATGGACGCGGAAAAAGGACCCCGGCGAACCGGACAAGGACGCCAACGGCTACGCAACCACAACCATGCCGGGTACCCTAAATAGGTGTAGACAACAACAGCGGCAGCTCCCCAGAAGACCCATCTCATTGTGTTCTCCCGTCCAAGCGTTTTCCGTGGTACTGATTTCGCGCACAATTTCCGCGTTCCTCGATCCGTGAGTAACAAGTCCGACGATCTTCTCCGCTCGCTGCTTGAGATCGCCATTTCCGTAGAGATTGTGTCGCAACTAACGCCTCCGATAGAAAGGCCAGTTCCCGCGTTTGACTTAATGGATCAAAAAGTCTTCACAGTCGAACGAGGGTCCGCTAAGGGTGAACAACAATTATGTCCAGATGTACTCGCTGGTTTGGTGTGGTAGCGTAGCTCTCCGCACATCCGGTTCAATGACAGCCAAATGAAAAGTAGATGAAAATCGGACATGCGGATGAGCGCGGTTGTGGAACGCGCACCCCGCCGCAAATCTTGCCCTATCCAGCTCGATAGGGCGAGAGCGGTCACCGAGGCAATGGGCAATGTTGTCAACGCGGCTTGTGATCGTGGCTCCGTTTGTGCCAGCGATCCGATCTGACGAGACTGGGCGATGCCGATCTCCTCGACGAACACGTTTGGCGGTTTGGAAGGCTGTGAATAACCCCGCCTTGTAGGTTCGTTACCAAGCAATGGGCGTTCATACAGATGTTAATCGAGCAATTTGGTCTCGCTTCCCTTCAGCACCACTCCCACAAGGTGCTCCTTGCGAAACTTCTCACCCGGCTTGCGCACGATCTCAAACGGGGTCAAATTCGACCGCACCACCAGCAACACTCCGTCGGAGTGATTCATTGGCCAGCAAGCACGCGTCCGAGACCGGAGTCGGTGCCGGTGAATCCAGGATGATCCAATCGAACGACGCCGCACTCGCTCAATCAAGGACTTCAAGCAGCCATTTGCCGACCAGTTCCGTAGGACCCAGCACCGTGCGGCCAGCTGGGGCAAGAGATTGGGGCGGGGCAACGGTGAGGGGGCAATATGCCTTTTGCATGTTCGGCTACGACACCCGAGTCCCTGGTCGCCGATCGGGTTGACGTTGTGGCCTTCGATGGCGGTTCGACCTTGAGCTTCACAGACTATTTGCGAATCGCAGCGGGTCGAGGGCAAGAACCCTGACCCGGCCACCCCGAGGTACGCGCAAATGGCAGCAGGAGCGAAGTAGCGGGCGGAATCGAGGAAAAGACGGTACCGTAGACTGCTAGCTACGAGCTCTATCCGATGTGCAAACGGCCGGGGCTTGTTTTGAGAAGGAGCGCTGCTCGCATCGAGGGTCTGGCAGCAGTGGTGTGGTTCAACGGGAGGGTTACTAGCTGCCGTATGCCTACGGATTGGGAATCGTCGCACTCACTTCACTCGAGTAGTTGCTTTGATATCCCCGTGAGTCGACGCTCGTTACGACGTAGTAGTATGTCTCCCCGCTGAGCACGCTATCATCTGTATACGAGGTCATCGCATCCGGCACCGAATTGATCTGGGCGTACGGCCCTCCCGGCGTATTACCCCGATACACGGAATAGGCGGCTACCGGGGAAGGGTTTGCCGTCCAAGAAAGCAATACACGATGCTGCTGCGCCTGCGGCGTGTTTCCCGTGGGCGAGGTGCAGTCATTGTCTGGCGACTGCGCCTGCGCGACAGCGGTGTTCAGCGACGGTGAATTGTCGAAGTCGAACAAAGCTTTCAACGGATTGGCATTCTGATCCCGCGCGGTGAGAAACAGCGAATTCTGTCCGTCGGGAGCCAGGAATCGTCTCTCGATGAAAGCCAGTATTGAAGTGTGATCGCCGATGGTGTGTGAAACATAATGGGGCTTGGAAAATGGTGAAATCGCAAGTAGGGGAACCCGGATTCCAAGGTAGTCGAAGCTGGCGCACTGCGGGGGATACGGCCCTGTCGGATCGAAAGCCAGCGAGTGACAGATCAACTCCGCTTGATGAACGCTGGTCTCGTTCATCCTAAACGGATTCCCCCGGCATTCCGCGCCCCCACCGGGCTCTTGGCTCAGAGGCGGATCGGAAAGATCCGCACACTGTCCGGGCGCGATGCCATCGGGAGTCGTCGCGCCGCCCTGAAGGGCCGGAGGCGGCGCCACGTGGTCGTAAAAGCCCCCGTGCTGGTCGTACATAATAAAGATAACCGAATCTTGCCAGTGGGGCCCATTACGCACCGCGTTGACCACCTGCGAAACAAAAGCCTGGCCTCGTTGGATATCCGTGGGCGGGCGCTCGTCGTTCTCGGAGGCCTGGCTGGCTAGACCGAAATTGGGATCCACGAACGAGACTTGCGGCAAAGTTCCTGCTCCCGCTGCGCCAGCGGCTTGCGCCAGAAAGGTGGCAAGCGGAAGAAAATGCGGGTCAGTGGAGGTCCGGTCGAACGGTAGAAACCTACTCGCTTGCGGCACATCCTGGAAGTAGTTGGCCCAGGAAACGCCGTTTGTATTGAACAGGTCAAAGATCGTCCCGGTGATGGGCCGGTAGCCCCCCGGCGGAGGGAACCTGTCGTTTGCGGCGAGGTGGCCGAACGAGGTAGCGGCCAGGAGATAGGAACGATTGGGAAACGCAGGACCAGACACCGAGGCAAAGTAGCTGTCTCCAATTGCGAACTTCTGGGCGAGGTCGTAGTAGAACGGCACCTCCCGCTGGTTGTAAAAGGCCATCGCCTCGTTCGTGGCTGCGCTTTGGACAGGATCACCGGTCTGGTCGGTCAACTCGCTCGCAAGTAAAAAGCCGTTGTTACGAGGATTGGATGTGCGGTTCGGGTGTAAAAAGTTGAGTTCGAGATGGGTATAGAACCAAGAAGGGTCGAGAGCGGGCAACCCGCACCTTTGCGACTCATGGAAAGAAAATATGGGGTTGCCGTCCAGGCCAACGTTTTGGTTGGAGCAGTTGAAATTGCCCGCTCCGTCCACTGCGCACGTCAAACCATCCACGCAGGAGTGGTCAGCTGGGTCGCAAGCTCCGTTCCCGTTGTGATAGGGACTACCCGGCGCGTAAGCCAGCGCTCCAAAATAATTGTCGAATGAATGACTCGCCTGCATCAAGACGATGACGTGGTTGACCTTGTTGATATCACCGTCGGCGAAAGCTGGCTTTAGCTCGCTCACGCCAAACATCAGCGTCAGAACCAGAACCGCCCGTAGAACTACGAACCGACGCATATATGATTTCCAGTTTTGATTGAACGCGGCTGGCGACTCATTCCACTCGCCGGCCGCGCCTGGTTCGATCGAGCAGTCTTATTGCGGAG
>Ga0070708_100000894_pt1 | contig 22574 bp, 22 predicted proteins | sample KBSK5503metaG_FD_65469 | JGI IMG/M metagenome (GOLD analysis project Ga0070708, IMG submission 65469) | Corn, switchgrass and miscanthus rhizosphere microbial communities from Kellogg Biological Station, Michigan, USA - KBS K5-50-3 metaG | ecosystem: Host-associated > Plants > Roots >... | reverse complement strand
GTGTTCGTGAGCAGCGCCACGATCAGGTCGGCCACCGGGTCGACCAGGATCTGACAGCCGCTCGCGCCCGGGTGCCCGAATGTCGAGAAGGACGCGAGCTCGGCGAACACGGCCGGTGCCTCCTCGGTCTGAAGGGCGAAGCCGAAGCCCCACGGGATGCGCGCGTTCGGCGGGAAGCCGTCGAGCAGGGGATGGTCGCCGGGGGCGCCGGCCGTCTGGAGGCTGGTCATCGCCCGCACTGTGGACTCGGCGAGGACGCGCGGGCCGCCGGGCGCGAAGTGCCGCAGGAACGTGACCGCATCGTCGAGGCTCGCCACGGCGGAAAACGCGGGATGGGCCAGCGACCGCCCGTAGGCCGAGTTGTACATCGCCCCGTCGGTGCCATCGTTGAAGACGCCGCGGACGACGGCGATCCGTCCGGAGCCGCCGTCCTCGGGGCGCATGAAGGTGTCGGCAAGGCCCATCGGCTCCAGGACGAGGGAGCGGACGACGTCCTCGAATGGCGCCCCTGCGACAACGGCGACGACGCGACCCGCGAGGCCGCAGGCGAAGTCGCTGTATTGGAACCGCGTTCCCGGGCTGAACAGCAAGCGCGCCACGTACGCCTCGTCGATGAGGGCATCAGTCGATGTATGTGCGGCAAGTCGCTCCCCCATCTCCGGGGACTCGTACGGCAACCCCGAGGTGTGGGTGATCAGGTGGCGAACGCGCACGTCCTCACGACCCTCGCCGGTGAACTCCGGGAGGATCGACCAGATCGGCGTATTGACGGTGAGCTCGCCAAGCTCTACGAGGCGCATGACCGCGGCGGCCGTGTACAGCTTCGTGATCGATGCGAGCGGCCACAGCACATCCGGGCCGGCAGGGAGGCCCGGCGCGGCGTTGCCGGCGAAGTGTTGGAACACCGGCCGATGCCCGCGCAGCACCGCAACCGCGGCGCCAGCGAACGCCCCGCCTGCGACGTTTCGATCGACGAGGGCAGCAAGGCGAGGTGGCGTCACGGCAGGCTCAGGGTACGAGCCGCCGTCACGGGCGGTAGTCGAGCTCCGAGTTCTTCCAGATTCGGTTCAGGACGTAGTGCCCGTCGCCTTCCGGATCGAGCAGCGCGGCCCGGGCGGCGAGGATCATCACGTACGGGTGCAGGCGGATGTTCACGAGCGTCGTCCCCCGGAACGTCTGCTCGATCACGACCCCCTCCTGCGTCTGCTGCCAGAAGTCCTGGCCGTACTCGAAGTTGCCGGGGCCGGCGTCGACCATGCGCACGCCGTCCGCGTCCTGGTGCAGGTACATACCGCCGCTGAGATGGAGGCCGCCGCCGACGATCTGGTTGCAGCCGGCCGCGTCCATCCAGCCAACCGCTCGAATCTGGCTTGCGGAGAGGTCCGGTCGGTACTCGTCCGGGCCCCACCACTGGGGATCGCAGACCACGAGATCGGCGCCGCCAGCCCGGGCCCCCGCCACCGCCGCGTTGACGTTCGACTTGGTCAGCCAGGCGACGCCAGGCGTGGTCGGGCCGGCGTGGGTTGGGCCGGGAACGTTGTTCCACGAGACGAACGCGACCTTCAGCCCGGCAACCTCCACGGTCGCCGCCTCGAGCGCCTGGTCGAGGTCCAACCCGAGCCCCGTATGCGGGACGCCGTGCTTGTCGAGGAGCTTGATGGTCGACCGGATCCCGGCGACGCCCCGGTCACTCTGATGGTCCGCGGCGAGGTACACCGCATCGACCCCGAGGAAGCGCTGCCAGCGTGAGACCACGGCCTCGGGCACCGCGAGGCTGGGGAAGCTGGTCTTGCAGCACGGCGACCAGGCGCTCGTCGGGAGAATGGGGCATTTGTGGTCGGCGAGGGTCAGGTCCGCGCCGCTGATCAGCCTGGCCGTCAGGCCATCGTTGCCGGTCTCGACCGGTCGGACGATGGGATGCTGGTCGATGCCGGGCGGCGGGTTCGGGTTCGGGATCGGGCCGCCCCTGTACCTCGCCGTGCCGCCATCGAAGACCCAGTCCCAGCCCTTGCCGAGGGTCACCGCCTGGCGCGCGGCGCCGCGATCGGCACACATGCTCCCGACGCTGTTGAGTGTCCAGACCTGCGTGCTGTCGATCGAGGTCCATGCGGGGTCGAGGGCCACCTCGCCGGTCGGGCTGCCGTGCACCGGGTACGCGAGGGCCCGGGCCGCCGGCGCGCCGAAAAGGTCCGGCCCGAAGAGCCCGTACGGCCCGTCGCCGGCGATCGGGAGCACCTTGGTCGCCGGCTCGACCAACCCTGGTGGCAGGAGGGCGATCACCTTCGGGTCCGATTCGATGGACGCGGCGACCTGGTCGGCCGGGACGCACGCCGCCGTCGATGAGATCGACGGCTGGTCCACCTTCACGCCGCACGGGACGAGGAGACGCCCCTTGCCGGCGAGGGTCCCGAGCTCGTCGAGATCGATCACGGCCTTCAGGTTGGTGAGGCCCGTCACCACGGCCAGCGGAAACGACGTGGCGGCAACGGCACTGGGACTGGGCTCGATCGAGGGCGACGGGCTGGACGTTGGCGCCGTGGTCGAAGCGGGAGGCGAGCTCGTAGGCGCGGGGGACGGCGTGGGACTCGGGTTCTGGCAGCCGACCAGCAGCGCCGCCAGGGCCACGACCCCGAAACGGCGCACGAGCGGCGATCGCGAGTGGACCCGTGGCACGCCGCGGATGGTAGGGGCGGGCCAGACGGTGCGCCGTCGCGGAGCCTGCTCTAGGCTCCCGGCGATGCCCCGGTTCCCGCGGACGCTCACGGCTGCAGTCGCCCTCGGTGCCGCGCTCGTTGCCGTTCCGGCATCGTCCCCCTCGCCGGCAATCGGCCTCGGGCCGCTGCCCGCCTGTCGCCTCGCCGACATCCTGACGATCCCGCGGGGCTACGACGACTGGCGCATCACGCTCGTCGATTGGATCCTGAGCGTCGGGCCCGACTACAAGCCACCGGACCTCGTGTCGATCAGCGAGGCCGGGCTCACGGGCGGCGGACAGATCCGCGAGGTCGCCTTCGACGACCTCAAGGCCATGGCGAAGGCGGCACGGGCCAACGGCACGCCGCTCGGCAACGTCAGCTCATACCGGAGCTACAAGACGCAGGTCGCCCTCTTCAACTCCTACGTGGAGGGCTCCGGCTTCGATGCCGCGATCACCTTCTCCGCGCGACCCGGCCACTCGGAGCACCAGCTGGGCCTGGTCATCGACTTCTCGGCCGCCGGCAGCTCCGCGTTCGTCTCGGGCACAGACCGGACCGGTCGTTGGTTGGCACGGAACGGCTGGAAGTACGGCTGGCTCCTGAGCTACCCGAAGGGCAAGCAGGACGTCGTCTGCTACCGCTACGAGCCTTGGCACTACCGGTATGTCGGTCGCGAGCTCGCGAAGGCAATCCACGACTCCGGGCTGACGATCCGCGAATACCTCTGGTCGCACTACACGACGGTCGATCCGAAGACCGGCGAGCCCCTCGCATCGGCCGAACCATCCGCCTCGCCCGGGGTGAGTCCGAGCGAACCCGCACCGACGACGCCCACCGCGACCGCATCAGCCACGGCGTCGACCAGCGCACCCGCAGCGACGCCGGGATCGTCGCCGGCGACCGCGCCGGCCAGGGTGTTCGGGCTGGATCCGTCGGTCGTCATCCTGGGCGCCGTCGTGGCGGGCTCGGTGGGTCTGCTCGCCGCGGTCGGGCTGCTGCGGCCTCGACGCCGCCGCGGGTCGCGATGATCGTCATGAGGTGCCGGAAATGAAGTGGGTGACGCGCGAGCATCCGAGAACGGATCGGATCGCATGTCCATGGCTGATCCGGAGGTTCATTGATCCGGATGCCGAGATCGTCTACGTCCCGCGCGACGACGTGCTTGCCTATGCCGAGCGCGAGGGCGCGACGAGCTTCGACGCGCCGGGTGCCACGTACACCCACCGAGGCAGCATGTGCTCGTTCGAGACGCTGATCGACGAGTTCAAGATCGACGACCCGGCCGTGGCGATCATGGCCCGCGTTGTCCACGGTGCAGACGTCGCCGAGGACGTGGCCCTGATGCCCGAGTCGGCGGGCCTGCTCGCCATCGCGGATGGGTTTGCGCTCCTCGACGTCGACGACCAGCGCCAGCTCGAGCTCGAGCTGCCCGTCTACGACGCCCTCTACGCCTGGGCGCAGGGGCAGGTCACCGCCAGCTGATCGCTCGCCCGGGTTGGTCGGTCAGTCACGTCCGATCGATCCGATCTCGACCTCGATCGCGTCGCCGATGCCGACCTTCGCGGCCTGCTGCATCGCCTTGCTCACGCTGAGCGCCAGGCGCCCGCCTCCGGCGGGCATGACGTTCGAGGTGAAGTCCGCCGACCCGATGCGTCCGGTCACGCGTTGCTGCTTCAGGCCGCCGATCACGGCGACGTACTCGCTCGGGATGTCGGCAACGGCGAGCCCGCTCTGCTTCTCGGGGTTCCAGTAGCGGATCTCGCTCTTGAACCGGATCGGTCCCACGGACGAAGACTAGCCGTCGCCGAGCCGCTCGCGACGGCAAGACCTGCGCCCGTTCGTCCGTACTGTTCGTGTGGGTCGAGCCCAACGGTTCCGTGCTGCCCGACGCTTCGTGCTCGCATCTGCGCTCGCCTCGCTCGTCGGTGCGTGTACCGGCGGATCGGGGCCGAGCGCACCGGTGCCATCGGCATGCGCGACACCGCCGCTGGCCTGCGGCGGCGAGGCAACGCCGGAGCCACCGACCGACGTACCGGCCACCCCGGGCGCGACGCCGGACCACCGCCCGGGGCCCTCCCCGGTGCGCGCTGCCGGCACGACGCGAATGGACGGCCACGGGGTGACGGAGGCGTGGGTGCCTGGCGGGATCTTCGTGATGGGCTCGGACGAGGGCTCGGCGACCCCGCCGTCGTGGGCAGCCGTCGAGTTCCGGAGTGAACACCCGGCGCACGAGGTGGCGCTCAGCCACGGGTACTGGATCGACGTCACCGAGGTGACCGTCGCCGAGTTCGCCGCCTTCACGAACGCGGGCGGCTACGACGACGATGCCAACTGGTCGCCCGAGGGTAGGGCATGGCGCCAGTCCATTGGCGCGAGCAAGCTCCCCCGGCCATGCCTCGAGCAGCAGCCTGATGAACCGCAGGTGTGCATCACCTGGTACGAGGCCGAGGCGTATGCGCGCTGGCGCGGCGGGCGCCTCCCGACCGAGGCCGAGTGGGAGTTCGCGGCGCGCGGCCCGGAGTCACGCATCTATCCGTGGGGCGATGTGTTCGATCGCACGCTCGCGAACCTCGACGGTGGCGCCGGACCGGCCACGGTCGGCAGCTACCCGGGCGGCGCGAGCTGGATCGGCGCGCAGGATATGAGCGGCAACGCGATGGAGTGGGTCGCCGACTGGTGGAGCCGCACCTACTACGCCGACCAGATCCGTGAGGACCCGGCAGGCCCCGCGACCGGCAACATCAAGGTCGAGAAGGGCGGCTGGTGGGGCCCGCCGGACGGCACAGGGGCGTTCCTCGGCCGGGCGGCATACCGGCACTTCGAGGACCCGCCGATCTACTCGGACCACCACATCGGGTTCCGGATCGCATCGGACGGCTGAGACGGAAGCCAGCGATCTCGGCTGGCCTTATCAGGGATAGACCGCGTGGACCTGTGCATGGGGCCACGAAACGGTCACGATTCGGTCCATGACCGACCGGATCACGACCTCCGCCGCACGCCTCGACTGGCTGCTGTTCATCCTCCTTGGCTTCTTCTGGGGCAGCAGCTACCTGTTCATCAAGATCGCCGCCGACGCCGGCGTGAGCCCGCTTACGATCGTGACCTTCCGCCTTGCCATCGGCTTCGCCCTCGTTGCCGTGCTGGCGATCGCGAGCCGCGAGCAGCTGCCGCGGCAGATCCGTACCTACGGCCACCTGCTCGTCCTGGCGGCGCTCAGCATGGCCATCCCGTTCTCGCTCATCAGCTGGGCGGAGCAGAGCGTCGATTCCGCGCTCGCCGCCGCGGTCAACGGCGCGATCCCGTTGTTCGTGATCGTGATTGCGGCACTCGTGCTGCCGGACGAGCCGTTCACGTTCCAGCGCGTCGCCGGCCTCCTGGCCGGCTTCGTCGGCGTCGCGGTCCTGGTCGGGTTCGATCCCGGCGTGCTTGCGGGCACGAGCACGGGCGAGGTCGCGGCCCTCCTTGGCTCGACGGTCTCGTATGCCGCCGGAGGCGTCTACGCGCGGCGCTACCTGCGGGACATGCGCCCGAAGGTGGTCACGACGTTCGAGCTCGGCTTTGCGCTGCTGCTGATCGCGCCCGTCGCGCTGCTCGTCGACGGCCCGATCGGCCTGCCGTCACGGCTGGATGCGGTGTTCGCGGTCACCTGGCTCGGGCTGATCGGTTCCGGGATCGCGTTCCTGACGTTCTTCCGCCTCCTCGGCCGATGGGGCGCCACGCGAACCTCGATGGTCGCCTACCTCATGCCCGTGAACGGGGTCATCCTGGGAGCGCTCGTCCTGGGCGAGCCCGTCGATGCACGGCTCGTGGCCGGGCTGGCGCTGGTCATCAGCGGGATCGCGGTGGTGCAGCTGCGGCTTCGACCGGCGGGTCTCATTCGCGCGCTGCGGGCGAGCCGCCCCGCCTGACCGAGCGGATCGCGCCGGCAAGAGCCGCGACCGCGTCGTCGATGCGTTCGACCGGGAGCCGCCCGTAGCCGAGCACGAGGCCGCTCTCGGACGAACTCCCGGCGAGGTACATCGGCGAGAGCGGTCGAACGCCGATGCCCGCAGACGCGGCCGCTCGGGCGAGGGCGACGTCATCGATCCCCGGCAGCCGGACGAGGACGTGCAGTCCCGCCGCGGCTCCCTCGGCTCGCAGGTCCAGCGCATGCGCGACGAGCGATCGAAGGAGCCGATCGCGCCGGCCTCGATACGCCGTCCGCACGCGGACCACGTGGCGGTCGTAGTCGCCCGCACCGAGGAACGCTGCGAAGGCGAGCTGGTCGAGGGCAGGCGAGCCTGAATCGGCGGCGGCCTTGGCCTCCCGGACCTCGCCGACCAGCGCGGCCGGCAGGCTCAGCCAGCCGAGACGCACCCCCGGGGCAAGCGTCTTCGAGGCCGTTCCGACGTGAATGACGTGATCCGGGTCGAGGCCCTGCACGGCCCCGATCGCTGCACGGTCGTAGCGGAACTCCGCGTCGTAGTCGTCCTCGATGATCAGGGCGTCGTGGCGTCGCGCCCACGCCACCAGCTCGTTTCGCCGGGGCGCGGAAAGCACGGCGCCGGTCGGGAACTGGTGAGCCGGCGTGACCACGACGGCCGCACCGCGCCGACGCGGCAGGAGGTCGGTGATGAGCCCGTCTCGATCCACCGGGACGGGTCGCACCGCTAGCCCCGAAGCCCGGACGGTCTCCCATTCCTCCGCGAGCGATGGTGACTCGAACCACAGCTCGCGCGCGCCCCGGACGAGGAGCACGCGGCAGACGAGCGCCAGCGCCTGGGTGAACCCCTGGCTGACGAGGATCCGGTCGGGCGTGATCCGAACGCCGCGGACACGACCGAGGTAGGCAGCGAGCGCAGCCCGCAGCTCGATACGGCCGCGGTGGTCGCCGTAGTCGAGATCGTCGTTGGTGGCGTCGCGGAGCGCGGCGTCGAGGGCGCGTCCCCACTCCCGCCGCGGGAACAGCTCCACGTCCGGCGTGGTGGCGACGAAGTCATACCGGAACATCTGCCGCGTTCGCTCGGGCACGGCGGTTTGCGCGCCGGCTGGCCCGCTCGCGAGCGATGTCGCGGGTCGAGCGATTCGGGCCACGACGGGCGCCTGTCGCTCGCGGACACCGAGGTAGCCCTCGGCCGCGAGCTGTTCGTACGTGTCAGTCACGACACCTCGCGAGACGCCGAGGCGCGCGGCGAGCTGGCGCGAGGCCGGTAGCCTGCTCCCGGCTGCGAGGCGCCCGTCCTGGACCGCGGCGCGCAACGCGCCCAGGAGCTCGTGGCGCAGCCGGCCGCGGCGAAGCTCGAGGGCGAGGAGGATCTCCAGATCGGCCGTGGACCTGCTCTGCGCCGCGGTTGCCATACGGCGGATGATGCCAGCCGGACCGGCCGGCGAACGCGGATCGGCTAGCGTCGGTGAGACGGGTGCCGCGGGAGGAGAACTCGATGGCCGAGGTTGGCCGCCCACTCGGGCCGATCATGCAGATCCTGGTCCCGGTCACGGACCTGGATCGAGCCGTTGCGTTCTACGCGGACGTGCTCGGCCTGCCATTGCTCTTCCGGTTTCCCGGCAACGCCTTCTTCGATGCCGATGGCGTCCGGCTGTACCTCGCCAGTCCCACCGAGCCCGGGTACACCGGTCCCGCGACGATCTACTTCCGCGTCAAGGACGTCTCGGCGACATTCGCCCTGCTCGAGAGCCGAGGCGCCACGGTGCGGGAGCGGCCCGAGATCACCCACCGCGACCCCGCCTACGACCTGTGGCTGGCGTTCGTGAGTGACCCGGACGGCAACAACATCGGGCTCATGCGCGAGGCGCCGAAGGGCCTCGAGGCCGGCTGACCCGGCGGTCGCCGGACCACCCTCGCAGGGACCACCCCCGACTGCTCAGTGCAGCTGCGCCGCGCCCTCCACCTGGGCGAGCCGTCGCGTCAGGAAGGTGCGCTCCACCTCGTTCGAGGTCAGCTCGAGCGCGGCGCGGTAGGCAACGGCCGCCTCTCCCCAGCGCCCGACTCGCCGCAGGAGATCTGCGCGAGCCGAGTGGTAGTAGGAGTAGCCCGCGAGCAGCTCGTCACCGGCGAGGGCATCCAGCCTTGCGAGGCCCACCTCGGGCCCATCGGCCATGGCCACCGCGACGGCCCGATTGAGCTCGACGACGGGCGATGGCGCGACGGCGGCAAGCTGCGCGTAGAGCAAGGCGATCTCGCGCCAGTCGGTGGCGCCCCGCTCCGCGGCCGCGTCGTGAACCGCCGCGATCGCGGCCTGGATCAGGTAGGCGCCGGCGCGTCCGCCCCGCAGCGCCCGCTCCAGGATCGCCTGGCCCTCATCGATCTCCGCACGATCCCAGCGTGTCCGGTCCTGGTCCTCCAGGAGGACGAGGTCGCCGGCCGCGGACGTTCGCGCTTCCCGGCGCGCGTCGTGGAGCAGCATCAGCGCGAGCAGACCCAGTGCCTCGGACTCGTCGGGCATCAGCGCGGCGAGGATTCGGGTGAGCCGGATCGCCTCGGCGCTGAGCTCGCGCCGAATGAGCGCATCCCCGGACGTGGCGCTGTAGCCCTCGTTGAAGATCAGGTACAGGACCCGGAGCACGCCGTCCAGCCGCTCGGGCAGCACCTCGGGCGGTGGGACGCGATACGGGATCCCGGCGTCGCGGATCTTCCGCTTGGCGCGGACCAGTCGCTGCGCGAGCGTCGGCTCGGGCACGAGGAAGGCTCGCGCGATCTCGGGCGTCGTCAGGCCGCCGAGGGTGCGCAGCGTCAGCGCCACGCGCGCGTCCGGCGCGAGCGCGGGGTGGCAGCACGTGAAGATCAGCCGCAGTCGGTCGTCGATCCCGTCGGCGTCGATGCCCGTCTCCATGTCGGTCGCCTCACCCGTGACCTCGGCTTCGCGTTCGAGCTCGGCCGTCTTCTCCGCGAGTCGCTTGCGCCGCCGGATCTTGTCGATCGCCGCGTTGCGCGCCGTCGTCGTGATCCATGCGGCGGGATTCCGTGGAACGCCCCCAACCGGCCACGTCTCGACGGCCTTGACGAAGGCGTCCTGGACCGCTTCCTCGGCCAGGTCGAAGTCGCCCAGGACGCGGATCAGCGTCGCGACCACCCGGCCCGATTCCTCCCGGAACAGGCGGTCGACCAGCTCGCGGGCGGCAGCCTCGCTCAAGGCGCCTCGCGCCCGACCGGATCAGGTCGGATCAGCCGAACTCCCAGATCGGCCGAACCTCGATCGAGCCGAACCTGGCACCGGGGCACGCAGCCGCGAGCTGGAGTGCGTCGTCGAGGTCCTTCGCCTCGACCATGTAGAAGCCGCCCAGCGCCTCCTTGGTCTCCGCGAAGGGGCCGTCGGTCGTCAAGGTCCTGTCGTCGCGGACGCGGACCGTGGTCGCCGTCGTCACGTCCTGGAGAGCCTCACCACCGAGGTAGGCGCCGCGGTCGCGGAGCATCTTCGTGTACGCGTTGTACGCCTCGGTCGTGGCCTGCAGCACGGTTGGGTCGGGCGGGGCCGGCGACGGGTTCGCGCTGTTCTCGTCGTAGATCAGGATCAGGTAGCGCATCGAGCCCTCCGGGGTTCGCGGCGGCGCTTGCCGCCTTTGTTCACATCGACGATTCGCGACGGTCGAAATCGACAGCACGCTAGCATCCGGGCATGCCGAAGGAGCAGGAGGTCCTCCGGTTCGGGGATCGCGAGGTCGTGGTCACGAACCCGGGCAAGGTCTTCTTCGAGGCCATCGGGGCGACCAAGATCGACCTCGTCCGGTTCTACCTCGCCGTGGCGCCGGGCGCCCTGGCCGGCGCCGGCGGGCGGCCGATGGCGCTCAAGCGCTTCGTCAACGGCGCGGCCGGCGAGGCGTTCTTCCAGAAGCGGGCGCCCGACAACCGGCCCGCCTGGCTCCGCACCGTGATGCTCTCGTTCCCGTCGGGCCGAACCGCGGACGAGATCGTCGTGGACGACGCGGCCGGTCTCGCCTGGGTGGTGAACCTCGGCTGCATCGACCTCAACCCCCACCCGGTCCGGGCGGACGACCTCGACCATCCCGACGAGCTGCGGGTCGACCTCGATCCCGTCCCCGGCGTCGGCTGGGCGCAGATCCGCGACGTCGCGATGGTCACGAAGGAATCCCTCGAATCCGTGGGCCTGGTCGGCTGGCCCAAGACCTCCGGCTCGCGTGGGATCCACGTCAACGTCCGGATCGAGCGGCGCTGGACGTATCCCGAGGTCCGCCGGGCCGCGCTGGCGATCGCGCGCGACGTCGAGCGCCGCGCGCCGGAGATCGCCACCAGCAAGTGGTGGAAGGAGGAGCGCCACGGCGTCTTCCTCGACTACAACCAGAACGCCAAGGATCGGACCGTCGCGTCCGCGTACTCCGTGCGCCCGCTCCCCGATGCCCGGGTCTCGACGCCCCTCTCCTGGGACGAGGTCCCGACGTGCGAGGCGGAGGCGTTCACGATCGCGACGGTGCCCGAGCGTTTCGCGAAGATCGGCGATCCCGGCGGGGGGATCGACGAGGCGGTGGGATCGCTGGACGCCCTGCTCGAGCTGTCTCGGCAGCACGAGGCGGAAGGCCAGGGCGACGCGCCGTGGCCGCCGAACTACCGGAAGCAGGAGGGCGAGCCGCCGCGCGTCCAGCCGTCGCGCCAGCGCCGGGCCACCACGGACTACGACACGCCCGAAGCAGAGGCGGAGCGGGAGAAGAACCGGGCCGCGCTGGAGCGGCGCTTTACCGCCGAGGCAGAGCGGCGGGCTGCGGCGAAGGCGGCCGGGACGCCGATTGCCTCACGGCCCACGCCGACGGGCCGGCGCCGCACGACCGTCCCGGTCATCGAGATCAGCCGGGCGAAGTCGAAGGCCGAGGCGCTCGAGGGCCTCGAGCGCTGGAAGGCACGCCACCCGAAGGCCGCGGCGGCGCTCGAGGAGCCGGACGTGCTGGTCGACGGCATGCGCGGCCGCTCCTCGCTCTGGTACCGGGTCCGCGTGAACCTGACGCATGTGCCGGAAGCCGAGCGGCCCGAACAGGAGCCGCTCGAGGTCGACTACGACCCGTGGGCGGAGTACGCCTTCCCCGACCGCGCCGGCCAGCTCGAGCGGTCGCCGCGAACCCGACGAAGCGGTTAGGCAGTCGAGGTCCTGGTCCGCCAGAAGAAGACCAGCGCCGCCACGATGTAGACGTGCAGCGCGAGCATCACGATCGAGAAGGCGCCGAGGCCGAGAGCGCCGCTCGCTTCGGGAATCTGCCCAGCATTCTTCGCGCCTCCGAGCCAGATCAGGCCGCTGATGATGCCCACGACGATGCCGAGCACGCGACCCGAGTTGCTGCTACGCAGGACACCAATGCCCGCGAGCAGGTACGCGAGGCTGTACACGGCGATGATGACGCCGACGAACACGGTGACCCCGCCGGCAACGGCGCCCGGATCTGCGCCACCAAGGTCTGGGAAATAGCCCAACTGGTCGAAGTTCAGGTTGCTGATGACCGTGCCGCCAACGACGGCGATGAGCAGCCCGAGCAGGATCCCGCTGATCCCGCCGGCGAGCAACAGGATCCCGGCGGCCGCGGCCAGTATCGTTCGTCTGCCGGGGGCGACGACGGCCGCCGGTGCCGACCACGCGACCGGCGGCGGTACGTCCGGCGGCGGCACGACCGGCGGCGGGACCGGGGGCGGCACGTACGAGGGCGGCGTATCTGAGGGCGGTGTCGAGTCCGACATCGTTCGTGTCGGCTCCGACGTCATTGCCGGCTCCGAGGTCGTTGCCGCCTCGTCAATCGGGGTTGCGGGCGGGGATGTCTTCGAGAGGGCCTCCGAGTCGGGCTCGGATGCGTCCTGCGGTGGTCGCTCGTCGGTCATCTCCAGTCCCTCCAGTTCCTCGCAGGCTCGTGTGCAAACACTCGCGGAGGCCAGGTCGGGGTTGGCTCAGCTCGCTGGCGACTTCACCCGCCAGAAGAATCCGAGCGCGACGATCACGTAGACGTGCAGCGCGAGGAAGATCGCGGCGAACAGGCCGCCGCCTCCGCCACCGTTGCCAGCGTACTGCCCGGAGCTGCCCAGGCTCGCCAGCCAGAACAGGCCGCCGATGATCCCGACGACGATGCCGATCACGCGACCCCAACCGCGCGACCGGAGCACGCCGATCCCGCCGATTGCGTAGGCGATCCCGCCGACCAGCAGGACGATGCCGAAGAAGGCCACGATCCCACCGACGACCGCGCCGGGGTCGGCGCCGTTGAAGCCGGGCAGGTCGTTGAACCCCTGGAAGGTCTCGACGAACCCGCGCCCGACCGTGGCGAGGAGCAGGCCGAGGAGTCCGCCCAGGATTCCGAGCACGATCAGGATGATGCCCGCGGCGAGCGAGAGGCTCGTCCGCTGGCCGGTGGCGACCGTGGCCGCGGGCGGCGGCGCCCAGGCGACCGCGGGCTGCTGCATCGCCGGCTGGGGCATCGCCGGCGGTGGCACCGGCGGCGGGGTGTAGGCGGGCGGCACGTAGGCCGGCGGAGCCGGGGCCGGCACCTCACCCGCCGCCTGGTCGGCGCTCGACCCGGGCTCGCCTTCGGGCGGTCGCTCGTCGGTCATGTCCTCACCCTCCCTGCTCGGCAGTCGAGCCCCCGAAGATCCTCGCGAGCTCGTAGGCCGCCGTTTCCTCGAGCTGATCGTAGCGGCAGTCCTTGGGCTCCTTGTCGGGTCGCCAGCGCTGGAACGTCGTCCCGTGCCGGAAGCGGTCGCCCTGGAGGTGATCGTAGGCCACCTCCGCGACCCGTTCGAGCCGCAACGGCTCCCAGGACAGGTCCTTACCTCGGTTCCAGCGCGAGGTGGCACCGGGGAGCCGCTGCCCCGAAGCGTCGGCGGCGCCCAGGGCAGCCCAATCGGCCCACTCCTTCCAGGGATGGTTGTCGAGGGCGTTCTTCCTGAGCGGCTCGAGCTCCTCCGCGAGCGCGGCTCGGCGATCCCACGAGAACGACGAGGTCACCCCGACGTGGTGCAGCGTCCCCGCATCGTCGAACAGGCCAAGAAGGAGCGAGCCGATATGCGTGCCCGGCCCGTTCTTGTGCCAGCGGAAGCCGGCGACCGCGCAATCGGCCGTGCGCTGGTGCTTGACCTTGATCATCGCGCGCTTGCCGGGCTGGTAGGTCCCGTCGAGCCGCTTCGCGATCACGCCGTCGAGACCGGCGCCCTCGAACCGATCGAACCAGTCGACCGCGAGCGCCCGATCGGTCGTGGCCGGGGTGAGGTGCACCGGTGGCGCCACGATCCCTCGGAGCGCCGCCTCGAGGCGTGCGCGCCGCTCCGCCTGCGGCACCCCACGGAGGTCCTCGTCGTCGAGCGCCAGCAGGTCCCAGGCGACATATGACGCCGGTGACTGCTCCGCCAGCATCCGGACCCGGGAGTCCGCGGGATGGATGCGCAGAAGCAGCGCCTCGAACTGGAGCCCGCCGTCGCCCGCGATGACGACCTCGCCATCGACGACGCAGCGCGCCGGCAGGGAAGCCTTCAGCGGCGCCGCGAGCTCCGGGAAATAGCGATCCAGGGGCTTGAGGTCGCGCGACTGGATGAGCGTCTCGTCGCCGTCGCGGAAGACGAGCGCGCGGAAACCGTCCCACTTCGGCTCGAACAGCCAGCCGTCGCCTTCGGGCAGCGAATCGGCCGGCTTGGCGAGCATCGGCTCGATCGGTGGGTCGAACGGGAGCTTCACACCGTCACGGTACCCGACCGGGTCGAGCGGGTTCCCACCCGAGTGAACGGCAATGTCGAGGCTCGAAGCGGGACCACGCGCGCCCCGGTGCCGGCCCTACAGTTCGAATGTGACAGAAAGCGTCGAGGAGGCGGCTGAGCCGCCGACCGGCTACGACAGCATGGCCGATGGCTATGCCCTCCACTGGGGACCGGTCATCCGCCCGGCGGCGGTCCAGGTCCTCGACCTCGTCGCGCCGATGCTGAACGCCAACGGCGAGGTGCACGTCCTCGACGTCGGGAGTGGCACCGGCGCGCTTGCGATCGCAACGCTCAAGGCGTGGCCGCGCCATCGCGTCACCGGCATCGATCCATCGGGCGGGATGCTGGAGGTGGCCCGCCGAACTGCCGATGCGGAGCTGCCGCAGGACACGGCGCGACGGTTCCGCGCCGAGGTTGCGTCCGCGGATCGGCTGCCCTTCGAGGACGCGATGTTCGATGTCGCGATCTCGTCGTTCGTCCTGCAGCTCGTGGACGACCGGCCGGCCGCGTTGCGTGAGGTTCGGCGTGTGCTGCGCTCTGGCGCGACGTTTGCATGGGTCGCGTGGGAGCGAACGGAGCGCGCCTACGAGCCCGATCGCATCGCCAACGAGCTGCTCGACGAGGCGGGCTTCGACCCGCCCGAGCCTGAAACCCGACCTGGCGATCTCGAATCGGCGGATGTCACGGCAGTGGAGATGCGCGACGCGGGCTACACGGACGTCGTCGTCCGCAATGGCGAGCTCGCCCACGAATGGGATCCGCAGACCTACGTCGCCTTCTTCACCGAGTTCGACGAGGCGAGCCTCTTCGACGATCTCGAGCCGGACGAGCGCGCCGAGATCTCGGGCAAGCTGCGGGACCGACTCGATCAGCTCACGCCGGACCAGATGACGCTGCGGCTCCCGGTCCTCTACGTGACCGGCCGAGCTCCGGCCTAGATCCGGGAGCGTTACTCCTCGCTGGACTCCGCGCCGCCGGCGGGCGTCTCGCCACCCTCGGCGGCCTCCTCGCCCTCGGCACCCTCCTCGCCCTCGGCGACCTCCGCCACGACGGGCTCCTCCTCGACGCGCGGCGGCAGCACCTTCGCCACGACCTCGGTCGGGTCGGTGAGCAGCGTCGCGTCGGACGGGATCTCGAGATCGCTGACGTGGATCGCGTCATCGAACGTTTGGAGCGATTCGATGGAGTAGTGGATCGCCTCCGGGAGGTGGTCCGGCAGAGCGCGGACGCGGACGTGGTCGATGACGTGGAGCAGCGTCCCACCGGCGTTCTCGATCGCCTCGGACACACCCTCGGAGACGAGGGCCACGTCGACCGTCAGCTCCTCGGTCATTCGCACGACGTACAGGTCGACGTGCAGGGGCTTGCGCGTGACCCGGTGCGTCTGGACCCCGTAGACCAGGACCGGCGCGGACGCGCCTCCGTCGACGGACAGATCGATCAGCGTGTTCGGGCCCGCGTGGCGGCGGAGCGACTCGAACTCGTGGGTGTCGACCGAGACGTTGTCCGAGCTCAGGCCGCGGCCGAAGACGACGGCCGGCAGGCGGCCGTCACGGCGCAGGTAGGCGACCTTCTTGCCGGTGACATCACGCCGTGCGGCGGCGAGCTTCGGACGGGCGGGGGCGGCGGACATGCGGAACAGGGCCTCCGGAAGGTTCGATTGGGTCAGTAACCCTACCATGAGCGACCCATGGCCGCCACGATCCTGATCGTCGAAGACGAGTACGCGGTCGCCCGCGGAATCCAGTACGCCCTGCAGCAGGAGGGCTACGAGGTCACGCTCGCGCGCTCCGGCGAGGAAGGGCTGGACATCGCGACCCGGTCGGCGCCCGACCTCGTCCTCCTGGACGTTCGCCTCCCCGGCATGGACGGCTTCGAGGTCCTCCGCAGGCTGCGGGCGGCCGGAATGAAGGCACCCGTCCTCATGCTCACGGCGCGAGACGAGGAGGTCGACAAGGTCATCGGCCTCGAGCTCGGCGCGGACGACTACCTGACCAAGCCGTTCGGCCTGCGTGAGCTGATGAGCCGCATCAAGGCGCTGCTCCGGCGAGCGTACGGCGACCTCGCGGATGCGGTCGGCGGACGCGTCATCCGGCATCGTGACCTGCTGATCGACCTCGACAGGCGGCGCGTCCAGCGCGGCGATCGGCGGATCTCCCTGACCCCGACAGAGTTCGAGATCCTGCGCCACCTCGCGAGCAAGCCCGGCCGCGTCTACACCCGCGCGGAGCTGCTCGACCTCCTCCGGGACTACGAGGCCCTCGACCAGGACGAGAAGACGATCAACGTCCACGTCAGCCATCTTCGAGACAAGCTCGAGGACGACCCCTCGCAGCCCGCGTTCGTCCAGACCATTCGCGGTGTCGGGTACGCATTCGCCGAGCGCTGATCGTCTCGCACCCCGGACGTTCCAGGGCCGGCTGACGCTCGCCTTCGTCGCCGTGGTGGCGATGACGCTCGGGCTCGTCGGCCTCCTGGTCGTCAACCGGCTCGGCGCGTACTTCGACCAGCAGCAGGCCGATGATCTCCAGTCCCGGGCGCGCAGCGTGGGCCAGTACGTGATCCTCGTCGCGGAGAGCCGGGACACGGTGCGTGCCGGGCGACCGGTCGTGAGCGCCGATCAGATCGTCGACGAGCTCGTCGTGTTCGAGCTGTCGAAGGAGAGCCAGCAACGACTCATTGCCGACAGCCTCGCCCAGGCGGACGTCCAGGTTCGGTTCGGGCTGTTCGACGGCAGCGCGTTCCATCCGGCCACGAACGGCGAGTTCGAGGCGATGGAGCACGCCCAGGCGCAACCGAACCAGCAGCGCGAGCAGGTCACGAGCCGGCCCGAATACATCATCCAGGAGACGGCGCCGATCCGATACGCGGTCGAGGTGACCCTGCTCAACCCGTATACGTACCGCGCCGCCGCGATCCAGAACGTGACCGGGCTCCTGGCGATCATCGGCCTGATCGCGCTGGCCGTCGCCATCCTCGTGGCTGCGATGCTCACGCGTCGCATCACGACGCCGCTGCGGCGGCTGACAGAGGCGAGCCGCGACCTCGCCGAGGGCGACTTCGCGCGCCGCGTGCCCTCGGACATGATCGAGGACGGTCCGATCGAGCTGTCCGAGCTCGGGCTGCAGTTCAACGCGATGGCCGAACGCCTGGCGCAGAGCATCGAGATCATCCGTCGCGACCGCGACCGGAGCCGCGAGTTCCTCGCCGACGTCTCGCACGAGCTGCGAACCCCGATCGCAGCGCTGCGGACGTTCAACGAGCTGCTCGTCGAGGGCGCGGCGGACGACCCCTCGGCCCGGGCCGAGTTCCTGGAGACGAGTCGCGCCCAGCTGGAGCGGCTGGACTGGCTCGCTCTGAACCTGCTCGAGCTGTCCAAGCTTGACTCCGGGCTCGTGCTGCTCGACCTCCGGCCCGAAGACCTGCGCGCCTCGGTCGAGCAGGCCGTCGACCAGTCGGCGGCGACCGCCCGCCGGCGCGGCGTCGAGCTCACCATGGACCGCCCCGAGACGCCGGTCCAGATCCGCCACGATCCCGTGCGCATCGGCCAGGTCGTCACGAACCTGGTCGGCAACGCCATCAAGTTCACGCCGCGCGGCGGCTCGGTTCGCGTCCAGGTGGGGGGCGAGGCGGACGGCGGCGCAACGATCACGGTGGCCGACACGGGCATCGGCATCGATGCCGCCGAGCTGCCTCGGATCTTCGACCGGTTCTTTCGCGGCTCGCGGGCGAGCGAGGCGCGCGGCAGCGGCAGCGGCCTCGGCCTGGCGATCGTGCGCAGCATCGTCGAGATGCACGGCGGCGCCGTCACGGTCGAGAGCCGGTTGGGTGCCGGTGCGACGTTCCGTGTCTCCCTTCCGGCGAACCCACGGCCGCCGGTCTCATCGGATTCTCAGCGCGTGGCGGAAACTTCACCGGCACCCGCCCAGAACCTGAATCCCGAACCGGCACCCTAGGAGCACATGACCGAGCAACCGAACCCTGCCGAGCCACGCGACGCCGCGGCCAGTGACGCCGCGGCCAGCGACGAGGCAACCAACGACCAGCCGGGGAGGAGCGAGACCGTCGCCTACTCGCCGCCGCCCGAGACGCATCCCGACTGGGCGAATCCCGCATGGATCGACCCCGCGGCGAGCCCGCTGCTCGAAACCGAGCCCGCCCCGGCCGCCCCACCGGCACCGACCGAGCCGGTCGTCGCCGCGACGACGAGCGGGCGACGCGGCCCCGACGGCCTCGGACCGATCCTCGGCGCGGCGCTGCTGTCCGCGGTGCTGGCCTCCGGCGGCACTGTCCTCGTTCTCGAGGGCACGGGAGCGCTGAATCGACCCGCGGGATCCGGGACTGCGGGTCAGCCCGCCGACCAGACGTCCCACCCGGTCACGATCGACGACTCGTCAGCCGTGGTCAGCGCCGCCGCGAATGTCAGCCCGGCAGTGGTGCGCATCACCGCGACCGGCACCTCCACCGACGTGTTCGGCGGGACGGTCCCGGAGCGCGGCGTCGGCTCCGGCGTGATCTACGACGCCTCGGGCTGGATCCTGACGAACCGCCATGTGGTGGAGACGCAGGATCAGGCCATCGCCTCCGAGCTCACCGTCGAGCTCAAGGACGGGCGCGAGTTCAAGGGCACCGTCTACGGCATCGATACGCTCACCGACCTCGCCATCGTCAAGGTGGACGCGACCGGGCTCCCGACAGCCCCGACGGGGAGGTCGGCCGACATCAAGGTCGGCCAGCTGGCGATCGCGATCGGCTCGCCGCTGGGCACGTATACCAGCACGGTGACCACCGGCATCATCTCGGCGACCGGTCGGACCATCGACGTCTCGGCGGACGAGCACCTGACCAACCTCATCCAGACGGACGCGGCGATCAACCCCGGCAACAGCGGCGGGCCGCTGCTCGACGCTGCGGGGCAGGTGATCGGCATCAACACCGCCATCGAGCGCGACTCGACCGGCATCGGTTTCGCGATCCCGATCGACATCGCTCGCCCGATCATGGCCCAGGCCCTCGCGGGCCAGCAGCTGGCGCGGCCGTACGTCGGCATCCGCTACATCCAGATCGATCTCAAGGTCGAGAAGGACAAGCACCTCACCGTCGACCACGGGGCGCTGATCGAGCCGACGACGGACGCGGCCGGCAAGACGCTGCCCGCGGTCACACCGGACAGCCCGGCTGCGAAAGCCGGCCTGAAGGCGGGCGACATCGTGCTCGAGATCGAGGGCCAGACCGTCGACTCGGAGCACCCGCTCGATGCGCTGCTCACCAGCTACGCGCCGGGGCAGGCGGTGAAGCTCACGATCCTGCGCGACGGCTCGCAGGTCCAGGTCAGCGTCACGCTCGGGACCCGACCGGGAGGGCTCTAGCCGGCTCCTCGGGTCCGCCGGAGCTCGACGCCTGCGTACTCGAGCGGCCCGCCCAGGTCGACGTCCGGCTTGCGGACGCGCACCACGACGTCGTCGATGCGCGTGTCGGCAGCGAGCACGGCCGCGGCGATTCGTTCGGCGAGCGTCTCGATGAGGTCGACGCTCGCGCCTTCGACGACCGTCCGTACGGCCTCGTAGATAACCCGGTAGTCGACGGTCCCGGTCAGGTCGTCGCCGGCCGCTGCGGCTCGCACGTCCAGCCCCAGCTCGACGTCGACCTCGAAGCGCTGCGGCTCGATCTTCTCCCAGTCATTCACGCCGTGCCGGGCGAGGAACACCATCCCGGCGAGGACGACCTGGTCGCTCATCGCCGGACCACGGCGTCGGCCATGCGCGCGGCGCGAACGTTCGGCCGAACGTCGTGGACACGCACGACGTCGACGCCGGCAGCCACGCCCAGGGCGGTGGTCGCGAGCGTCGCCTCGAGGCGCTCGTCGGCGGGCAGGTCGAGCACCTTGCCGAGCGTCGACTTGCGCGACGTGCCGAGCACAACGGGCCGGCCGAGCAGGCGCAGGCTCCCGAGGTCGCGCAGCAGCGCGAGATTCTGCTCCGGCGTCTTCCCGAACCCGAACCCGGGGTCGACGAGGATGGCCTCCCAGGCGACGCCAACAGCGAGCGCTCGCTCGATCGCCCGCTGGAGGTCCGCGAGGACCTCCAGCAACAGGTTCGTGTAGCGCGGTTCCGCTCGGTTGTGCATGAGCAGGATCGGGACGCCGCGCTCGCCGGCGATCCGGGCGAGGGCGTCGTCGCGCGCCACGCCCCACACGTCGTTGATGGCGTCGGCACCCGCGTCGAGCGCAGCGGCCGCGACCGCGGGCTTCGTCGTGTCGACCGTCAGCGGCATGTCCGGCAGCGCTTCTCGAACGGCCTGGACGACCGGCACGACGCGGCGCACCTCTTCAGCGGCGTCGACGTCAGCGTGGCCCGGTCGGGTCGACTCGCCGCCGATGTCGAGCAGGTCCGCGCCCGCCTCGGCCATCTCGCGCGCCTGCGCGACCGCGGCCGCGGTGCCCGCCAGGCCGTCCGCGCCGGACCGCGCGAGCAGGCCGTCGCCGGAGAAGGAGTCCGGTGTGACGTTGAGGATGCCCATCACGAAGGTGCGCTCGCCCCACTGGAAGGTTCTGGGTCCCATCCTGGTTGCGCCGAGCCCGGCCGGCAGGCCGTCCGGGGCGCCGGTCGGGAGGGCGAAGGAGGGCGTCGCGCTCGCGCCACCGAGGCCAGGGCGGGCGTCGACGACGCTCGCCGCATCCTCGCGTGGCACCGACCGGTCGCGTGTCATGTCCGCGGCACCTCCGGATCGCCGGCTCCCTCGCTGTGCACCCAGCGCCCGCGCGCTTCGCCGACGAGGTACAGCGAGCCGGCGACGACGATCGTTCCCCGAGCCTCGTCCACGGCCCGTCCCAGTGCCGCTCCGACATCGGGGATTGCGCTGACCCGGGCCGCGGGCAGAGCGACCTGCCAGCGGCTCGCGAGCTCGGCGGCTCCCATTGACCGATAGCCCGGGACCTGGGTCGCGATGATATGCGCGCCCTCGAGCGCCGCTGCTCCCGCGAGGGCCGCCACGATGCCGTCGACGTCCTTGTCCGCCATCGAGCCATGGACGAGCGTCATTGGCGGCGGGCTCGAGGCGTCGCCACCTCGCAGGTACGGGCGGAGGTCGTCCAGCGCGGTTGCGAGGGCCGCCGCGCCGGCGGGATTGTGCGCGCCGTCGAGGAGCACCTCGCGGCCATCGACGTCGAGCAGCTCAAGGCGACCCGGCCAGGTCGCGCCGGCATAGCCGCGCCGGCGGGCGGTCTCGGAGACGGATGCGATCCCGGCCGCGCCCAGCGCATCGACAACCGCATCTGCGACGGCCGCGTTCTCGGCCTGATGCCGGCCCCGGAGCGAGATCCGCGTCTTCCCGAGTCGCTCGAGCTCCACGTCGATGCCGTCACGGTCCCAGCCCAGGATCGGCGGCGCCCCGACTTCCACGAGCGGCGCCCCGGCTCGGCGCGCGCGGCGACGGATCACCTCGAGCGCTGCTCCGGTCGCGCCGGTGACCGCTCGATCGCCACGCTCGATGATCGCCGCCTTCTCTCGCGCGATAGCGGGGACGGTGTCACCCAGCCAGGCCATGTGATCGAGCGCCACGTTCGTGATCGCTGCCACGCCGCCGTCCCAGGCGTGGGTCGCATCGAGCCGGCCCCCGAGGCCCACCTCGACGACGGCGACCTCGACCCGCTCTTCGGCAAACCAGCGGAACAGCATGGCCGTTAGCAGCTCGAACTCGGTCGGGGGCCCGTGGTGACGCTCGACACCATCAGCTGCCGCCATGACCTCGCCCACGAGCCGCGCGAACGTCACCGGGTCGATGGGTTGCCCGTCGATCTCCAGCCGCTCGCGGTAGCTCACGAGATGCGGCTTGGGCGTTGTTCCGACCCGGATCCCGGCGGCCCGCAGCGCGGCGCCGGCCAGGGCGAGGACGCTGCCCTTGCCGTTCGTGCCACCGACGAGGGCACCCCGCAGCTGGAGCTGCGGATCGCCCAACGCATGCAGGAGCGCCTGTGTCCGAGCCAGCCCCAACCGGATCCCGAACCGCCCCCGCTCGCTCAGGACGCGCACGGCGGCGTGGTACGCCGCTGCCTCCGCGGCGTCCGGCCGGCTCAACGGGCGCTGAGCTCCTCCTCGTAGAACACGCACTGGTTGAAGCGCGGCGAGAGGCACACGTCGTTGACGTAGCTCTGCTCGAGGTGGACGCCGCCACGGAGCTGGCAGCGCGAGACAACGCTGTCCTGG
>Ga0070708_100000893_pt1 | contig 22576 bp, 19 predicted proteins | sample KBSK5503metaG_FD_65469 | JGI IMG/M metagenome (GOLD analysis project Ga0070708, IMG submission 65469) | Corn, switchgrass and miscanthus rhizosphere microbial communities from Kellogg Biological Station, Michigan, USA - KBS K5-50-3 metaG | ecosystem: Host-associated > Plants > Roots >... | reverse complement strand
GCATCCGGTGATTCATAGACTAGCAGGGCGAATTGCATTGGGTTTCCTCCTTTAGCGCCATTATGTACCTGAACATATGACGGATGAGAAGCGGCCGGTTCGACAGATTCAGGAAATCAGAAGAAACTTCAAGCAGCGAGCCGCTAACCGGTGTGTACCGGATAGCATACGGGAAGAACTTTCGGCGCGGGCTCTTCATTTCACGTGCGGATGTCGCCCATCTGATGCTTGCGTGCTCAAACAACCCGACACGATAAAACAAACCATTGGAGTCGCTTACTAATAGTTAAAGGAGTAGATCATGACAACCAGGGTTGCGGCAACCAGCCACTTCCGCACAGTCCCGAATGCTAAGCCAAGCGCAGTAAGGAAGGACCGAATTATGGTTTTGCCATCACCTTGATTTCCGCAAGCATTGCCCACTTAAGTGGTGATCCAATTTTCTACGAGTTAGGGCACGCGACGTTCTTCATTAGTTTGGTTGTTTCCTATTTGTACTATCACAAAAATATCGAGAAGCCGTACCCTGGATGATGATTGTCATTCCTTTTAGAGGCTAACGCTCGCGGCGAGAGAGTCTGCGGGACCTTTCCAGAATCTCTTCTAATGATTTGCGTGTCGTTGCGGGACGTTTGCGGGACGTATCTAAAGTTTCTGTAACTTTTGAAACTTGAGTCTAGGAATTACTAAGGAAATTGGAGCGGGCGACGGGACTCGAACCCGCAACCCTCAGCTTGGGAAGCTGATGCGCTACCATTGCGCCACACCCGCTCAAGAAGAGGAGACAAACAGAAAGATGAAGTATTAAATAAAAAGATCTACATCACGTGTAAGGCGTTTTCTTGACCCAAAAGATAATTAAGAGAAGCTATCGTGTCAACGAGACGAGTCTCAGGGCGAGCATCTCACCCAAGACTAAAGACAACGGTATAACCCCTTAAACTCCCTGATGGTTTTTAGTTTTTCGCTGCTACTTCAAATATCTCTCGAGTTGATCGTCCCAACGGCCCTGCGCCGTTAAGATGATCTCCACAACCTCTCGAATAGCGCCTCTGCCACCCCGAGCATTTGTCACGTAGTGCGCGTGCAACTTGGTTTCCGGTACGGCATCTGCGACGGCAACCGCAAACTCCACACGCTTCATCAAAGGAATGTCTACAAGATCATCGCCTACGTACGCGACTTCTGCTTCCTTTCTCCCTGCAAGCGCTAACACCTCTTCGAAGGCACTGAGTTTGTCTTCCCTTCCCTGCCGAACGAATTCCATTCTTGTATCCCGGGCTCGGCGGTCGAGTGCGCTCGAGGTCCGCCCGGAGATGACGCCCGACTTTAGTCCTGCTCGATGCAACAACGCCAACCCCAGACCATCGCGTACATTGAAAGTTTTTTGGTCGTCGCCGTTTTCGAGAATCCAGACCTGGCCGTCAGTGAGCACGCCGTCACAATCCATCAGCAGAAGTTTAATCCGTGATGCGCGCCTCTGAATTGATGAGAAGTCTTCCATTGAGTTTAGCGCACTTCAAATAGATCAATGCCTAAGAGTTTCCAGCCCCCTGGAGTGCGCAAGAGGAGTAACAGAGCAGTACCAGAAGCATCTTTTCCAAGTTGCCTGGCTCTTATGCTAACGTCAACAGCCATCAGACCGGCGTCGAGTTGCTCGGTACGCAAGACGTGTGTTTCCCAGATCTCCGGCTGAGTACCCACGATGCCGCGCACAAACTTCACAAGCTCACCCGAAACGATCCTGGAATTCAACTCCGCTTTCCTGCCGCCTACGATAGACTGATCAAGTTGACCAATGAAAGCACGAACGGACTCGTCGATGGGCGGCGCATTGTTAGCTGCTGCTTCAGCCCGAATTCTTTCAGCTCGGGAAACTAAGGATGTAGCGTAATCGCGGCTGGCGTGAACTGCATCACTAAAGCGCTTTGCGGCTTCGGCTGTCTGTCCTCGCTTCAAGCTAATCTCGCCGAGGCCGATGTTGGACCAAGCCACGGTTGCGGCGGCGGGTAAAGGCTGGTCGAGCGCAGCCCGAAAAAGCTTTTCAGCGTCGTCTATTTTGTTTTGACCGAGTAAAGCGCGAGCTAAGAGAATCTGCGCTTCCTGAAGTCTCGGAGCTGCAGCATAGATCTCCCTGGCCGTAGTTTCAGCTTTCACGTAGTCCTGAGCACCCAATTGACGTGAGGCGTCAGCCAAAGTTTCCGGTAAATCGCGTGTTCGCGGAGCGGCGTCGTTGCTGTAGTCCACTTGGGGATAGAGCTTCTCCGGATCCAGTTCGACGCGGACAATCCGAGCTGTAGTTTTAAAAACCGCCTCGCCAAAATTTCGCGCGGGCACGGTCGCCTCTGCCACTACCTGTTCACCGCGATCCGTCGTGGCCACAACCGGTACTGAAACATCGAACGAACCCAGATTACGCAATGCAGACACCCATTCGCCGTTGCGTTGCTGAGGTACGCCAACTAAAAGATCTGTATCGATGACTTGATCCAGTTGTTGGTCGACCAGCAGCTTGAGGCCTGCGCCTCCGCGTTCGACCAGGACAGATCGCAGCGCAGCAAGATTAACTCCGTTTGGATCAGTCCTTCCGCTCTGCAACAAGCCTCGCAATGCGTTTATGAAGTTATCGTGGCCCAGCCGCCGGTCTACCAGTCGCCAAACCATCGCTCCCCTATTCGGCACTGAGCCGAAATACGTTGTATCCAATTGAGTGGCCTTCGAGAGCGGTCCGTCGCGCTTGGCTACCGCTGAATACGCCAATCTCTCGCGCAGCAATTCCGACTGGGCGGCGTCGCGGCCAAATTGTTTTTCCAGAAACAGCGTGGCCAGAAAACGTACGAGTCCGTCCCGCACAACTCCGTTGCCCTCACCACGGATAGGGGTTTGGCCTCCAATCCAGAGTCGAGCAATCGCCTCGGCGACGGTCAAAGCGGTCGCCGCATCGAGCTTCGGCCGGCGAAGAGTTTCTGGTTCGATCAATATTGTGCCGGTGTCACTAAACCCTGCCCCACTTCTAACTGAGACCAGGCGAATCGGAGCTTCCGGAGCAGGACCAAGAGCAGCCGCATAATAAGCACGTGCGGCGCTCGTCACTCCAATCAAGGCCTCAGCTTGTTTACGCTCCTCAGCGGAGACACCCTTAGAAAGGAGCACAACAATACCCTTTCCGTCGCCAGTACCTTCAACCTTGTCCCAATCTCCCTGAACAAAGAAGGGTTGCCCACTCAGTGTCTGTTCAAAGGTGCTGGAACCAGCCGGTCCTGCCTTTTCCACGCCAGAAGAAACTACGTTTGCTGCGTTGAGGGACAGATGAAACGGCGCAGTGTCAGCTCCCAGAACGGTATAGGGAGTATTCGGAGTGGGATACCAAAAGGAGAGAGGCAGAAACTGCGAAGAGAGTGAACTAATTGCCGCGAGGCCGGTATTGCTTTCCACTGGGAGCACATAGTTCACCGTTAAGCTGATGGTTGCACTGGGAGCCACGGGAGTGGGGAGAGTAACGGTTACGCGTTGCAGTTCTCCTCTCTCAGGAACGGAACGGAAGATGGCACTAGCTCCCGCCACCGCGGCAGTTTTCACACTGGCCTTGGAATTGATCCGGACAGTAAGCGTAGTCCCAGCAATAGTCCCAACATTCTTCGCATTCAGAGTGGCAGTTGCGTTGAGAGTGCGCTCTGATTCCTGGAGATTTGCGACAATATCGAAGCTCCTCACCTGCCAAATGACACGCGCAGTCTCATCCTGCGCAGTTGAGGTCGAAAGGAAGGAAAGCAAAAAGATACTGAGGAGTATGGTTGCCAGAAGAGTTTTCATAGACGACTGTTTAAAATTAAGACCGGAAGCTCGCCCTAAACCTCATGCAGAACTGCTACGAACCAGGTTGTGAATATCGCGAAGAACGTTCAAGAGCGGCTGCAAGCGTTCAAGCGGCAGGGCATTTGGCCCATCTGATGGAGCTCGCTCCGGACACTCGTGCACTTCCATGAAAACCGCATCTACTCCACACGCTACACCAGCACGAGCGAGCGGTTCGATGTATTCTGATTGGCCGCCAGTTGCATGCCCAAGACCACCAGGCAATTGCAGAGAATGCGTGACATCAAAAACTATAGGTGCGCCAAACTGTCGCATGATCGGGAACGAACGCATGTCAACAACCAGATTGTTGTAGCCAAAAGTCGCGCCTCGTTCGGTGAGTAACAACTTCTCGCAACCGGCCTCGCGGGCCTTCTCGACGATGTTGCGCGCATCATGAGGGGCGAGAAACTGCCCCTTTTTTACATTAACAGCCTTGCCCGTTCTTGCCGCTGCGACGATCAGGTCAGTTTGCCGTGAGAGAAAAGCCGGTATTTGCAAAACATCTGCTACTTCAGCGACAATCTCAACCTGCGAAACTTCGTGCACGTCAGTAAGGATGGGTACGCCGACCTCTTCCTTTACCTTTCGAAGCACATCGAGACCAGCCTCTATTCCCAGTCCTCTAAAACTCTTGATAGATGAACGGTTGGCCTTATCGAAGGACGACTTGTAAACGTAGTCGAGGCCTGACGCACGCGCGCGACTGGAACATTCGCGGGCCATCATCAAAGCATGATCAGCAGATTCAACAACGCACGGACCGGCGATGATCGTTAGCCGCCCATCTCCAAACGTGACGTTGCCAACCTGAAAGGCCTTCATAGAATTCTGCTGACTTAATAACATAGCTAGAATGGTTTTTTGAATATCTTCTTAATTCCGTTTACAAACCTACCAACCTTCCCTGGCTTCTTCTTGTCTTCGGCCGTCGGCGTAGGTTGACGTTTCGGTGTGGTCGTCGGAGATGGAGAAGGAGAAGGCAGCGCGGTAGGCGATGGACTCGCGCTAAGATTTACATTTGCAGGCGCAATCACATTGCTTTTACGAATAACCAGGAAGGTAAAACCCGCTAGTAAGACGGCGACGCCAATCAATGCCGACAACAGAGTTCTTCGTGTTAGGTAAGTCTTTTGGCCCAACTGGACATCAACCCTGGTAAAGTTGTCTTTTCTGGAAGCTCCAGTCTCTTGCGCCAATCCGCTGCCTTTACCCGAGTTGTCATCTGAAGGCACAGCGACCAGTGTTAGCTCACTAGTCCCCGAGGTAGTCGCCCTGCTCTCCCGCAATCTTGAGAGGTCCACAATCAAACGACCTGAAGGCGATTCCACTCCCGCACTGCGCAAGGCGGCCAGGTCCGGAGCGCTTGTAATTGCAGCGTGTTCCAAGCCAAGCCGTTCTGCTGTAGCCATGAGTTCGTTACGAAAAGCTGCCGCGTCAGCCGGACGATCTTCCGGCAATTTCGCCAGAGCTCGCAATACCACGCGCTCCAAATCCTCGGGGATTAAAGAAACAATCTCGCGCGGATTTCGCGGCGCGTCGGAAGCATGCTTCATAGCAATCGCAAGTGGCGTTGAACCATTAAAAGGCACGCTCCCCGTCAGCATCTCATAAAGAATTACACCCAGACTGTAAACGTCTGCCGCTGGCGTTAACGCCATACCGTTGCATTGCTCCGGCGACATGTAGCGCGGCGTTCCGATCATTGCACCAAACTGCGTGAGGTTCTTCGGTTCGTCGTCATCCAGGGTTTCTGCTGCAAGCTTCGCGATACCGAAGTCGAGCACCTTAACAACTGTCGGTACATCAGGCTTTTGCGTGATGAAAATATTTGCCGGCTTGAGGTCTCGATGGATAACCCCGGCCTCATGTGCGGCAGCGACGGCAGCCGAAGTTTGCAGCATGATCGACACGGCGCGCGCAGTTTCAAGAGGCGCGTCTTTAGCCAGGATATCACGCAGCGTGCGGCCCTCAAGCAGCTCCATCACGATGTAGACATAGCCGCCCGGCGTTTGTCCGAAGTCAGTTACGGCCACAGCGTTTGTGTGCTGCAGACGACCCGCAGCTTTTGCTTCGCGGCGAAAACGCACGCGCGCCGCTTCATCCTCCACGAAACGCGGATTCAAAACTTTGACCGCTACGAGGCGGTCAATCAGGACATGGCGGGCACGATAGACAGTGCCCATCCCACCAATACCCAGACGCTCCTCGAGCCGATATTTGTCGTCGAGCGTTTGGCCAATGAGAGGGTCTGCGGGCGCGTCAAGAATGGTGGAATCGGCCTGCAATAATGAGTTGTCCTCAGGACAACTTTGCACGCCAGATGGATAGTGCCTTCCGCATGTTGGGCAATGAAGCATCAGCTAGTTAATATTCGTTGGGGAGGGGCTTAGAGATTATCGCTTAAAACGTATTTGGATGCACACGGGCGAAACTCGAGGTCCCCGTTCAGCTTTTATTTGATGTGCTGCCCCTAAATCCTGGTAGCGCCTTAATAGTTACCCACTGCAGGGCGGCTAAGAGATCGCGCGCTCTCTCAAGTCAGTCTGCGCTCGTGGCGCTCAAACGTTCATGCGTTATCAATTCCACCTCGGCATCCTTGTCCATCGAGGTTTCCGATTGCAGCCGGTTCTCATGAGCGGCGCGAACAAAGGATGCAAAAAGCGGGTGCGCATTGAGCGGTTTCGATTTGTATTCGGGATGAAACTGACAACCGATGAACCAGGGATGAACCTCGCGCGGCAATTCGATCATCTCCACAAATTTGCCATCAGGTGAGATGCCACTAAAAGTCAGCCCGTCCTTTTCCAGCGTCTGGCGGAATTCTGGGTTGAATTCGTAACGATGACGGTGACGCTCACTAATCTCTTCCACCTCCCCATAAATTTCCCGAACGAGCGAATCCGGAGCCAGCCGGCATGGCCACGCCCCGAGTCGCATAGTGCCGCCTAATTCCTCAACATTCACCAGGTCGCGCAACTTGAAGATCACCGGGTAGGGCGTTTCCAGATCAAATTCGGTGGAGTCTGCTTCCTTTAGCCCGCAAACATTTCGCGCGTATTCGATACAGGCAGTCTGCATTCCAAGGCAAATCCCAAAATATGGCGTCCTACTTCTGCGTGCGTAAAGAATCGCGCGAATCATGCCCGCCACGCCACGCTTGCCAAAGCCGCCAGGTACAAGAATCGCATCGAAGTCGCGCAAGTGGTCCTCATAATCGTCGTCCATCAATTCTTCCGATTCAATCCACTTGACTTCAACGCGGAGATTATTTGCCACGCCTCCATGTGTTAGCGCTTCACGCAACGACTTATAGGAATCTTCAAGCTCAACGTACTTGCCGACGATTGCTATCGACGTTTGTCCGCCCGACGGCTCACGTACCGTTGAAACCAGATTCCTCCACTCAGCAAGATCAGCCTGCGGCGCCTTAACTTCAAGGCCAAGCTGCGAAACGATCAAGTCGTCCAATCCTTGCTCGTGAAAGGCGAGCGGCACATCGTAAATCGTATCCACGTCTTGAGCGGTAATCACCGCCGATTCTTTGACGTTACAAAACAGCGCGATTTTGCCGCGCAGATCCCGAGGAAGCTGTCTATCAGAACGACACAACAAAATGTCAGGGGCTATGCCGATCTCGCGTAAGTCTTTAACCGAGTGCTGTGTTGGCTTAGTCTTCAATTCTCCAGCCGCGGCGATGAAAGGCACCAGGGTGACGTGGACAAAAAGCGCATTTCCCGCGCCCTCTTCATTGCCCATCTGACGAATCGCTTCCAGAAAGGGCAGCGACTCGATGTCGCCGACTGTTCCGCCGATCTCAACAATGATCACATCAGGCTTATCCTTCTCAGCGACGCCTCGCACTGCTTCCTTAATCTCGTTTGTAATATGCGGAATCACCTGGATTGTTTTGCCGAGATAATCGCCGCGTCGCTCTTTGTCGATTACTGAGAGATAGATTCGCCCGGTGGTCCAATTGTTCGCCTGAGAAAGGTGCGCATGAGTGAAGCGCTCATAGTGACCTAAATCGAGGTCAGTCTCCGCACCGTCGTCGGTCACGAAGACTTCGCCGTGCTGAAATGGTGACATCGTGCCAGGATCCACATTGATGTACGGATCCAGCTTGATGAGTGCAACCTGCAAGCCACGGCTTTCGAGCAGACACCCGATTGAAGACGCAGCGAGGCCCTTGCCTAAGCTTGAGACCACGCCACCAGTAACGAAGATGTATTTAGTCATCCTTTTCTCCACACGACGGCGACCATCGCCTGTAAGTTCTTTAGATCGTTTCTTAGTTGAATGACATTGTATTCAGTTTATTCAATCGTTCGCAGCGTCCCTATCGCCGGTATTACCCGCACCCAGTGGCTCTCCGGCTCCCTGTTCGCCCGCGTGGCGCGCCTGACGTAGATCTTCCTGAGCTATTACTGCTTTTTCCAGCGCCGGGTCGAGGGCCTTTTGCAAACCAGCAAGGCCGGCTCCCAGCAAACCCGGCCCTTCCTTCGCTCGCTTTTCGAACTCTTCCGTTGTCAGATCATAAGGCTTGCCCAAACGCGATAAGGCAAGAAGACCGCAAAGAACCAGAAAGCCAATTACCGCCAAACCAATCCAATCGTTCATACCGGTACAATCTCAGGACACTTCAACCCGAACCCTGACTCCCGAAGCCTGAAGCTTCTCCTCTTGAACCAGCCTCCGAACTTTTTCCAAATCTTCAAACGTGTCTACACCCGTGGAAGGCGTGCTTGCCTCAATTGCCTTGATCTCGACCCCCCGTTCGAGCGCACGTAACTGCTCCAGACCTTCAATCCGTTCAAGTTTAGACGGCGGCCATCTCGTAAATTCGAGCAATACGTCACGCCGATAAACATAAAGACCTGTGTGCTTGCGAAATTGTCTTAACAATGCGGGTTCATTTCTGAGCGCAGCTTCAATTGTGCCATGCGATACTACCGCATCGCGCGGATATGGCACAGTTGATCGGGAAAAGTAGATAGCCCGGCCACTCTCGTCGACAACAATCTTTACGAGAGCGGGATTCAAGACGTCTGCCACGGAATCAATCGGCTCCCATGCTGTTACGATTCCCGCGCCTTTACTGTTTGGCAGGCTCTCTCCTGCGCGAGCGAGCTCCTCAATCATGGCATCGACCGCTCGCTCGATCGTTTCGGGTGATATCAACGGCTCATCGCCCTGAACGTTAACGATGATCTCCGCGCCGGCAAGCTTCGCCGCAACTTCAGCAATGCGGTCCGTGCCACTCAGGTGATCGTCGCGGGTCAGCACAACCTCATAACCAGCTGATCGCACTGCTGCAAAGATCTCCTGGTTGTCAGTGGCTACGATCACGCGGCCTACGTTATGAGCAGCAAGTGCACGTTCAGCTACCCAGCAAACCATCGGTTTACCGGCGATTTCGATTAACGCTTTGCCAGGCAGACGACTAGAAGCGAAGCGGGCGGGAATAATTGCAACTACGTCTGTTTTGGGAATATTTTGTGGATTTGCGCCCGTGTGAATCACGGGATAACAAGATAGCTTGGCGCGAGTGCAACTGTCAACGGAACTTCGCTCGCGGTAGTGCTAATTTAACGAAACTGTAGGGGCGTCCCTCCGTGGGCGCCCTTTCTCGAGTGACAAATAGCAAGAATGGGGCGCCACGGAGGGACGCCCCTACAAATTAGGACACTACTTCGCTCGCAAATAACTTGATCCCAGCTCACGCTCAGTTAGCCCCGCTTTTGGGAGTTCGCGAAGTCGCGCTATTATCATCACCCAGGCAGAATGCGCGTCTTTTATTCACCCCACTATTACGCCGAGATTGGCGACAGCCATATCTTTCCCATTCGCAAATTTGAGCTAGTACGCGACAGACTTCTATCCGAAGGCACCTTGCATCATCGAGAATTAATAGAACCGGTGCCAGCGACGAGCGAAGAGGTTCGTTTGGTCCACACCGAAGACTATGTCTCTCGTCTTAGCAATGGAACTTTAACAACAAAAGAATTACGCAGGCTTGGATTGCCCTGGTCGGAGTCGTTGGTTCGCAGATCTTTTTACGCTGTCGGCGGCACTATCAGCGCCGCGCACTGCGCCCTCGAGGAAGGCTTCAGCTCAAACCTGGCCGGAGGCACACATCACGCTTTTGCGGATCGTGGTGAAGGTTTCTGTGTTCTCAATGACGTGGCTATCGCTATTCGCGTACTGCGCCGCAAGAGTTTAGTACGGACCGCGGCGATCATTGACTGTGATGTGCACCAGGGAAACGGTACCGCCACGATCTTTGCCGACGATTCCGAAACGTTTACTTTTTCAATCCATGGCGCAAACAACTATCCACTCTTTAAAGCAAGGTCCGCACTGGATGTGGAGTTGGCAGATGGAACCGGGGACAAGGAGTATCTGAAAGCCCTGGCTGAGAACTTACCCGCTGTTTTTGCCTGTCCGCCTGAAATCGTTTTTTATTTGGCCGGCGCGGATCCGTTTGTCGGCGACAAGCTGGGTCGCCTTGCGGTCTCAGTGGAAGGTCTTCAACGACGGGACGCTTGCGTGCTCAATCAATGCTATGAGCATGAGATTCCGCTCGTTACCGTAATGTCCGGAGGTTATGGAAAGGATATTAGTGATACGGTGGAGATCCATTCCAACACGATTCGAATGGTCAAAGCTATTTTTGAACATCAGACGATAGCGAGCCGCCGTCTCGCTTAAAGCGAGTTGAAAGATCCAGAACATGCGAAGAATCTTGCGACTCATTGCTCTTTTGACACTCGGCATCCTGGTCGGAGTAATCGGCTACGAGGCAATCATGGCCGTGCGGGTCTTTCGTTTGCGCTCCCAGAATCCTTCATCGACATCATTGATTGAAACTCGCTCAAAGGAAGCTCAGGAGAAAGGCGAGCAGCCCCGACGAGAACAGGTTTGGGTGCCACTCGACAGAATCTCTCCGAACCTGCAACGTGCGGTTCTTGCAGGCGAAGATACAAACTTCGCAACTCATCACGGCTTTGACTACCAGGCAATCCAGAAAGCCTGGGAACAGGGCCAGAAAGAGGCTGCAAGGGAGGCCACTCAGGAGGGAGAAAAAGATGACGATGATTGGATTCCCAATCTGCCAGACTTCAAACGTGGTGCTTCAACCATCAGCCAACAGCTTGCTAAAAATCTATACCTCTCCTCGCAGCGTTCTTTTATTCGGAAGGGTCAGGAAGCAATCCTTACAGTGATGATCGAGCGCTGCTTAACAAAACGCCGGATTCTCGAACTTTATCTGAATGAGATTGAGTGGGGGGATGGAATTTATGGCGCAGAGGCGGCTGCCCAGCATTACTTTCACAAACCGGCAATCGCACTGAACACCAACGAGGCTGCGTTCTTATCAGCGATGATTCCTAATCCACGCACCGTCTTCAACCCCCAGATTAACCCGCGACGCGTGGCCCGACGCCAAAGAATTATCTTGCGCGGCATGCCTTACGTCAGATTAAGGTAAGGGTTATCGGATGCCTTTTACTGCGGGGCGCGTTTTGCTGCCGGTATTGACGGTGAACGACTCGAGAAACTTAGACACGTTCGTCTCATCCTTGCCATAGAAAACCGCAGCGACATACATGTGTCTTTGGCCGTCAACTGCTTTGGTATAGGCCCGCGCCATCGCCGGAATCGTACAGCTTTTCAAGTCAAATTCGCGTCCGCTGTATCCGTTCTGCGAGAACTCGCTATCCGACCTTGGCTCACAGGAAAACTTTCCGCCGATGCTCTCATAGCCGACGCCAATGCCTTTGATAAAACCAGACATTGTCCCATTGATGGCCGCAGCGTCAGTCTCACCGTTGGTCGGACCTGTCATCCACATCAAAGCGTAGACCGCCAAACCATCGTGGGCCATGTAGTAGTTGACCTCGATCGTTTGATTGCCATATGAAACAGTGTTTGTTGTTTGTCTCCCGTCACTCGGTACCAGCACCGAAAAATTTTCGCCCGCCGGCTGCAGTCTGTTCCAACTTGCTGCCGGGGCGCCAATTCCACGATTGACTACGCTGTTTCGCGACGAACCGAGAAAAACTCCACCGGCAATCTCCATGTTCGAAAGAGTTTCGCTGGTAGATCCGGAAGTTGGCCGGTTAGTTCTGCTCAAAGCGACTTGTTGATTAACCTCGCGGGCCGCAACCTCACGCTTGGGTAGTTGTCGTTTAACAAATTCCCAGGGTGGTATCGGGTTATCAGCTTGCCAGAGACCTCGTTTTTCGGTGCGAGCAGCTTGTTCTGACAGGGTATAGATCTCAACGTCTGCTTCGCTCAGACGGCTTTTATAACTGGGATCGTACCAGGCTACGCCGTCGCGAATCATTTGTGCGCCTACGTCTTGACCATTGATTAAGACCTTGCCCAAAAGATTGCCATTCTGGCCTAGTCCGGAGTATTCGACGGATACGAATTTGTCAAATACGAGATCTGTAAGGTGCTGCCTCGCGACGTCACCGAAGGATTGATTGTTTTCGGGCGCGTCGATGCCCTTTAGTCTAACCCTCACGGGACGGTTCAGATTGAAGACTGTGATTATATCGCCGTCATTTATCTCGATGACCTTACCGAATAACGAAGCGGCCTTCACGCTATGCACAGCACAGAGTGGGACTGTCAGCGCCAAAAACAATGTGCAAGCAAGATGGCGCTTCATAGTTGTGGATAGCATCCGGACAAATTGGCTGGAAACTTTTGGGGTTGCCGACGATCAGCAGATGCTAAATCGCGAATTCTTTCGCGAGTTGCAGCTCAGCTTTTCTAAGTTCGAAGCGGGCGCGACCGAGATTACCGTGGGGACCCATAGCGAGCACCACAAAATAGTCGCGGCTTAGTAGTCGCATGACCAAGATGGCGCTTTCGAGCGACACCACCATCTCGCGCAAACCGCCGAGTCCGATATCAGTACCCGCTCGCTGCGCACTTCGCACCAGCGAGGTAAACTCAGCGGCGGCTACGTCGAGATTTGCTTCGGTACCAGCCTCACCGAGAACCTTTTCCACGGCGATGCCATCCGTGCCCATGATGAGCACACCGAGGCTTCCCTCCGTGCGCTCAATAATGGTCTCAAGCATTTCCTTGAACATCAGTTAACCTCCATTATGGCCTCTTGCCTCCGAGTGAGCCTGGCCTTGCTGAGGGCGTGGCAGTGTCTGGGGCATTAGGAGTGGGAGCACTCAGAAGTTGCGGCGTCGTTGGTGGTACAGACTGCTGTTGTTCCTGTTGCAACTGCGTTGGAGTCGGCGTGTTACTCGCGGGATTACCAAGTGGTACCGGTTGAGGAATCTGGATCGAACGCGGTCCAGTGCTCACGGTACCAGCAGTCGGTCGACCCTGATAGTCGGGGCGATAGATGTGTGGTGTGATAAAGAATAGAATCTCGCTGCTCAGGCGAGTTGTGAGTTTCCGCTTAAACAAATTTCCTAAGACAGGAATTGAAGCGAGTCCAGGCGTGCGTTGCTGTGTGTCCCCTTCCGTATCAGCCAATACACCACCCATGACCGTTGTCCCACCATCCGGAACTAAGACTTCCGATTGCATACGTTGAGTATCAATTCCCGGTACGCCACCAACGGCAATGCCGGTGTTTATCGTGTTGTTTTCAATCGTGACTCTCAGCACGACAGTGCCGACATCAGTAATCTGCGGTGTGATTGATAGACGTAGCGGAACCGAAACGAAGGTTGTCGTTACGACTGCCGTTCCGGCCGCAGCCTGAGTAGTCTGCACCGGTATCTGCGATCCGCTTTCGATTTGAGCCGGACGATTATTCAGGGCGGTAACTCGGGGAGTTGCAACCGTCTTAGCTTGCCCTCTCGACTCGGCAAGCGTCAGCAAAGCACTTATCTGCGCGGTACCGAACAGTCCGGTAGTTAGACCGATGACGGTGCTCGCTGCTGCTGCAGCCAATGATGGATTGGGCTGTGGCGTTCCCGTCAACCCGCCAAAAACTCCGAATGGATTTGGACCAGATTTACCAGCGCCCGAACCAGCGCCAGATCCGGCAGGAAGCGTAGATATGTTGCCGAGACCTCCGCGGCCAAGATTCAAAACACCCGCCGACAACTGTGCTCCAAGATCGCGGCTGAAATTGCGCTGGGCAATCACGATGCGTGTCTCAATCTCGACTTGAGGTTCGGGTTGATCGAGAATTGCAACCAGCTGCCGAATCGCTTCAATGTTTTCTTTAACGTCCGTGATGATCAACGTGTTGCTGCGTCCGTCAACCTCGATTCCGCCGCGGCGTGAGAGCCGGCGCGCGATAATTGGAAGCAAACCTTGATCGCCGCCGCCACCTGTCGCATCACCACCAGCGCCGCCACTAAAACTAAGATTGGTTGCCCCACCGGAAAATCCGCCAGTGGAACCAGCTGCCTGAGCCAGAGTACCCGATGCGCGAGCGTAATTAAGCCGGATAAATTCCGTAACCAGAGGTGAAGCTTCCAGACGTGAGTCGTTAATGATCTTCTGAGTTTCGGCTTCCTTCGCGAGCACCTCTGTGGTCGCAACGCGCAGGATGTTGCCATTGACGTCGATCCCTAGCCGATTTGCTTTGAGCACAGCGTCTAGCGCCACGTTCCAGGGTACGTCCTGGACATTGACGGTCACCGGAACTGCCCCAACCGACGAATCGATAACAAAGTTCACACCGTATTGCTCGGTAATGTAATTCAGGATATCGCGGATATCGGCATTAACAACATTCAGATTAATCGGCTCGCCGACGAATCCGGGTTGGCCATATTGTCGCCCTTGATCTGACTGCCGGTCAGCACGCGAGACCGTGACTGGGGTGGGAGTGGGAGTGGGGAACGGCCGAGGTTTCAACTGACCTTGATTCTGGTCAGCTAAATCAGGAATCGGTGCAGAGCCTGAAGTGTTGGAACAAATTGCCGCCACGACCGGTGAGTTTTTTGTGGCAGCCAAACTGCTGATGCCCCAGAAGCATACAAGCAACAGGACGAGCGTAGTCCTTATTATGGCTGATTTTCGAGACTGATAAGGCATTGTTCCCTCCTTAGGGGAATGCTGGACGCTACCGCCACGCGCTACGCTCGATTGCCGGGGCAACTTAAGCGCGCGCCGCACAAACGCGGCATCGACCTACGATTACTGTCAAAGGGCAGGGCGTTTTCGTCCTGCACGGGTTAGCTGGCTTAGTCACAAGAACCAAACCAATAAAAGTTATTACGGCTTGGTCGCCGCTGCGGCTTTCTCGTCCTTTGGGGCTTCCACTTCTGAGGCAGAGACCTTCGCCAGGGAATCAACTCCACTAGACTGTCGCAATACTTTGAGTTCTACGGTTCTATCTCGACGCCCATCCGTGAATACTGTTTCATGGCGAAACACGAGTCGATTGTCTTCTATGGCGACTAGTTGCCCGTCATAGAATGGTTCGCCAGGATAAATTACATAAGTCAGTTTAATTGGGATTGCTTCCACAATTGCCGCGTATCCTCTCGGCGTACGCGAGATTCCGATAACTTGAAGTTCGCTAAGCAGGAGTGCTGTTGTCGGCTTGGGAGCCGGCATTCTCGCATTCATCGCGGCGACTTTCTGCGCTTTATATCGGGAAATTCGTTCCTGGATTGAAGGAGGTGTAACCTGGCCACTAATCTTCTTTGCGAAACGAGCCGGGTCATATTTTTTAAAAGGATCGCGGCCGGAGTCAGTCGAGTTTCTTTTCACCACTGACTTCTTAGCCTGGTCCTCCTGGGCAACTGCAGTGATTACCGCTCCATCTATTGCGATGGCCGCACAGCTAAGCAGGAGACCTAGTCGGAACTTTAATCTTTTGTCGTGCATCATGATCATTTCACTTCCTTTTGTGCATTGGTCGCTGTGAAAGAACTACTTTGCAGGCGGTACAACTGCGGGGGGTTGTCCTGGAGACACGGGCTTCGGGTTAGCTTGTTTCTGGAGGCTCTCGGCCGACACGTAGTAGGCTGTCAAGTCGAATCTGGCATTAACAGTTTTGCCTGATTGCTGGTTGTCGAGCTGTCTCAGTTCGAAATTCGTGACGGAGACAATTCGCTGATAGTGAGCGAGCTGCTCAAAGAAGGCTCGTAGCGCGGCGAACGAACTGGTTACATTGACCTCAATCTTCTTGCCGCTGTAGTTGTCCTGTTGCAAATCAGCCCCCGGGTTGAATCTTGTGAGGGTGAGGCCGTTGTTCTTGGCTCGGTCCTGAAGTCCCTGCAGTACCATCGTCAATTCGCGCTGTTCAGGAAGCAACGCCTTTAGTTCGTCGTATTCTTCTTCCCTGGCCTTATAGATAGCGCGAAACTCATTCAGCCGCTGTGAAGCTATCTGCGCCTGAGCGTTTTTCGCCAGCACCTCCGCAATTTCAGTTTGCATCGCCTGGGTCTCGATACGTGTACCGCGGGTCACAAAGTACCAGAACCCCGCATAGAGAGTTACAGCTACCACTACAAACGCGGTAAGCCGCAGGTACCATGGGAGGGCTTGAATCTTGCCGACTTTCATCTGTTCGTTCCTTTGTTGGAAAAGTTCTTTATGCCAAGTAGGTGGGGCAGGTCGACTTTACTTCTTCATCGCGACCTGGCTGGCAGACGTTGCAGCGGTCGGTTGTGACTGAGACTTAGGCCGCGCGTAATTACACTTAACTATAAAGCTTACAATTTCCGGTTTCTCTAAAAGCCCCACCTCACCAGCAGACGTGGTCGGACCCGTGGCGCTGTTTGCCGATGACTTCGTGTCTTCACGAGTCGTCTCGATGTTCAGGTTACTGAAGAGTCCACCTGAGAATTCGAGACTCTGGCCAAAACGCGTTACAGCGTATTCGTTCGGCGATTCGCCCTTTATTGTGACCTCGCTGTCCTTTTGGTCAATGCTTTTCAAGTAGAGTTCCGGAACGGCGTCGAAGCGGGCTTTGATTTCGTGCAGAACCGCAGTCGGGCCTTGCTGTGACTCGCGCAAACTCTTGATAGCATCAATGCGGGTCTGAATGTCTTTAGCTTTCTTTTCCAACTCCGCGTGTTCTTTGTTTATTGCAAGCATCTGTTGATTGATGCGTTTCTGGTTCTCCAGTTCTTTTTGGGCAGCACTATGAGCCGCATTCGAGCTGACATACTCGTAACCGGCGCCAAGCACCAGCATTCCAAAGACAGTAAGTGCCAGCAGCAAGGTCTGGATCATCGGACTCGCGACCTTGTCCTCTACTAGAGCAACTCCCTTTGGTCGATCAGTAACAGATTCGAGTAGGTTAATCTTGATCATGCTGCATCGACTCCTCTCAGGGCGAGACCAACCGCAACAGCCATCTCGGGAACGATCTCTCGCATGTAATCTGGATCAAATTTCGCTGGATCAACCTGTATCTGTCGGAAAGGATCAAAGACTTCAACTGGAATTTCGAAACGCTTTGCCAGATACTCGCCCAGACCGGGGAGCTTAGAACCACCACCGGCCAGCAAGATCTTTTGTATTGCTACTTCGCCTTCTTCGGCGGTTGCGCGATAGAAATCCATCGTCTTCCGTACTTCAAGCGCCAGGATCTCAGATACTGTTTCAATAATCGGCTGAATCGGTCGCTCTTCTATGCCTTCCGGAATTGGACCGCCACGTTTCACTGCTTCCGCCTGTTCAAAACTCAGACCAAACTCCTTTTGCAGCATGCTTGTGTATTGACTGCCACCTACGGACGCATCGCGAGCGAATACTGAGCGCGTGCCGTTCAGGATGTTGATGTTCATGGTCGAAGCACCAATGTTCAGCAGGGCGACGATTTCACCAACCTTGGGTTGATAGTTCGCCTCATAACAATTCTGTAAAGCAAACGCATCAACATCGATAATGATTGGCTGTTTTCCCGCAAGTTGAATAGCCTGCTTCACATTCGCAATCTTGTCGCTCTTGCAAGCCGCCATCAACACGTGCATGGATTCAGAGGAATTACCTGTGAGTTGATAGTCGAGATTTACGTCAGCGATGTCGAAGGGGATATGCTCTTCCGCATGCCAACTAAACGACTCCTGAAGTTCGTCTTCGCTCATCTGCGGCAAAACAATGTTCTTGACAATAACGGAGTGACCACTAACTCCAGCGGCTACTCTATTCGTCTTGATCTGATGCTCGCTAAAAATGTTTGAGATGACATTGGATACATTGTTGAGTTCCATTATCTGGCCATCAACAATCGTGTCGGTCTGAAGGTTTTCGTAGCCCAGGTTGAGGAGTTGTAAATTTCCGCCCTTCCTACTGAGTTCCACGGCCTTGACTGAGCTTGAGCCAATGTCCAAGCCAACAAGATTCTTTTTTCCCATACCTCTTTTAAACATAGTTAATTATTCCTCGCGATGTGAGGGCGCATTCGGTTGAGTCGACGAAGCCGAGCACGCGCTTTTCGTGCTCTTGGCATTTGTCCTTTAGCCAATCTAGAGATTGAGCAATAGGTGGTTGGTTTCAAAGTTAATATCCTCTCTCTGGGAGGTAATCAATCGTGACACCAATCTCTGAGGCAGAAGCGCCTCGGCGGGTATCATTTGAAAAACTGTAGGTGAAATCTACTGCGGGAGGAATGAAGCTCATTCGGAAACCCAGCCAAGTTGGTACTCACCAACTTCTGTAGGCTTTGCGACCTCCGCTCGCGCGAAGTGTGCCATTTTCGTGCTTCAAAGACTTAACGGAGAAACTTCCGTTATTAGAGTCATCAAGGCGGGCAGCTTGATTGGAAGGCAACTCACAGAGCCCGCCAACGTTGTCAGAGTACCGCAGGCACTCAACAATGTCAACCGCTATTTTTCCGCGTTTAACTCTTTATTTTGGCTAGGGTAACACGGGCAAACGTAGCGTTAGAGGGCCCTTTTCTGGAACGCGTGTCAAGCATTTCCACAATTGATGGGACGCGTTTCCAGTACCTATATAGACTCTTTCACTTTCACGGTTTTTGCCGGCACACCAACCACGATATGGTTAGGTTGGACGTCATGTGTAACAACGGCGCCGGTTCCGATCAGCGCGTGTTCACCAATCTGGGCGCCCGCAAGAATGGTCGCATGATAGGTCACGCGAACACCGTCGCCAATACGCGTTGTTGGAGTGTAAATCCTATGGATGTCGTAGATGTCGTGGCTGTGTGAATAGATATTTGCATAGTCTGAAATCGAAACGTTGTTGCCGATGTCGATTCCGCCCCGGTCATCGAGCAGCACGTGCCGGTGGACTACCACGTTATCGCCAAAAGAAAGGTTGTAGCCAAATGACCACTCCACAAGATGCCAGCATTTGAAATTTTCGCCTACTCGACGAAAAATGAGAGGCGCTAACATCCTCCGGAAGCGATGACCCAGAAGCGCATTCTGTCCGAGGGGAGAGCGATCGAACATTTGCCATAGCCAGATAAACGGCTTGCGCTCGGCATAGAGCTTCGCATCGATGTCGGAATAATACTCAGGCTCAGTGGTTATGTTGCGCGGATCGAGCGAATGGACGACAACTCTAGCAGGCAAGGTAAGGTTGTTCAATTCGGTACGAGAGCTACTATGACCGGAGGCGGTCGAATAGATATCAAACAGCGTATCCCTGACAACCTCATTGGGATCTTTATGTCCGTCAGTCAAGGAGCGATGCAGCTCCTCAAGGAAGGCCTGGTAGTCCTTCTCTGCCAGGGCTTGTGCAGACAATTCACGATAAGTCATAAGCTTTTTCCAAGCGCTTCCTTAACACTGTGGCGAGCTGTCTTGATGGAATGAAGGTCAAAGTATCACAGGGATCCAAGCTGCATCAATTGGAAACTCGTTGCCAGTTCTTCTCTTGACTGCTGCGAGGAGGATGTTTCTGGCTTATTCTTCAACTTGCCTCTCCAGCATCGTAAAGCTAGGATGCCCGCTACATGAAGCTCATATGGCGCGTGGTAATTGCTTCGCTTTTCATCATTGTGATGCTGGCGATTTTGGTCTGGTGGAACCTGCCCAGGAAGGTCGACATGGCTGAATATGCCCCGGCCGACTCTTTCGTTTATCTGCAAGTCGACAGCCTGAGTCAGCTTGCGACAGCGCTGGAACAAAACGAAACCTGGAAGATACTTGGACCAACTCTGGATATCCAAATGGGTACGGGAGGCCGTTGGTTGTCTACAGCGGCGTGGGCTGGAATTGCTCCAACCGATAGCGTGATTTTATCTCGCGCTCAGATGGCGCTGGTAATCGTTGGCATGAACACTACGGAGGAAGCAGACACCCTGAAGATCAGACCCGAGGCTGCGCTGATCGTGGAGACGCACACCTCGCAAAGAAGGATTCGGTCAACAGCGATAGAGGCGGTTAAGCGGATTGCGCAATTTGCTTATGGCCAACCAACCTGCACCCAACATATCGAGGGTGCAGAGTACATAGAATGCATGGCTCCGCAAGGTGACCGGAGAATAGTCGCAGCTTTGGAAGGTACTCTGGTTGTGGTTGGTAATAGTAAGAATGCAGTTCAAATCTGCCTGGAGGTCCATCGAGGACAACGGCCCAGTCTGAAAACCGATGCCGACATGCTTGCGATGCGCTCAAAGGTAAGTACCGACAAGTCTCTGGCCTTTGGCTACATTTCTTCGGCAAACGCGGCCAAGTTGTTTTCCCTGGGCGCACCACTTCTTATTGGAAAAGCTCCGGGAGATCATCAGTTGGAGCAGATTCTTGCGGTTAGCGCGGCCAAGATTCTGCGCGGTATTGCCTGGAGTTCGGTTTCGGCCGCGGGCGGAATAGAGGATCGATTTCTATTCTCACTTGAACCATCTGTTCTCTCGCGTTTGGGACCGGCCTTCGACACGGCGCAAGTCGGAGATGAATTCTGGAAACTTGTTCCTGAAACGTTCCAATCACTAACAAACTACCGCACTCAGAATCCGCAGGCCGCATGGGTCGCAATGGATTCGGCTGTATCTTCCAAGCTCGACGCCCTGTCGGCCGTAGTGTTTGCTTCACTTTTAAAGTCAGCCTTATCCGTTTATGGGATAACAGACCGGCAGGAATTGCTGGCTACGCTTACTCCTCCTCTCGTAACATTGCGGACCGACCCAGGGGCCGAAGGGTCCATCCTTATCGCTCGAGTTCGCGACCGGCAGGCACTTCGACGCTTGCTCGCTAAACAGCTCTTCTCAGGTAATCGCGGCCAGATTATGGAAGGGGTGCAGTCTGATCCAGACTCGAGCAAAGAATTTGCGGCTGTATTCGTAAACGACTATGTACTTGTTGGGAAGACCGAAAACGTCAAGCGCTGCGTTGTTGCTGTTCGAAATAATCAGATCATATCTGCAGGAATAAAGCTTCAGCGTTTCATACACTTTGCTCCAAACAGCGCCGCAACGATTGTTACATTCACAAACGATGAGCCACGCCTGAACAGTGTCATATCAGTCTTGTCTGCTCTCAAAGGTCAAGCGCCTTCGCCAGAAAAAGCGGAAGTGCTGAGAAGAGTCGTCAAAGATGCCGCCTTTGCTGCCACCGAGACGACGCTATCTACGATAGGGATCGAGAGAAGGACGCGCTCGGCCCTCGGCCAGTTCAGCACGCTATTTTCTCTTCTCGAATCCAACCATTCCACCACTTCGCCGCGCGAACCATGAAGACCTGAATCGTACCAGAGATCAAACATATGGCACGTCCTCTGTTAATTGGCACTGGAAACCCGGGAAAGCTTATTGAGATCAAGACCATTGTCGGAACGTTGCTCTTTGAGTTTCATTCTCTCAACGAATTCAGGGGTGTAACAACTGCTGCTGAGAATGGCGAGTCGTACGTCGAAAATGCGATTGCCAAAGCTCGTTATTACGCTGTCGAAACCGGTCTATGCACGCTGGCGGACGATTCCGGATTGGAACTCGATGCGCTCGGTGGCGCGCCAGGTGTCTTTTCCGCGCGATATGCGGGCGAGGGAGCGTCAGATGAGGAGCGGAGAGCGTTGCTTCTTACAGAGCTTTCTCAGACCGATGACGACCAGCGGGGAGCGCAGTTTATATGTGCGGTCGCAATAGCAAATCCAAATGGAGAACTCATGAGCACCTCGGAGGGAGTCTGTAGGGGCAGGGTAACGAGAATAGAGAAGGGTCATGGCGGATTTGGTTACGATCCTTTGTTCGTCCCTGACGGTTACACTCAGACCTTTGCTGAACTGCCAGAGTCAATTAAAAACCGGATCAGTCATCGAGCGCGAGCGTTGTTGGCTTGTCGAGATTTGTTGATGCGGGAAGCGGGCAAACTTGACCCGGTCATTTCTGCCTCATAGAATGCTTGACCTGCGGAGAAGACTGTCTCTTCAATTTCGGGGCGTAGCACAGCCTGGTAGTGCGCTCGGTTTGGGACCGAGAGGTCGGAGGTTCGAATCCTCTCGCCCCGACCAATAACCTCATACTTTTCAACAATTTAGAGAGATACGATTAAGCGGCTCTGTTTTTCCGTGTGGGCAATTTGTGACCAAAATAATCAGCACGCAACGTGTAGCCAACTGTAGCACATGGGACGGAATGTGAAATCCCGAGGATTTCTCCAGCCGCGCAACCCTTGAAACTAGAAATATTTGGGTAGCGACCGGTCACTCGGTCAACAACCGAGTGGTCGGAATAATTCTCTCGAAGAATAAGGACTCCGATCATTCCAACCGGAGATTTACGGAATCCGGCAGAACCAAATGCGGATTCCCCAGTACGTCCCTTGCGCAGTCCGAGTTGATAAGAACCAATGACCTGTCTCTT
>Ga0070708_100000892_pt1 | contig 22577 bp, 12 predicted proteins | sample KBSK5503metaG_FD_65469 | JGI IMG/M metagenome (GOLD analysis project Ga0070708, IMG submission 65469) | Corn, switchgrass and miscanthus rhizosphere microbial communities from Kellogg Biological Station, Michigan, USA - KBS K5-50-3 metaG | ecosystem: Host-associated > Plants > Roots >... | reverse complement strand
CCGTAACCCGTTTAGAATCCGCACTTCCAAAACACAGCACTTAAAACCCTTTGGAATGAACACTTACGAAAAACCCCCCAGGGGGACCCCCAGTGTTTTGTCATCCCGAGCCGAGCGAAAGATCTGCTTTTCTCTTCCCTTACCCTGCCCGAAGCCGGAGCGCCACCGCCTTCACAACGCTTCCACATCCGCCGCATCCACATCCACTGCCACGGCTCGCTGGATCAGTTCGAGCGACACGACTACGCGAAGATTGTTTTTTCGCTGCTTCAGGATGCCTTTGAGTCCGGCGAACGGACCACTCGTGATGCGTACGCGGCGTCCAACACTCAAGAACGGATGCGGCTCCGCTCGCAAACCTTGCGAAAGCCCCGACCGCATGATTTCCATTTCTGTTTCCGGCAGAGCCGTCGGCAATCCGCCAAACCCCACGAGGTACGCCACCCCCGGTACTTGCAGCACTTTCAATCGACTTTGCAGCGCCAAATGAACAAAAACATAGCCAGCAAAAAGCGGCATCTGCAAACGCACTCTGCGGTCTTTCCATTTCCGCACGGACTCGTATTGCGGCAGGAAGTTCTCCACCCCTCGATCGAGGAGCTGGTCAGCAACGCGCCGCTCGTGATTCGCACGTGTGTATGCTGCATACCACCGCGCCTGGACGTTTGCGTCCACGCCCAAGTGAGGGGTAGCCACTTCCGCTTCCATAACCCGGGGGTGTACGGACTCGATTCTCGATGCGTTCAGCATTGCTTTCTCACAGCTTCGCCCCGTCACTTACAGGGAGATATGTGACCTAACTCTTTTAATTTCTTAACTATACGACCGACTCTAGGGCCTCTCAGACCCGCCGCTGGGCGGCTGGAGATCGTCGAGCCGGTCCAAGTCCTTGTCTTTCCCTGCGCTAGGTCCAGCACCATTCCGCGAAAACCAGTGCGCCCGCGCTTTCAGAGTCGTAACAACTTCGTTCGCAAGAATCTTGCGAGGATCGTTCGGGTCCGCCGCGCGCCAATGCTCCGCGCCGAGAATCCAGACCACGGACATCGAAAAAACTAAAAATGTTCCGAGAAACATAATCAGCATCCGAGGAGGGAACGATTTCTTCTCCGGAACTTGCGCTGGGTCCAGCACTTTGACGCTCGGAGTTTCCTTGGCCTCTTCTACCTTGGCAAGCTCATATTGCTCCGTCAGCAACTCGAAAACAGTTTCCTGAATCTTTGCGCGGCGGTAGTAATCGGCGTATTTCGCTCCGAGCAACGGCAGACTGCGAATTGTGGGGTAGGGCATTCCGTTTGAAGCTTCCGGAGAAGAGTTGGCGGCTTTCGCTGCGTCCCCGGGCGTTCCGCCAAGCTTGTCGAGCTGTTTGCGAAGTTCCGCGACGCGGGCGTTCAGAGAACGAACGCGAGGGTTGTTGTCCGTATAGATCTGGCGGAGTCCCTCGAGTTCCGACTGCGCGACGATCATCTGCCCTGCGAGGGTTCCAGCCGCCTCTAGCATGGCTTTGCCTTCCGTCTGGATGTCCAGCGTATTGTTCTTACTGGAGAACTGCGCTAGCTGGTTGCCCGCGTCGTCGAGGTCCTGCTTGGCGATCTTAAGGCGTTCTTCGAGGAACATACGTTCACGGTGTGCCGCGGAAGTGGAAAGCTCCGCCACGAGAGAATTCAATTGACTAACGTAGCCGTTGGCGAGAGCGCTGGCCCGCCTGGGATCGTGATCCGTGACGCTTATTGAAATGATGCCGCTCTTGCGGTCTTCTGAAATCGTGGTATTTTCGTCCAGTTGCGTCCGTGTGTCCGTTATCGATTTGTTCCCAAATGGCCCATAAACTTTTTGCAGTCCGAATTCTCGGACAAGGCGATCCTGTGCAGTCTGGCTTCTGAGGACGCCGATGAAAAGAGCACCGGAACTTTTCATTCCGAGTAAATCACCGGCCACGGATCCCAACCCTCCGCCGACTTTCGTCGCCATGGCTGCCATCATCGCTAGTCCTGAGGAAGACTGCGTGTCTGGCGGCATGAGCTGCGCAGTGGAGGTATAGGATCTTGGGATCAAGAAAGCGACAAGAGTCGAGGCGGCTAGCCCGATGGCGGCAGCTCGGAGAAGATCTCGACGAGCGTCCCAAAGCAAGCGGAAAAGTTTCGCCTGCCGTTCGCGCACCTCTTTGAGCGAGCCCTCCTGTACAGGAGGGTCCTCGATAATCGGCTGAACTGCGGCCTCAATCTGCGTCTTGGCAGCTGTCTGCGTCACGTTTCTATCGAGCTTCGTCCTTTCCCTTGCTTTCTTCCGCTATCGTGATCAAATTTTCGTTCCTTCCAATCAGCTATCGATTTCAAACTACCTTCTCCAAGACTGCGGCCAGAAAACCAGTTGCAAAGAGGTCGTTACATTGGTCTGGGCTCCAGGAGTGATGATCGGAAATAACCAACGTTCGTACTGGATTGTGCTGGACACGCTTAAATCATTTCGCAGCCAACAGTTAGCGCTGAGTGAGATGTCAGTTAAAGTGCCCCCGCCGGGCAGATACTGCTGGCTAACTTTTTGATGCCTGAAGCTGGCCTGAATAAAACTCCGTGGACTAAATCTATAGTTGCTCCAGGCCTGAACGCCCTGACTCTGTCTCCCCATCCAGTTTCCGAGCAGATTGCCATCATTCGTATAGGACCCGCTGGGGTATCGACCATTCGAGTAGAAAATCCCGGGAGTGTAGTGGGAACCAGTTGTGCCGTTCTGGAGGTCACTGGGAAGATCCGTATACCCGGCCTCCACGCGAAGATCCAATTTGTTGAGCTTGGGCACTTGCGCCAGGTAAAGCCCAGACCAAATCGCGGCATTCCGCCAGTAGGCTATGGGTGAAAACTCGTCTTCGACAAACGCCTCTGTGTAAAAATTCAACCCATCTTTCACGTGGGGAATTCGAAATGTAAAGTCGAGTCCTGATCGGCGATCTCCCGGGTCCCCGGTACCACCTGGCTGGGTATTGCCGCCGGAGTAGCTATGAAAAAAGGTGTGAGAGGTCAACGGAGTCGGACCGCCGGCAAACACTGCCGTGAAAGAAAAACCCAGCTCAAAATCAGGCAACGGCTTAAAACTGAATCTGGTTCCGTCCAAAAAGGGTTGACGACTTAGAGGCTGGCCAAACTGGCCCACGAGGCCCGTGTCGGTCTGGAAGACGAAATCATGCCCCGAAAGCTGCCCGAGAAACGTCTCCATGCGCCACGGTCCCAGCCGACCTAAGAAGCCAGGAAGCTTAAACGGTGAGACGCGGTTAATGCGAAGCATGTTCACGGGCGCGGCGTCATCATTGAACATCAACGGCCCGCCCAGGCTGGGACCCCACCACAAAGTTTGCGGTCCGAAGGTGATCTGCCAATTGGAAAAATTCAGACCAACGTAGGCATCCAATAATTGAAAGCGATTTACGGCAGTGATTGGCGTCGGTGGAGGAACAGAAGGAACATTGTTGGTGGAGAAAATGAAGTCTCTAGCGCTTTGGGTTAATGGAGGTGCTGACGGAGAATGTTCGTACTCAGCGCGTGCGTAAGCTACCAAGTGACCGACGGTCGTCCATGTTGAAAAACCATCTGCAGAGCTCAAGCCTTCCTGGTAGGGCCTTCCGTAATCATTGATGATCGTCGATCCGAAATGGAATCCATCTGTCAAAGGCTGTCCAGCGATGCCGGTGACACGCGCATACACTGACTCCACTTTCGCCACCCTGTTCTCGCCTACGCTCATCTCTCGTAATTCACCGGCGAATTCCTTCGAGAGCTGCAAATACATTCGTGCAGCTTCCGATGAGTTGCTGTCCTCGATGCTCCGATTTTCAGCCTCGTTGAGGAGCCGGACGCATTCCAGGCGTGTCCACGGGCGCATCCCAGCCATTCCGCTCTTCACATAACCCATTGCGGTGAGGCGGTCGAACGCGGAATAGACCCAGCTATCCATTGGGACATACGGAGAGCCCATATTGCTCGGAGTCAGATTCCCTTCGCTCCGAAACATTTGACTGAGCGATCTCCAGGCCTCGCCACCCAGTTCTGGATCGTGATGGCGGTTATAGATATTTTGTGCGATGAGATTGCCCATGATGCTGCCAACGAAAACATCTGAGGGAAAATGTTGGCGTGCTCGCATGCGCGAGTAGTCGACAAGAGTCGCTAGGCCGTATGCCATGATTTTCACAAACGGGCTGGGATACTCGTGCGCGATGACCCCTGCAACAGACCAGGCCGCAGCTGCGTGTTCCGAGGGAAAAGAGGTTCCGCCGCTCTGAAAAAAGGGCCCGGTTCCGTCGCCTTGATAAGGCCGCTCGCGGCGCATTGAGTACTTGAATGCTTCGACCGCCACCAAACTATTGAGGGCCGCCTCACCGGCAAGAAAACCTGTCTCGCTCCAGTGTTCGTTGTGGCGAACATGGCCAAGCAACCACATCCCGCCTGCTCCGCCAATCAGTGCTCCCACTCCAGCGTTTGAAAGGGTTTTGTAATGACTGATAGTCGTAGGATTCTGAGAGATGTGCCTGCTGTAATCACTGTCCGTCACGAAAAGACCGGCCGTGATGCCGCTCAAAGGCACGAGCCATTGCGTATCCGAAAACCGGAGTTTGGCAGGACTAGTCCAAATTTGTTTCTGGTCTAGCAAGAATTCTTTCCCTAGCCCACTTAGGCTCCGTGGTAGCGGCGCAGAAAATTCCGAATCAGGATCCTCGGCGACTTTCGTCTTCGCAGTCTTTTCCTTTATCTCTGCGTCCGAACTGCTCTGTTTCGCGTCCTCTCCACTTTGCTCCCGCGCTTGCGGCGTCGCGGGCTTAGCAATGGTTACTGTTAGCGTCAGACTTGACGCCGCCCAGCTAAACGCCAGCACGATGGCCCTCATTTGCATCAAGAACATTCCTCGTCATGGATGTATGTACGCCACTGCTAAGGCTACAGATGAAGCCACTTGCGCTGATTGCATGAGCAGCGCCCAGTTACGACCACCGATTTTCGGTGCCTTCTCCGGCACAACGATGGTGTCTCCGGCTCGCAACGTCGCGCTCATCGGATCGCCTCCCCACCAACCATCGCTGTTGTTTTTTGCGGCGATCACGGAGCCGTCCGCGCGGATCACGAACACGGCCTTCTTATCCGCAATTTGTGTCACACCGCCAGCCTGGCTGAGATACCACTTGGCGCTGTGGCCTGGCCGATAACTGATGGCCGTTGGATTGAACACTTGGCCGTTCACCATCACGTAGCCAGCTTTCTTGGGAACAAAAAGAACGTCGCCATCGCGAACCTGCACATCTTCCGCTGTGTTTTTCCAGGCTTTCATATCCGGCGAGATATGGATCACGACGCGGCCGATCGGGGCGCTCGCTTGAAGCTGAACAAGGGTTGCTTCTGTCTGACCGATCGCAGTCAGCTTAGCGTTTTTCTGATCGGCGTCTGTGTCGGGCAGCGCTTTGATCGTTACTTGTTCCGCTTTCACCCGCTGCACGAGTTCCATATGCAACTTCAGCTCCAGGTCGCGCACTTCACGCCTCATCAACACCGCGCCATAGGAATAGGCTTCCGAATCAAATCCGCCGCTCCTCGCCAGAACAGAACTTAGTCTTTCTCCAGGCTCGATGCCGTACGTGCCCGGGTGAAGGACTTCCCCGCGCACCGTGATGGAAGCACCAATGTCGGTCCACCGCGGAAGTTGGCGAATCGTCAGAATGTCTCCGTCACGCAACGGCACATCGTTCTTCTCATCTCCGCCCAAGGCGGCCATAAGATTGACCTGCAGGCGATCGCTCGGATTCGTCCGAGAGGCATTTGGGTCAAAGCGCGAAAGATCCGCGCTTTCCGTATAAGCGCTCCTCTTCAATCCACCTGCTACGTGAACCAAATCTTCGACGTGCATATTGGCGGTGAGTGGATAACGGCCGGGCTTGGCGACCTCGCCGTTGATGTAAACCGTCGGAGGCTCAACACGCGCCGGATTGCGGTGAACAAGCAGGCGATCGCGCGGTTGAATCAAGATGTTGTTCAATGGATTCCCGGCGAGGGCCTCGTGGAGGTCGACACTCAGTATTTTCATCGTGCCATCGGGCTCTGTGCGGAATAACTGCGCAGTGTCAAGTGAGGCGTCCTGCGTGACCCCGCCTGCCAGATAGACAGCGTCCCTCAAGTGAGCTTGTCCGGAGGTGCGGTACTTCCCCGGCTCTCGAACTTCCCCGCCAATCCAAACTTCCGGAGCAGGCTCGAAATCGTAGCGGCTGAATACACGAACGGTATCCAGCGGCTGGAGTTTCGGCGCGGAGGCGGGATTCCCCAGAGCACCCGCTAGATCGAAGCTTTCCACGCTTGGGTGGAAGTCCGGTGGATTTAATCTGACGATCTCCGCGTAATGTGGCGCGGGCTCGGGCAACAAATCTTTGTAGGAAGCAACCAGGTCCGACAAGGTCATCCCTTGTTTGTAGGAATACCGCCCAGGCCGCAGCGCATGTCCCTGCAGGTAGATTGCATCTTCGTTGTAGGGAGCAATCGGGAAGATATGAATTTCATCGCCATCGCTGACTTTAAACCCATCGAGTTTTTTCTTTGCGGAATCCGGGCCCTCGGTAGGCGAAAGATCAAGCGTGAGCATCGTGCGCCTCTCGTGAGCTTCAAGGCGTTGAACCTCAACGTGCCGAAGCGTCGCCGCGGGCAGGATGCCGCCGGCAAGATCCAGCACGTCCGCAAGCGAGCTCTCACCGTGCAACTCGTAGATCGCCGGCCGCCGCACCATTCCGTCTACCGTCACCTGAGGTCCGAGGGAAGGAACCAAGAGCGTGTCGCCATTCTCGAGCCGGTTCATATCGGAACGAACTCCGTGCAAGAGTAAATCGTAAGCGTCGACTTCTTCCACAAGCTGCCTGCCGCGATAGTGTTTGAGAGCGCGCAAAGAGCCGCGAGGAGTAACGCCACCCGCCACAAACAACGCGTTCAAAGGAGTCGAGAGCGAGCTGATGTCGTAAGCGCCAGGCTGGGCAACGTCCCCGACCACATATACGCGAACCGTTCTCAACTTGGAGAGAGAAACATCTGCCGAGACATCGCGATACTGGGTTCTTAGAGCGTGTTGCACGGCCTCCTGCACATCGCCCAGATTTCGGCCGCTGACAAGCAGGGGTCCCGCTTCGGGCAGTGAAACGCGCCCCGCACGATCGACCACGCGAAACATACGTTGCGAAACGCCGCCCCAAAGGTCAATTTCAAGGCTGTCGCCTGGACCGAGCACATAGTCGGGTCCGACGGGAAGATCCATAGGTATGGCTTGCGGGTCGTTTGAAGTGTTTCGAAAAATATCCAGACCAAACCGCTCGGCCGGCCGCTGGTGGGCCGAGGCTTGGACATACATGTCGAAAAGTGACGGGATATCCGCGTAGGGATTCGGGCGATGAACCATCCGTACCGGCGTTATATCTTCTTCGTTCGTTCTTGCCCACGGAGTCCTAGCGCGCGATGTCCGCTGCGTTCCGACATTTCCAGGCACTAGATCGGTGGCGCTCCTGCGATCAATTGGCATGGGGGGCAAGTTCTGACCGGACGACAAGTTTTCGATCGCACCCTGACCCAGGGATTGCGAGGCCGCCGAAGGACTCGTGTCCCGCTTGACCGAACCGGAGGTCAATTGGAATGTCGGGGACAAACCGTCCGCACTAGAACCGTTCAGCGGATCCACATCTTGCGGTAATCCGTCGGCTCGCAAGATTCGCGAAGGGCTCTGCGCTGGTAGTTGCTCGGGCACCGTCTGTGGGTTTGTCCCGGGGGCGGACATCCCGTTGGGAGTGCGCGTATTTTGGCGGCCTGCCGGCGCCTGCTGGCTACAATCTTCGTCACGGCGCGGATCGCACGTGGAGGTGCGCTCGAGATCCCGATCGCTTCTTTGCGGCTTAAGCGACTCAGTATCTTCTTGTGCCTCAATCTGAACGAGCCGCCGTGCCCGTTCCTGGAGAACCAATTGTTTTTCTTTTGCAAAATCAGAATCCGGATTCGGCGTCGGCATAAGGTATCCATAGCGCTGGAGAAGTCGCGTCGCTACGGATCGAAATGCAACATCCCGTTCCAAGCGTTCGAATATGGATTGATCCGTCAGCTTCGAATCCTCGATGACTTGACCGTTGTCCGTAGCCTCCTTCGCTATCCAGCGCTTCAATTCCACCAGCAGGCCCTCATCTTTAACCAGGACTGTTCGAATCTGAGTTGCCGAGGCCGCCACACGGCCCAGGTTTTCCTGGCTCAAGTCGGGAGTTTGTTCGACCCCGTATTCATTTCGCCCCTGTTCGCTAATCTTGCGTTGCGTGTCGGCTTGCCGCTGGGCCAAAGCTGGAGAGCAAAACCAGAACGCAAGGCCAACAACTGAAAGAATGACCTTCGATTTTTTGAAATTCATCATGAGTTCACCTTAGGTCTCGGCCCGAGATGCTTCAATTGGTTCCATTCGCGACCAGCTTCTTTCGCATAGCACTTAAGATTCCTTCTTCGGACGCTTCGATATTGTTGGAATGAATCTCGAACGAAGCCCAGTAGTAAACGATGTAGTTACTCTCCGGTGCGACAGCGATTACGTGCACGTCCGGATGCTCGCGAAGCAAAACATCACAGATTTGTGGTCTCCGGCCGGGATGATCCAGCGCGATAACCACGAAATTGGGCAGGGTCTTCCTCACGCTGTCGGAGATTTCCGACTCGTCTGCGACCTCTCCGACAATTTCTATGTCTGGCTGGTCGGCAAAAGTAGTGAGGACAATTTCCCGCATCAGGCGGGGATGGTTCGCCACGAGGACCCGAATGGATTTATCCATGGCACACTCCGAGGGGTAGAAGTCTGAGCCCTCGAACCGGTTGAAGTAAGAATCAAAAAAGGCTTACTGGAATGACCTAGTGTATTTAGATATTTAGCACTATTGGTTCCTAGGTACGTACCAACGATGACCTATCAGAGGCGGGCGTGACTTAGTTCTGGAGCTGCCAGCAAAAGGCGACACAGCCGCTGGAAATCCTGACATTTCAGTTCATTGGGAGCGTTCTGCTCTTTGCATTAGTCCGTGCCTTCCATCCTGCTCAAGCGGGCATTGGAGACACCATTCCCAAAAAGGCACTAAACGAATGTGCTGAACTCCCCGACATGGGAACGACTCTCTGCTCTCTGCAAACGAGGCATCATCGGCACCCCTTGAGTTGGGATCGCATCAAAGACTTTGAGACTTTGACCATGCGCGGAGCTTATGATCAGGTAAGTTATTAAACATGAATGGCTTAGGCTTAAGTTGAGAAAGCTTCGGCAGAATACCGTTGCCGAGTAGGACTCCTCACACAGTGCAGGCCGTCAGAAGGACAGCGGCAAGGTGCGACATGATGAATTTGCACGCCATATGTCGTTCCTTGCCGCTTGCCCTTAGACGATGGGATTCGTAGCCTTCAGATCAGCAGCGTCGGCCAGGTTGCGTTCTGGACAAGACTGTCATGAGACGAAAGTTGCAAAAAAGGAAGCGAAAGCCTGAAATTCAGGATTCCACTGGGATGGATGCTCTGTGCCTTTTGCGGGCCCGGCATGGTGGCGAACGTCAGCAAGCACAACCAAGGGTGGCCTCCAACTATTAGGTATGCAGTACGTCTTTGTGCTTAGGTTTAATGTATTTAAACTATTCATCATTGACATTTACGAGAATAAGAGTTTACCCTCGTCGAGCGCGGTCAACGGGCAAGGGTCCTCTTTGTTGACCCTCTCGATTAAGTTGAATAGGTACAGGCACTAAACTAAGGTTATCGATGAACGATTGCGCCCCCGTTTCGTCCATACATGCCTTTTTGCTGATTGAGAATCGCCTCTTGCGCGAAGCCTTAGTGCGCCTCTTGCGTAAGAGGCCCGATATTGTAGTTGCAGGCCAGAGTTCCCCCTCCGACGAATCATCTGTAGGCATACTCGATACCCATTGCGACGTCCTGGTGAGCGATTCCTTCGTTCCCGGCCTTCTACCGGCAAGTCTGTCTACCAAGATTGGGACGCATGCAGGTTTTAAGATCATCCTCATTGGGATGAATTCGGACGAAGAACGGTTCATCGCCGCTGTGCGTTGGGGCGCGACAGGCTATTTGCTGCAGGATGCATCTGCATCGGACGTCGTTACGGCCGTGCGCGCCGTCTTCCGCGGCGAGGCCGTGTGCCCTCCCGAGCTTTGCTCTGCTCTGTTCAAGATTGTCGCTCAGACGGCCAGCGACATATCTCTTCAGAATTCAGCGTCAAAGCCCGATCTTACTTTGCGTCAGCAGCAACTGGTCACTCTGGTGGCCAAAGGTCTTACAAACAAAGAGATCGCTGCTCGCTTGAATCTTTCCGAGTTTACGGTGAGGAATCACATTCATCGAATCTTGAAACAGGTGGACGCCGGGAGCCGGAGTGAAGCGGTGGAAACAATTCGCGGGTACGGCTACACGATTAGTCCATGAGAATCCCCTGCACCTAACGTTCGAGCCGGACTGGGTTATGATCCCGCAGGCTTGCCTGATTGAGATTGCCATGGAGTTTTGAGGAGCCGAGTTGCAGATTGCAATTACTGCTGTGCTGCTTTTGGCGCTTCTGCCCTTCTTTTACTACCTTCTTTCACTTTATTGCGTGATTGGGTACTTCCGTGGCACGCGGAAAGCTTCGGATGGCAGAATTCCGTTCATGCCCCCGGCGAGCATTTTGAAGCCAGTGCGCGGCCTGGATCATGAGGCCTATGAAAATTTCGCCAGCTTTTGCAGGCTCGACTATCCGGAATACGAAGTATTGTTTGCCGTGTCGGATAACGACGATCAGGTTTGCACCATCATCGAAAAGTTGCGCGCTGATTTCCCATCCTGCTCCATCCGCATAGTTACTAAAATCCCGCGAGTCGGAACGAACGACAAAGTAAACAAACTATGCCAGCTCGTTCAGAAGGCGAAGTACGATTTCGTCGTCATGAGCGACAGTGACGTGCGCGTGGAACCTGACTATCTCAAGGAAGTGATCGCTCCCTTCGCCAATCCCCAAGTGGGCGCTGTGACGGCGTTCTACAAGAGTCTCAGCGCTGGGAATCTGATGTCGAACCTGGATGCTTTGGGAATGTACATGGATTCGGTTCCAGCCGCTCTCGTCGCGAAGACCATCGAAGGCAAAATGCGGTTTGCGTTCGGATGGACGATGGCCACATCTAAAAAATGTCTCGCACAAATTGGCGGCTGGGAAGGAATGGCCAACTATCATTCGGACGACTTCGAATTGGGCAAGCGCATCGCCGAGCGGGGCTACCGCGTCGAGCTGATGGAAAAACCCGTCTCGATGGTTTTTCCCAAGGAGACGCTATCGCAGCATTTCCATCGTGAGTTGCGCTGGTCGATTGGATTAAGGAGCGTACGGCCCTTGGGATACTGGGGACTTGCCTTTACCCACGGCTTGCCGTGGGCGCTGATGGCCGCAGCAACTGCCCTTTCGATCGGCTCGCTATCGATCGGCGTCTCCTATTTGGCCGTCTATCTGATTCTTCGAATCGCCTTGACTTGGACGACTGGGAGATGGGGAATCGGCGATCGGCAGCTTGCAAAAATACTGTGGCTGGTTCCGGTACGCGACGCAATTAGCTTCATCACTTGGATTACCGGTTTCTTCTCGGACAAGATCTTCTGGAGAGGTCTGAACTACCACGTAAGACATGGCGAGCTCATCCCGATTCCAGTCAGTTCGCACAATCCTGCGCCACGGCCAGAATCAATCTCGCCGCTGGCCAGCTGATCACGCGGGATCCCCACGCAGCGCCACGTCAATGGCACAATTCTGTGCCGTTGGCGAAAGCAGCATCGACAGCACTCTGGAGCAACTATCTACTCGGGGATCACTTCTATTGCGCTTACAGAGGGGTAGTTCACCGCAGGGGTGAAGTAGATCTCGATCTTGCCCTGCGGAGTTGGCTCGATATGTTCGAAGGACTTCACCAACGGCCCAAAGCCGGCCTCCCTGAAAATATCAAATCCTTTCAACAGCGTAGACCCGTTGCAGTAGACATCAAACACCCGGCTGCCTACGCCTCCAATCCCGCCATTCTGAATGCCAAACCAATGCTCTAGAAAGTAGAGCTTCAAAGTATATTTTCCACCTGGAGCGACAGGAACCACATAGTGGAAGTGCCCAAATCGATGCCATTCATAAAGGGCGCCATCAGGGACTTTCGAGAGATCGCCGACAAACCGGCTCAGTCGGCCGCCGAAGAAGTAGCGATCGGGCATCCAAACATTCCCGTGAGAGTCATGGTAGGAAGAGTATCCGACGACGATTCTGATTGGTAGAGCACGATGCGCAATACCAGGGAGAATCTCAACTGCGTTCACGAACGCGTCGGGAGTGCTGAAATCCAGGTGAATGGCTCCGTCATTCTCCGGCTCGACATCCGTAACTACTTTCGTGGTGGAGATGTCATTTCCGCCGGCGTCGTCCACCAAATCCAAGGCCGTCTGCGGCCGCCCATTGATGGAGAATCCGACAAAGCGGCTGTTCTCCTGAAATCCTGCCGTTTCGGCGAATAACAGATGAACTTCATACGTGCCCGGAGGAACCGGATAGTTGCAATGAAAAATGCCGCGCCGCCCGCCGGTAAAAAGCGGGGCGTCTGCTGTGCCTTGGATCACGTGATCTGTAACCGAGAATGAGCTTCCGCCGGAACAAAAATGATCATTAGCCCAAGTCGAACCAGCGCGATCGATGTATGGCGCACGGCCGTTGCCAACCAAGGCGCGCAATGTCCCCTCAGGAACGTTCACCAGAGCGGCCGCGGTCAAAGCCTGAACAGAGCTGTTAGAGCCGCCCGGCCGTCTCCACTTTTGCCAGGCAAACACAGATGCCACAGATGCGAAGAGCAGGATGATGGCGGCGATCTTCAAGATTCCCATGCGAATCTTGAACCTTCCAGTAGCCGCGTCGCCCGTCTGATGCCGGGATTCGCTGGTCGGCGCGGGTTTTCGGGGTGTTAGAGAAGAATTGCTCGGTTGAGCTTCTGGAGCGCCATTCCCTTGAGACGGAGCTCCATTAGCTGGCTGGCTTCCATGGCTTTCGTTGAGACCAAGCTCGACTTTTTCTCCTATTAATTCGCTCTCATGAATGAACTTGGGAACATAGTGGCCTGACGGCAAACAAATGCGCACCTGGTGTTTTGCCCCTGCCGTTCGGTAGTACTCTTCGAGCCGCTTTCGCAGGGCATGAGCGGTCACCCTGACGATAGTATCAACCTGCGGGTCAAAATCCTCCGAACGTCCCAAGACTTGTACGGCGATGCTGTATTCCTTGATCTCGTCGACCGCGCCTTCGAAGTACTTTGCACAAACGAAAGTCAGAAATCGAACAAGATTGTTGGTCCGGCCGAGCATCCCGGACGCCAAAACCGCGTCCAATTCCGCCCTCTCAGCCACGAGCCTGTTTACCGCTGATTTCAAAGCGCCAACCCCTGAAAAATGACTTTTCGAGTGAGTGTGATTTGTCCTGCAGGGGAAGTATAACCCAATTCTCGGAAGGCGACGTCGAGTGAAAACATTGAGTTCTCATAGACTTAGGCGAAAAACTGGTTGGGAAAATGCTGCATTCGGACGCTCTTGAGGATCGCTCCATCCTTTACCCACAGAGGGAGACGAAGGAAACCGGGGGGCTGCGCGTAGTTTCCTGAATGGGATGACGCGAAGATATTCACTGTGAATTAACGGTGAGCTAACTTCTCAGACGAACACCAACCCTGCTAAATGCATCAATCACTTATTCAGATTTACCCCATTCATGGTGCGACTTCCTGAACCGCTCTATTGGCGGCCGGTCAGAGGAGTAGACAGTTATAGAACGATGGTGCCGCCCAAGGAGTGCCCAAAATGACTTTGGCCCTATTGGAAAAACATTTTCGCACCATGAGGCGTGGAATGACAGCGTGGGTAAGCTTGCTGGCGCTGGGTATTCTGCTTGTCGCTGCGCGTCCCGCAATGGGCCAGGCGGTCAATGCGACTTTGCTTGGAACGGTGACGGACTCGTCCGGCGCCGCGGTGGCCAGCGCTAAGGTCACGATCACGGAAACGAACACCGGGATTAGCCGTACCTCTCAAACGAACGACAGCGGCAACTACGTGTTTCCCGATTTGCCGCCGGGGACATACACCGTCACGGCGGAACAGACGGGATTCAAACGGGCGTCCAGAGCCAGCATCGATGTAATCGTAAACACGACCCAGCGCGTAGACTTGGACCTTCAACCAGGGGACGTTTCGCAGACAGTCACTGTGGAGGCGGAAACGCCAATTCTTCAGACGGAACGGGCGGACACCGGGCGCAAACTCGAAACTGTGTTGACACAAAATCTACCGCTTGGGACCAATCGTAATTTCCAAAACCTTTTGAACATCGTGCCCGGCACGACTCGCGCCACCTTCCAACACTCCCAGTTCTTTAATGCCAGCAGTTCGTTGCAGACGGAAGTCAACGGGCAACTGCGCCAGGGCAACAACTACCAGATCGAGGGCATTGACGACAACGAACGCACCGGCCTTTTGCAGATCCTTGTGCCGCCGCTCGAATCCATCCAAACAGTGGACGTCTCGACGAGCAATTACGACGCGGAACTCGGCCGTGCAAGCGGCGCCGTTGTAAACGTTATCTTAAAGTCTGGCACTAACAATTTCCACGGCGCTGCCTACGAATTCGTCAGGAACAGCTATTTCAATGCCCGGAACTTTTTCGATCCATCTGTGGGGCATCTCGCATACAACTATTTTGGGGGCAATATTGGCGGTCCGATCAAGAAGAATAAGCTCTTTTTCTTTGCCGACTATCTGAAAGTCTACGACCACGAGGCGAATACAAACCAAGTTACCATCCCCACCATGGCCTTCCGTTCGGGGGATTTGAGCTCGGTAAAAACCTTGGCAACCTGTCAAAAGAATCCGACCGACTGCAACATCTACAATCCCTTTAGTGGGAGTGCAAACGGCACGGGTCGGCAGCAGTTCGTCGCCACCTCCGCTCCCGGCCAGGCTACGGTTCCAGGTCCTAATGGGGCGGTGGATGCATTCAATCCTGCCTGCACCAATGCGGCTGGTTGCCCGAACGTGATTCCGTCGGCTTTGATTAATTCCATCTCCGCTAAGCTCATGGCGTTCTTGCCGCCCCCAACGGCTGCGGGCAACACGAACAACTACTTTGCACTGCTGCCCTTTCACAAAGATACGGATTTCGTGGATGCCAAAGTGGACGCCAACCTAACCGATAAAGATCGCTTGAGCGCGCGATTCAGCTATCAACGTCCATCCGTTCTGCAGGCTCCAATATTCGGGATAGCGGGCGGGCCAGCACAAGGCAATTTTGAAGGGACGGGCATTCAGAACACGTATAGCACCGGTCTCAACTACAATCGTTTTTTCTCGAGTACATTGGTTGCGGAGTTCCGAGTTGGCGTAGCGTGGTACCACAACGAGGCTCACAACGCGGATTTCGGCACGAATACTTCAGAATCGCTCGGCATTCCGGGCGTTAACCTCGACAAGACCATAACCAGCGGAATCGTGGGCATTACGATCAACGGAGGATTTTCCAATCCCTTGATTGGCTTCTCAGCGAGCCTGCCCTGGGTCCGCTCAGAAACGAATATTGACTTTGCGAATACCTGGACCAAGATTCTCGGCAATCATACGGTCAAGTTCGGCGTCGACCTTCGCCGCGTTCGAGATGCTCTGCTCCAGGAGCAGACGTTCAGCCCACGCGGTCTGTATACATTCAACGATGGCCAGACGGCGCTTAACACCGGTTCCGGTGCAACGGTCACCAGCTTTGGAAACAACTTCGCCAGCTTTCTGCTCGACGTGCCAGGTCAAGCGGGACGCGATCTGGCGACATTCTTCCCGAATTATCGAGCCACGCAATTCTTTGCCTTCGTGCAAGATAAATGGCTGGTCACTCCCAAATTGTCCGCGGATATTGGAGTCCGCTGGGAGTTCTATCCGCCCGCCACTCCCGCTGCCACTGGGGGCTTTTCAAACTACAATCCCACCAACAATACGCTCGTCGTTAGCGGAATAGGCGGCAATCCGAATGACCTGGGGATCGCGACGCATTACAAATACTTCGCGCCACGCCTGGGGCTGGCTTACCGTCTGACGGAATCGACAGTGCTTCGCGCTGGATTCGGTATCAGCTATACGCCGTTTCCCGACAACAGCTATGCTTACAATTTCCCCGTGCGGGCCAACAACCAATTTGATCCGGCAGTCACAACCTTTGGTCCGGCAGTGCTTCCCAGCGGACAGCCTGCGACTTTTGCGAATGGTTTCCCCGCCCTCATTCAGCCTACGATTCCATCAAACGGAATCATTACCAACCCGACGGTAGCATCAGCCTACTTTGTGGTTAATCAGAGCTTCAAGAATCCGTACGTGGAATCATGGAACGCGGTTATCCAGCACTCGCTGCCTTGGCGGTTTGTTCTTGATTTAGCTTACGTTGGCAGTCACAGCGTGGACACCGTTGTTAATTACAACCTGAATGCTGCTACGGTGGTTGGCCAAGGGAAAAATGGACAGCCCGAGTTTCCGACCTTCGGGCGAACGGCGAATACGAATCTCCTCTTTGCCGGATACTCATCCAGTTACAACGCTTTGCAGGTGAAGTTTGACCGGAAGTTCTCGGGAGGTCTAACAGCCACGACGGCTTACACATTCGGTAAAGGCATGGGCTTTCAACAGGGCGACGATGGCGGTCTCACATTCTACATCAATCAACGCCGGAATTACGCGCGGAACGACTTCGATCGCACGCAAACTTTCGTACAGAGTATCGTTTACGATCTCCCGTTTGGCAGAGGCAAGCGCTTGGTTTCTTCGGGAGTTGGCGCCGCGATTCTAGGTGGCTGGCGCATTTCCAGCTTTATGACGATCATGTCAGGCCTTCCGCTTTTCTTTACCGACAGCGGCACCTCACTCCAGGCACCGGGCAACACCCAAACGCCCAATCTGGTCGCCCCTGTACAAATCCTTCACGGTGTTGGCACCAAGAGTCCATGGTTCACTACGTCGAGTTTCGCGCCTCCGGTGGGCGCTACATTCGGCAATGTGGGGCGGAACTATCTTAGTGGGCCAGGCTTTTTCAACCTGGATGCTGCACTGTCTAAGTCGATCCGCTTTACGGAGCGGTACAATCTGGATCTGCGCCTGGAGGCATTTGGCGCCACAAATACGCCGCAGTTCTTCTTCGCCTCTAACGGTGGCGGCGCGGCTGGGCTGACGCGGAACAGCAGTAGCTTCGGCCAGATCACGAGTGCCACCGGCGGCCGCACACTTCAACTCGGCGCCAAGTTCAACTTCTGATGCGGCCGGACATGACGATATAATGGTGTGTCCAAATGGGTCGAGTACCGGGTGCGCTCGCCTCTCGACCCTTTCTCGAAGATTGCGAATTTTTTGTAACTCAAAACCTTCAAGTCTTGTACTAGCATCCCGCAGAAGGAGCCTCCATGACATCTCATGTCTCACGACGAGAATTTCTCGATGGACTTGCCGTGAGCGCGGCAGGGCTGGCCGTCGGAGCTACAGCAAAGAGCTATGGCCAGATCCTCGGTTCCAATGATCGTCTGAACTTTGCCGTGATCGGGCTGCACGGGCGCGGGTACGCTCATCTCTCGTCGCTCAAGGCGAACCGCAGCGCTGCCCGCATCTCGCATGTTTGCGATGTGGACAGCAACACTCTGAAGAAGTTCACTGACGCCGTGCAGCGCGAGACGGGCGAGTCTCCTGCGAGCGAAAAAGACTTTCGCGCGATCCTCGAGCGGAAGGAAGTGGACGCCATCACAATTGCCACTCCCGACCATTGGCATACACCGATGGCCATCGCAGGGTTGCAGGCGGGCAAGCACGTGTACGTGGAAAAGCCCTGCAGCCACAATCCTGCTGAGGGAGCGATGCTGATCGAGGCGCAGCATAAGTATGGAAAGCTTGTCCAGATGGGCACGCAGCAGCGCTCTTCCCCGCACAGCATCGAGATCGTCGAGAAGATTCACGGGGGCGTTATAGGCAGGCCCTACTTCGCGAAAGCCTGGTACAGCAATGTAAGGAAATCGATTGGCAAAGGCAAAGAGGCGCCCGTGCCCGCGCAATTGGATTGGGACTTGTGGCAGGGCCCGGCACCACGGCGTCCTTACCGGGATAACGTCCAACCCTACAACTGGCACTGGTTTAGAATCTACGGCACCGGCGAGACGCTTAATAATGGAACGCACGAAGTGGATGTGTGCCGCTGGGCGCTGGGCGTCGACTATCCGCAACGGGTCACTTCGTCAGGCGGAAGATACCAATTCAGCGACGACTGGCAATTTTACGACACGTTGGTCACCAGTTTCGAATACGAAGACAAATTGCTCACTTGGGAGAGCACGAGCTGCCAGGGAATGAAGTGTTACGGCCGTGATCGGGGCTCGGCCATCATGGGAACGACCGGCACCGTGGTCGTGGATCGCGATGGCTATGAGATCTACGATCTCAAAGGGAATAAGACCAGCGAGCACAAGGCCGGCAGCACAACGGCATCTTCCGATCTCGTGGGCGCCGATTCCATGACCGATCTGCACTTCGCCAACTTCATCGCGGGAATCCGCAAAGGCGAAAGGCTCAACGCTCCCATCTCCGTAGGCAACGTCGCCGTTACAATGTTGCAGCTTTCCAACATCGCGTGGGAAGTCAACCGGGAGTTGCATCTCGACACGAAAGACGGAAAGGTCCAGGGCGACACCGAGGCCATGAAGATGTGGGGGCGAGAGTATGAGAACGGCTGGGCACCGCATGTCTAAGATGCAGCAGTGGCTGCCGCCAGCAGAGATGCCCATGAAAAACATTTGTTCGCGCCGCAATTTCGTTCGCACTGGTGCGCTGGTCGCAGCGGCGTTCGCTGCTTCGAAGAAAGTCATCGCGGCGGCCTCGGAACGAGTACCAGCGGACGAAGGATCGGGCATTCATTTGGGGCTGGCCAGCTATACGTTACGTAATTTCAGCCGGGCGCAGATGATCGGCTTCCTAAAACAGCTCAACGTGTCGGCGTTAAACGCCAAGGACGTCAAAGATCACCTCCCAATGGATTCCCAGCAAGAGGCGGCGGCGCTGGCAGATTACACTGCCGCGGGCATCAAGCTTCATGCTGCCGGAACCATTTATTTTGCGAAAGATGAAGACGCGGACATCCGAAGCAAATTTGAATACTGTAAACGGGCAGGGATTGGCGTGATTGTTGCGGGCGATCCCACGCCGGAAACTCTGCCGCGGATTGAGAAGTTCGTAAAGGAATACGACCTGCGTATCGCGATCCACAATCACGGGCCAGAAGATAAGCTATGGCATTCGCCGCTGGATGTCCTAAAGGCAGTAAAAGGATTAGATCCGCGCATCGGGTGCTGTATTGATGTCGGACATGCAGCTCGCGCGGGGACGGATGTGGTTCAGGCGATCCACGAGGTGGGCGCGCGGGTATTTAATCTTCATATAAAGGACCTGACGAACTTCCAGAACAAAGAGAGCCAGGTGGCGGTGGGAGAAGGCATCATGCCCGTGAAGAAGATTTTTGAAGCTCTAAACGCGATCAAGTATAAGGGCTTCGTCGATCTCGAGTATGAGATTCACCCCGACGATCCGATGGCCGGCGTTATCGAGAGTATAGCCTATATGCGAGGCGTGCTCGCCGGCATGGAGTGAGAGTTTTCGTGTCGTGGCACGGCGTAGCTCCAGACAACGTCCGCTGTAAGCCCAAACTAGGACTGTCAGACTCCCCCAGTCGCCTGTCCCAAACCTGTCCGTTGGACCGTTGATTTCTGCGTCTTTTTCGATTATTACTCTTGCATACATCGCGGCCCCTGGAGCCTTCCTATCCTGGGAATTGGATGGCGCATGGCGCCAGCAGTCCTCAGTGATAAGAACGCATACCCTCGCTTTCGGACGAACAGCCTAGCAGGCAATTCATAGGCCGCGGTCATTAGTCCCCCCGCCCCGCTTTGGGGCCAAGTCTTACTTGCTGAAAGGATGCCCATGCCCCGCAAAATGGGATTCTTCTCTTTCTTTCTGGGTGTCGTCGGGCTCGCGTGCAGCTCCTTCCCCGCGCATGGACAAGGGATTGATTCAGGGCGGCATTCCCGGGCACTTGTCACGCAGAAAATTGACGAAAATAAACGAGTCCTGCTTTCCGGCAACAAGCGTCCCGAAGCAAACGCTGGAAATGATCGCGGCGCCGTCGCAGAAGATTTTCCCGTGGACCACATGCTGCTGCAATTGAAGCGTCCAGCCGAGCAGGAGCAAGCGCTCCAAGAGTTCATTGACGAGCAACAAACAAAAGGTTCCCCAGATTTCCACCGCTGGCTCACCGCACAAGAGTTTGGAGAGAGATTTGGTTTAGCAAAACAGGATCTCGATGCGATTACCAACTGGTTGCAGTCGCACGGCTTCAAAGTCAACGTCGTATATTCCAGCGGAATGGTTATCGATTTTTCAGGAACGGCCAGGCAGGTGCGCGAAGCGTTCCAAACGGAGATCCATTATCTTGAAGTGAAGGGCGAGAAGCACATCGCCAACATGAACGACCCGCAGATTCCCGCCGCGTTTGCGTCCGCGGTCTCCGGCATCGTCTCATTGCACGACTTCCGGCCCCGCGCCATGTACAGGATGCATCAGCCAAAAGGCCAGTACACGTTTCCGGACGGTTTCGGAGGCAACGGCTATGCGGTCGTTCCCGCCGACCTGGCGACCATCTACAACCTGAATCCTCTATTCAGTGCGGGCTACTCGGGGCAGGGCCAGACGATTGTCGTTATCGAAGACACAGACGTGTTCAGCGCTTCCGACTGGAATACTTTTCGCTCGACACTCGGCCTTTCCGGCTACACTTCGGGCTCTTTTACGACGGTGCACCCGGCCCCTTCGAGCCGAGCCAACAACTGCTTCTCTCCCGGCGTCATCGCTCCCAATGACGCGGAGGCAATTCTGGATGCGGAATGGGCCAGCGCCTCCGCGCCGAGCGCGGCCATCGTGATGGCGACTTGCGCAGACTCTGGCGCGACATTCGGCGGCTTGATCGCCGTTCAGAATCTGATTAACGCCAGCAGTCAACCTCCAGCCATCATGAGCATAAGCTACGGCCAATGCGAAACGGTGAACGGAGCGGCCGCCAACGCGGCATACAGCTCAGCGTATCAACAAGCCGTCGCGGAGGGCGTTTCTGTTTTCGTGGCCGCGGGCGATAGCGGCGCCGCGGGCTGCGACAACAGCGCTTCAGACGCAACGCACGGCATCGGCGTCAACGCATTTGCGTCCACACCGTACAACGTGGCCGTCGGCGGCACGGATTTCAGCGACACCTATTCGGGCACCAACGCTACGTTTTGGAATTCGAGCAACACTCCAACTTTCGGCTCCGCGATTTCTTACATTCCGGAAACTCCGTGGAACAACTCGTGCGCGGGTGAGCTGCTCTCGAACTACCTGGGTTATAGCCCGACATACGGTTCGAACAGCCTGTGCAATGATCCCACTTTTGGCTCCCTTCTCCGGAGCACGGTTGCCGGCGGTGGCGGCCCGAGCGGCTGCGCGACCGGATCTCCTTCTCCATCGAATAGCAGTATCGTGAGTGGGACCTGTCAAGGATGGCCCAAGCCCTCGTGGCAATCTGTCGTCGGCAATGCAAACGACAACGTTCGTGACACACCGGACGTCTCGCTGTTTGCCGCGGACGGCCTGTGGGGCCACTTTTACGTTTTTTGCTGGTCTGACACAGCGAACGGCGGAGCCGCATGCACAGGTGCACCCAGCGGCTGGTCCGGTGCCGGCGGGACTTCTTTCTCGTCGCCGATCATGGCCGGGATTCAGGCGCTGGTGAACCAGAAGGCGGGCGGGCCCCAGGGCAATCCCAACCCCGTCTACTACCAGCTTGCTACCAACGAATACGGTTCGGGAGGCAACACTTCTTGTGACTCGTCCAATGGCAATACTGTTGCTAGCAGCTGCATTTTCTATGACGTAACCCTGGGCGATATGGATGTGAACTGCGTTGGCAGCGCCAATTGCTACTTTGCCGACGGCTCCGTGGGCGTACTTTCGACATCCAACAACTCGTTCAATCCCGCATACGGCACTACGACCGGCTGGGACTTCGCCACGGGAATTGGAACTGTGAATGCCGCCAATCTGGTAAACAATTGGCCAGCCTCGGGACCAAATTTTGCACTCTCGGCCTCGCCGAGCAGCGTGACTCTCATACAGGGAGCCAACGTCACAAGCACCATCACCATCACTCCAGAAAATAGTTTCAACGGAAACGTCAGCTTGTCGATATCCGGTCTGCCAGGCGGCGTCACGGCGTCCTTTAACCCGAGCATCACCGCAAGCACGAGCACATTAACGCTCACTTCAATCGCCACAGCCACTGTCGGCACGTTTGCCGTGACCGTGACAGGTTCGTCCGGCACATTGACGAACCAAACCAACTTAACCCTCACGGTGAACCCTACGGGGAGCTACATCCTTTCCGCGTCACCCGGCAGCGTGAGCATCCTTCAGGGA